>Ga0209573_1002320_pt1 | contig 24720 bp, 20 predicted proteins | sample TNRBio252014_DNA_FD_185870 | JGI IMG/M metagenome (GOLD analysis project Ga0209573, IMG submission 185870) | Wastewater treatment Type I Accumulibacter community from EBPR Bioreactor in Madison, WI, USA - TNR Reactor_6/25/2014_ DNA (SPAdes)... | ecosystem: Engineered > Bioreactor > EBPR >... | reverse complement strand
CCGGGCTGGTGGTGGCCGAGATGACCTGCCCGTCGCCCGATGCACGCATCACGCCGGGCTGCCCCGGGCTGTGGAACGACGCGCAGCGCGACGCCTGGCGCCGCATCGTCGAGTTCGTGCACCGCGAGAGCGAGGCCCGCATCGCGGTGCAGCTGGGCCACGCCGGCCCCAAGGGCTCCACCAATGCACCCTGGCAGGGCGACGGCGCCGACCGCCCGCTGGCCGCGGGCAACTGGCCGCTGCTGGCAGCTTCCGCGCTGCCCTACCTGGACGGCGGGCCGGCGCCGCGCGCGATGGACCGCCAGGACATGGACCGCGTGCGGGACGATTTCGTGCACGCCACGTGCCGGGCGGCCGAAGCCGGCTTCGACTGGCTGGAACTGCATTGCGCCCACGGCTACCTGCTGTCGAGCTTCATCTCGCCGCTGACCAACCGTCGCGACGACGACTACGGCGGCGCACTGGCGCAGCGGCTGCGCTACCCGCTGGAAGTCTTCGCCGCCGTGCGCGCCGCCTGGCCGGCCGAGCGCCCGATGTCGGTGCGCATCTCGGCGCACGACTGGGTCGAAGGCGGCATCACGCCCGGCGACGCGGTCGAGATCGCGCGCGCCTTCAAGGCCGCCGGGGCCGACATGATCGACTGCAGCTCGGGCCAGGTCAGCGCCGCGCAGAAGCCGGTCTACGGCCGCATGTACCAGACGCCCTTCGCCGACCGGGTGCGCAACGAAGCGGGCATCGCGACGATCGCGGTCGGCGCGATCAGCGAGGCCGACCATGTCAACAGCATCGTCGCCGCCGGCCGCGCCGACCTGTGCGCGGTGGCGCGCCCGCACCTGGCCCATGCCGCCTGGACGCTGGACCAGGCGGCGCGCATCGGCTACACGGACCTGGCCTGGCCGCGGCCCTACCTCAGCGCCAAGCCGCAGCTCGAAGCCCTGCACGCGCGCGAGCGCGCGGCGGCCACGCCGGCCGGCAGTTGATCGCAGCCATGGCCCGTCGCCCGCCCGCGCGCCAGGATCTCGCCCGCCTGCTCGGCGACGACAGCATCGGCCTGGAGGCCCGCGTGGCCGACGCCGACCACCAGTCGCTCAAGCTCTGGCTGCGCCTGCTGGCCTGCAGCACGCAGATCGAGATCGAGATCCGGCGCCGCCTGCGCGAGCGCTTCGGCGTCACGCTGGCGCGCTTCGACTTCCTGGCCCAGCTGCACCGCCACGCCGACGGCCTGCGAATGAGCGTGCTCTCGCGCTACCTGATGGTCAGCGGCGGCAACGTCACCGGCCTGACCGACGAGCTGGTCAAGGAAGGCTTCGTGCAGCGCGACCAGGACCCCGCCGACGGGCGCAGCATGCGGGTCAGCCTGACGACGCCCGGACGGCGCGCCTTCGAGCGCATGGCGCGCGAGCACGAAGCCTGGGTGATCGAGCTCTTCGGCGGCCTCGACGCCGGCCACAAGCGCGCCCTCTACGAAGGACTGGGCCGGCTGCGCGTGCAGCTGGCCGGCGAACCCCGGCAAACCGATGCCGCCTGAGGAAAGTGTCATGACGCCAAGCCCCCCCGAAGACAGCCCCGTCGAACGCGTCGACCCCGGCCTGGCCGCCGGCAACCGCGTCGAGCTGGGCGGCTACCACGCGCGCCACTTCCTCTGGCGCGTCGCCGGCGGCGTCGGCCAGGTCGTGCTGAACCGGCCGGAACGCAAGAACCCCCTGACCTTCGAGTCCTACGCCGAGCTGCGCGACCTGTTCCACCGGCTGCGACATGCCACCGACGTGCACGCCGTGGTGGTCTGCGGCGCCGGCGGCAACTTCTGCAGTGGCGGCGACGTGCACGAGATCATCGGCCCGCTGCTGCGCCTGAGCGCGCCCGAACTGCTGATGTTCACGCGCATGACGGGCGAGCTGGTGAAGGCCATGCGCCATTGCCCGCAACCCGTCGTCGCCGCCATCGACGGCGTGTGCGCCGGCGCCGGCGCCATCATCGCCATGGCCAGCGACCTGCGGGTCGGCACCGCGCGCAGCAGGACGGCCTTCCTGTTCAACCGCGTCGGGCTCGCGGGCTGCGACATGGGCGCCTGCGCGCTGCTGCCGCGCATCGTCGGCCAGGGCCGTGCCAGCGAACTGCTCTACACCGGGCGCGCCCTGCCCGGCGACGAAGCCCTGGCCTGGGGCTTCCTCAACCGGCTGGCCGAGCCCGATGCGCTGGACGCCGCCGCGCTTGCCTGGGCGGCCGAACTGGTGGCCGGGCCCACCTTCGCCAACGGCATCACCAAGACCATGCTGCACCAGGAGTGGGACATGGGCATCGACCAGGCGATAGAGGCCGAGGCCCAGGCCCAGGCGCTGTGCATGCTGACGCAGGACTTCCGCCGCGCGCACGACGCCTTCGTCGCACGCCAGCGCCCCGTGTTCCAGGGCAACTGAGGGCGATTCGGCCATGACCCCGCACGACCACCTGGCCTGGCCCTTCTTCGAGGCCGCGCAGCGCGACTTCGCACGGCAGCTCGACCAGTGGGCCCTGGCCCATGTGCCGCACACGCATGGCCCGGACGTCGACGCCGAGTGCCGCGCGCTGGTGCGCGCCCTGGGCGCCGGCGGCTGGCTGCATCACGCCGTGGCCCGGCACGAAGGGCAGCGCATCGACACGCGCACGATCTGCCTGGCGCGCGAGACCCTGGCCCGGCACTCGGGGCTGGCCGACTTCGCCTTCGCGATGCAAGGCCTGGGCTCGGGCGCGATCAGCCTTCAGGGCACCGGCGAGCAGCGTGCACGCTGGCTGCCGCGTGTGGCCAGCGGCGAGGCGATCGCGGCCTTCGCCCTGTCCGAGCCCGAGGCCGGGTCGGATGTCGCGGCCATGCGCTGCAGTGCCACCCTGGACGGCGCGCATGCGGTGCTGGAGGGCGAGAAGACCTGGATCTCCAACGGCGGCATCGCCGACTTCTACGTCGTCTTCGTGCGCACCGGCGAAGCACCGGGTGCCCGCGGCCTGTCGGCCTTCGTGGTCGAGGCCGGCACGCCGGGGCTGGAGGTCGCCGAGCGCATCGAGGTCATCGCACCGCACCCCCTGGCACGGCTGCGCTTCGACGGCTGCCGCGTACCGCTGACGCAGCGCATAGGCGCGGCCGGCGAGGGCTTCAAGCTCGCGATGCGAACGCTGGACGTGTTCCGCACCTCGGTCGCCGCGGCGGCACTGGGCTTCGGCCGCGCGGCCTTCGCCGCCGCTGTGCAGCGGGCGCGCACGCGCGAGATGTTCGGCCAGCGGCTGGGCGACTTCCAGCTCACGCAGGCCCGGCTGGCCCAGATGGCGACCACGCTGGACAGCGCGGCCTTGCTGACCTACCGCGCGGCCTGGCTGCGCGACCAGGGGCAGACCGTGACGCGTGAAGCCGCCATGGCCAAGATGGTGGCCACCGAGGGCGCGCAGCAGGTCATCGACGGCGCCGTGCAGCTGTTCGGCGGCCAGGGCGTGGCCAGCGGGCAACTGGTCGAGCGCCTGTACCGCGAGATCCGCGCATTGCGCATCTACGAAGGCGCCACCGAAGTGCAGCAACTGATCATCGGTCGCGACCTGCTGAAGTCGCCGCCCTGATGGCGGCGCCTGCGATCCCGCCGCGTGCACTGGCGCTGCTGGCGCTGCTGACGCTGGTCTGGGGCACCAACTGGCCGCTGTTTCCCATCGTGCTGGCCGAGGTCTCGGTGTGGACCTTCCGCCTGTTCACGGTGCCCACGGCCGGCCTGCTGCTGCTGGCGATCGCGCGCTGGCGCGGCCAGTCGCTGGTCGTGCCGCGCCGCCACTGGGCGACGCTGGGCCTGGCCACCTTCTGCTACATGACCGTCTGGCATGTCACCAGCGCCTGGTCGGCGGCGCTGATCCCTTCGGGCCAGTCGGCGGTGCTCGGATTCACGATGCCGCTGTGGCTGGCGCTGATCAACTGGGCCCTGCTCGGCCAGCGTCCCGACCGCCGCATGGGCCTGGCGCTGGCCCTGGGCGCGCTGGGTGTCGGCCTGCTGGTGCAGCGCGGGCTGCTCGCCTATGCGCAAGCGCCGCTCGGGCTGGCCCTGGGACTGACGGCGGGCATCGGCTGGGCGGCGGGCACCCTCATCCTGAAGCGCAACGGAGGCGTAGAACTGCCGGCCACCGTGATCACCGGCTGGCAGCTGCTGGCCAGCGCCCTGCCGATCGGCCTGGTGGCGCTGGCCGTCGACGGCCTGCCGCAGGCGCTGCCCACCTGGCCCACGCTGGGCCTGATGCTCTACATCACCCTGGTGCCCACCTGCATCGGCAACGTGGCCTGGTTCGCCATCGTCGGCATGCTGCCGGCGCAGCTGGCCGGGCTGTCGTCCATCCTGGTGCCGGTGGTGGCCATGCTCTCCGGCGCCGTGATCCACGGCGAGCCGCTGGGCCCGCTGCAGCTGGCCGCCATGGGCTGCTGCAGCGGCGCACTGTGGCTGGCACTCGGCCGCCGGTCCTGAAGACCGGCTGCCGCCAGCGCCACGTTCAGTGGCCCTGTTCGATCCCGGCGATGCGCCAGGCGCCGCCCTCACCCTGCGGCTTGACGAGGTGCCAGACCTCGTCGAAGTCGACAGGCGCCGCGCCGGCCTGCTCGCGCACCTGGCCCTGGTAGCGCACGCTGACGATCTGGCGCTCGCCTTCGTCGGCAACGTCCACCACCTGGGTGGTCAGCGCCACCACCTCGGTCTGCTGCGCGCTCGACCCGCGCTCGAGCAGGTCGGCCTGCAGCGAGGCGAACATTTCCGGCGTGGTGAACTGCCGCAGGTCGGCGATGTCGGCGCTGTCGTTGGCGGCCTGCATGCGGATGAAGATCATCTTGGCCGCCCGCTCGAAGCCCTCGCTGTCGAACGAGGCCGGCACGAAGGCGCGCGCCAGGGGTGTGGCCGCAGGCGTGTCTGCAACCGGTGGCTCGGCCGATTGCGGCGAGCCGGCAGACCCCGCAGGCGGCCAGGCCACCTGCACCGGAGAACGGGCGGTGCCGCCAGCGCCCGCCGCCCCCGCACCGGCATAGGCCTGGCGCTGCACCGCCTGCCCACCGGCAAAGCGGCGCATCAGCAAGCGCACGAGGAAGATCGCCGCGACCGCCAGCAGCGCCAGCATGAGGAAGTTGCCGAAGGCTTCTCCCAGCCCCAGGTGGCTCATCAACGCCGCAATGCCCAGGCCCGCAGCCAGGCCGGCGATCGGGCCCATCCAGCTGCGCTTGGGCTGCGCGGCGGCGGCGCCGGGGGCCGCCTGCTGCGCCCCTTGAGCCGGGGCGGCCTGCTGGCTGCCTTGCGGCGGCTGGGCCGGCCTGGCCGGCGTCGAGTCCGGTGCCGTGCGCGCCGGCATGTCGCGCTGCAAGCCGGAGGACTTGCCACCTCCCAGGCGCTTGGCGTCGGCAGCGGAAAACGCGAACACCATGGCTGTCGCAAGGGCGATCAGGGGCAGGATCTTCATCGGTGTCTCTGGTCAGGTCGGGTTGAAGGGGCAGACGCAGGGATCGAGTATCGCGCGGCCAGGCGCCGGGACCGCCGACGACCCGGCGAATGACCCCACGGTCGCCGGGCCCGGTCGCGCGCCGCAGCCGCCCGGCGCCCCTGGCCGCGCTTGAATCGCCCCGGCGCGGCCCCATCTGGCGCGCGTCGAGTCTGGGAGGGCGTCACGATGTCGACTGTCTTGCTGTGGGCCTTGTCCGTCGGGCTGATCGTGGCCGGCCTCGTCGGCACCGTGCTGCCCGCCCTGCCCGGCACGGCGCTGGTGCTCGCCGGCATCGTGCTCGGCGCCTGGATAGGCGACTTCCAGCAGGTCGGCCCAGCCATGCTGGCCGTCATCACGGCGCTGGCGGTGCTGGCCTGGGTGCTGGAGTACGTGGCCGGCCTGCTCGGCGCACGCCGCGCCGGCGCCAGCCCGCAGGCCATGGTCGGCGCCGCGCTCGGCACCGTGCTCGGGCTGTTCGCCGGCCTGATCGGGGTGCTGTTCATGCCGCTCGCCGGCGCCGCCATCGGCGAGTACCTGGCGCGGCGCGACGAGCAGCGGGCGCTGAAGGTCGGCCTGTCCACCTGGCTGGGCCTGATGGCCGGCCTGCTGGCCAAGGTCGTGCTGGCCTTCAGCATGGTCGGACTGTTCGTGGCGGCGCTGGTGGTGTAGGTCGGGGACGGCCGCCCGCCACCTGCTCCCGCACAACAGCAGGCGCTGCGCGTCCTGCACCCGGGTCGCCACATCCTCGCCATCGATCAGGTCGAAGCAGCCCGGTCTTCCATCTTCGGTCCCCCGACATGGAAGGACCCGTCTGAGCTGAGTGCGATCACCCGGTCGTCCTGCACTATCGCGTCGGGCCGGTGCGGTTCATCGTCTCGTCGTGCCCGGAGTGGGCGATCGTTGCCGTGACAGGAGTTCCCATGCACGTCGAATACATCGTTGCACCACAGTTGGTCGAGAAGCCATACGTCCCGCTGGTCGGCCGGGGGACCTTTCAAGAGGACCTCAAGAGTGATGCCGGCAGGAAGCGAGAACTGCGCACCGACATGATCTCGAGGCTTCGCTCCGGCGACCATGTTCGAACGGCGTCTGTACGCGCGTTCTGCGATGGGCCACGGGAGCTGGAGCGACTGCTGCACGAGATCACCGGCAGCCATCAGGCCACGATCGAATTCGTCGCCGAGCGCTTCACCGTGACACCCGACGACGCGCATCGCCTGCCCAAAGACCCTCGAGCGCCTCTGGGCGCTCGACCCCTGGAGGACAAGCACATCCATCCACTGGCCGGAAGTCATCGAGGCGCATGCATACACCGCGCAGGCCGCCCTCGACTTGCAGAAGCGAAGCCGTGAGAACGCCCTTCGCGCAAGTCGGCAACGCCGAACCGGCTGATCGCACTCGGTCGAGAGTGCCTGTGGCTGCCGCTGGAGGTCTTGGTAGGCCGTGTTGGGATCGAACCAACGACCAAAGGATTAGGAGGCTGGGGGCGAGGTTTTGGAGACCCGGTCCGACATGTCTCAGGCCGCGTCACTCCGGGTCAGCACGTAGCAGCGGGCGCTTTCCGTTCGGCGCGCGGAACAAGGACTTGCACGGGGAAAGGATGCAGTTCGAGTCACGTCGTCGCATCGTCCGCGGCAACACAACGGCAACGGATCCGAGCGATCGATCGGGCAATTGCACCTGCACCCACTGCTTTCCGCATCCCACATTGAACCGCCAGCGGCTCCGCTGCCAGATGACTGCCTGGTGTCATCCCTTGGCTGCAGTGAGGCGACGACTGATCCGATCTCGTTCGAAGACAGCAGCAATTGCAGTCCGAACCTGCCTCACCGGGATCGTGGCATCAGCGTGCATGCTGGTTGACGCACCCCCAACACATCCACTCCCCGTCGTCGTAGATGCCATCGCCCACCTGCATGGATTGATGGCACCAATCGCAAAGGAGATTCGACCGCTCACGGGGACCCGCGGCCTGATACCCAGAGAAGTGCCCCCGCTGGCGTTGCGCCTCGCGAAAGCCCGGTTGATTCGAAGGCAGCAGTGCCGGATCCGGCGGCGCGGCAAAGCGCCCGCAGTTGCTGCACCACAGCCCACCGTGATGCTCGATGGTGCTGCTCTTGCCGCAGTGCCGGCAGACCGCAGAGCGATCCTTGACAGGGGCTTCTTGCACTTCCGGAGCGGGTTGCTCCACGACAGGTAAGAGCTCCGAGATGGCTTCGATGCGCCGGCATCTGAGTCCACTCCGGTTCGCGTGCACCAAGAGGGGATCGAAGCCCTTGTCGCCCGACAGCACGTAGCACTCGGTATCAGGTGCACTCTCGAGAGTGCGGCCGAGATGGAACGCGATGTAGAAGTCCAGCGCGTTGCGACCGATGCCATCCACCTTCTGGAAGTCGACACGCTGGAACCGATGCGCGGTGGCTGGCTTGCGCGCCGCCTTCGGTGGCTCCTGCTTGGCGCCGACGAACACGATCGCGCGATAGGTCTCGTCGAGCAGCGACAGGTCGATCTGCTGGCGGTTCTCGTAGTCAACGAGGACCAACTTCTGTGACATGGCCGCCTCCCTTGGTCGGTCGATAGGAGTGTGCCGCAAGGAGGCAGGCAGAGTCCCGACCCATAGCTGGCCTACGCTGCGGGGGAAAGCGGTCTCTTGGACGAGGAGCGCGTGTGCAATACCGACAGGCTGGTCAAGGGGCCATCTCGAGGGATCCAGGGCGACACAGATCGACAGAGTGCCATCGCCGACGGACAACGGGGCTGTGTTCTCAAGCCCCCTGGTGAAACACCACGGTGCGGTGCCCGTTGAGCAGCACCCGTCGCTCGGCATGCCATCGAACTGCCCGTGCCAGCACGACACTCTCCACATCCTTGGCGATGCGCACGAACGCGTCGCCATTCAGGCCGTGCCCGACCCGCACGGTGTCCTGCTCGATGATCGGCCCTTCGTCGAGGCACGCAGTAACGTAGTGCGCCGTCGCACCCACGACCTTGACGCCACGGTCATGAGCCTGGTGGTAGGGCTTGGCGCCCTTGAAGCTGGGCAGGAAGCTGTGGTGGATGTTGATGCACCGCCCCTGGAGGCTGCGGCACATGTCGTCCGACAACACGTGCATGTAGCGCGCCAGCACGGTCAGCTCGGCTCCACTGTCGGCGATGACCTGCAGGAATCTGGACTCCTGCGCCGGCTTGTCGCCGTTCATGGGCAGGTGGTGGTACGGGATACCGTACCAGTCCACCATGCGGCGCATGTCGTCATGGTTGGAGACCACGCCAACCACGTCGATGGGCAACTCTCCCGCATGCCATTGGTTGAGAAGTTGGTTCAGGCAGTGCCCATGCTTGGACACTGCCAGCAGGACCTTCATCCGCTCGTCGGCAGGCCGCAGTGTCAGTTCGGCTTCGAACCGCTGCGCCACGGGCGCCATCACCTTATCGGAGTCGTCGCGCGTCACGAATCTCGACCCTGTGGGCCTGAACACCGTGCGCATGAAGAACAGGCCCGTGTCCTCATTACCAAAGTGCGCAGACTCGGTGATGAAGGCCTCGGCAGACGCCAGCGCGGACGACACCGCAGCAACGATGCCGACGGTGTCGTGGCACCGGATGGTGAGGATGAAGCGATCAGCCATGTTCATGGATCAAAGGATTGGCGCGAACGCGCCCTCATGTGAGAACGCGAGCCAGTTCTCGAGGTAGGTGGCAACGGGACCATCGACCACCAGCCAGAGCCGGTCGGCCTGCAGTCGCAGCAGCATCACCGCGGCATCGGCCAGTCGACTGCGGGAGCAGCGACCGGGATCGCGCGGGATGGAGGATGCGTCCACCAGATGGGCCAGCCACTCATCGATGCGCGGTCCATGCAGTTCGAACACGGCCAAGGCGTCGGAGAGATTGGCGGCCATGGCCGACGCGCTTCGGCCCGGCGCCAGCGCAGCCAACACGGCCTGTATCGGCGCTGCCGTGAACCCCAGAGCGATCGTCTCGTTCGGGCTGCGCCATGCCAGCCAGGGCTCGCTGCCCGACAGTTCGCCCGGCAGGTTCGACCACACCAACCCCTGGGTGCGGACTGCCTCGGCTGCGCTGGCATCGCCCGGGAAGTGCCGGATGGTGATGGCGGTCAGGCCGCGCACACGCCTACAACCGGGCAATCCCCCTTGGCTCGGGATCAATTCAACCATGCAAGCGCTCCCCTGCCGGATCGAAGAACGGCGTCTTCACGACCTCGGCCTCGATGGCAGACCCCAGGTGCCAGGCCTGCAGCTTCTCGCCCACGCGCTGCGTGCCGCGCTTGAGAAGCGCCAGCGCGATGGGCTGCTGAAGTGCCGGGCTGTAGGCACTGCTGGTGACGAAGCCCTCGGCCTCTGCCGGTGGCGCCTTCAGCGACAGGTGTGCGCCCACCGGCAGACGCGTTCGCCGATCCACTGGCTGCAGCCCCACGAGTTGCAGCCGGTCCGGGTCCTTGCCTGCTGGCCGGCTCAGGCTGCGCCGCCCGACGAAGTTGGCCTTCTTTTTCTCGACCGCCCGTGCCAGGCCGACGTCCTGTGGCAAGGTGGTGCCGTCGGTATCAGCGCCGACATGGATGAAGCCCTTTTCCAGCCGCATGGTCATCAGCGCCTCGACACCGTAGGGGCACACGCCCAGGCTTTGGCCGGCATCCCACAGCCGCTCGAACAAGGCCTGGGTCTGCGATGCGGGCAAGTTGATCTCGTACCCGAGTTCGCCATTGAAGCTAGCCCGCAGCACGCGCATGACATGGCCGCCGAACTCCGTCTCGCGCATCGTCATGTGCTTCATTGATGCGGGAGCGAGCGCGTCCTCGAAGCCGACCTTCGAAAGCAGCTTCCAGGCATTCGGCCCCGAGACGGTGACGTTGCCCCACTGTGAGGTCATCGGCACCACGAAGACCCGGTGGTGGACGTACTCGCACTGCAACCACTCCTCGAAGCCCAGCACTGCGCGCTCAACGCCGCCGGATGTCGTGTTGACCCAGAAGTGTTCGGGGCCGAGCCGCGCAACGATGCCGTCGTCGATCACGATGCCGTTCTCGTTGAGCATCGCGCCGTAACGCGCCCCGCCCACCGCGACCGTAGACATCGTGCCAACGTACATCAGGTCCAGGAAGTCCGCCGCGTCCGGACCATAAACCTCGATCTTGCCCAGCGGCGAGCCCTCGAACAGGCCGACGCCCTGGCGCACCAGCGCAGCCTCTCGCTCTGCCGCCATGTGCAGGTCTTCCCCGGGCTGCAGATAGGCAGCAGGCCGCTCCCAGCCGCCGAACTCTTCGAACAGCGCGCCGCGCGCCACATGCCAGTCGCGAGCGGGCAAGGGCTTGAGCGGCCGGTAGCGCGCGCCCGATCGCCCCGCTGCCATGGCGTTGAGCGTCACCGGCTTGTACGGTGGCCTGAACTTGGTCGTGCCCACCTGCTCGGGCCGGCGGTCGGTGGCCTGTCCCATCAGCACCAGCGCGTTGACGTTGCTCGTCTTGCCCTGGTCGGTGGCCATGCCGGTGGTCGTGTAGCGCTTCAGGTGCTCCACCGAGCGGTAGCCCTCCCGCGCAGCCAGTTCCACGTCGCTGGCCGCCACGTCGTTCTGCAGGTCCACGAAGATCTTGCCGGGCTTGCCCTTCAGTGCCGCCAGGGCGGCCGGAGTCGGTCGAGTGTCGGCCGGCACACGGCCTATGCCGCCGACCGGCGCGTCGGGAGCCAGCTCGCCGATGGCCGTGCGGCCCATCGCCTCGGCATGCTCGATCGCGGAACGAAGATCGAACACCCCCGCGGCGCCGCCGACCACAGCCACCCCCGGCAACTGGCGCCCAGGAACGAACATCGATGCTTCTTCCACCCAGCGCAAGCTGCCACCAGCCTGCGAGTACAGATTGACGTTGGGTGTGAAGCCTCCCGCGCTGGCCACCAGGTCGGCGTCGAGATGTCTCGATCCGCCGCCCTGAACCCCTGCGACCTGCACGCCCCGCGCAGAGCGCTTGCCTTGCACGGCGACGACGACGCTCTCATGCAGCACCTCGATGCCTGCCGGGGCCGATGCAGCCACGTCGCCCTGGGCCCGACGGTCGACGATGGCGGCGATGTCGATGCCCGCTTGCAGGAGCGACTGCGCCACGCCGTAGGCGCTGTCACAGGCCGTGGCAATCAACACTTTGCTGCCGCAGCCGACGCCGTAGTGCGTGGCGTAGCGCTCGACAGCACCGGCCAGCATGACGCCGGGTTGGTCGTTGTCCGGGAACAGCATGGGCCGCTCGAACGCACCCGTGGCCAGGATGATCTGCCGGGCGCGAAACTTCCACAGCCGCTCGCGCAGGACCCCATGGGCCTCCGACCCCTCGAAGGACTCGATAGCGGTCAGCAGGCTGTGGTCATACAGCGCCTGGGCCGTGGTGCGCAATTGCACCGTTACTCCGGCACTTGCCAGTTCGCACCGCCAGGCCTGCAGCCGACTCGACGCATCGCCAAGCGGCTGCAAGGCCTGCGTGGCCAGCCATCCCCCGACCTGCACGTCGGCTTCCAGCAGCGTCACTTGGCGTCCGCTGCGCGCCGCCGCCAGGGCGGCAACGATCCCTGCAGCGCCGGCGCCCACCACCAGCACCTCTGCCTTGGCGGAGACTTCGTCATAGCGGTCGGGATCCGGCCCATCGCCGGCCGTGCTGGCTGCCGCCATGTAGCGGATCGGCGGCTCGAACAGGTGCCAGTGCGGCCACATGAAGGTCTTGTAGTAGAACCCCGCCGGCATGAACGCGGCCAGCCTGGACAGTGAGGCGCCCAGGTCGAACTCCAGGCTGGGCCAGCAGTTGCCGCTACTTGCGACGAGCCCGTCGCGAGCCAGGATGTCGGTCACGCGCGTGTTGGGGGTGCGCAGGGCGCCGGCACCGATGTCCACGACGCCGGTGGGTTCCTCCACGCCGCAGCTGAAGATGCCGCGCGGCCGATGCAGTTTGTAGCTGCGGCCGACGTGCGTGATGCCCTGGCCCAGCAATGCCGATGCCACCGTGTCCCCGGCGAAGCCTTCGACGGTACGGCCGTTGAAGGTGAACCGAACCCGACGGGCGCGGTCGATGCGGGTGCCATGCGGGGCAGGCAGGCGCTCGCTGCTCATCGCACCGCATCCCCAGTCACCGCAGACATCGGGTCCGTCATCCCGTAGACCGCCTTCACCTCGTGCGTGACGGTGTCGCGCAACACGTTGAACCACTGGCTGCAGCCAAAGGTGTGCCGCCACCGCTCGGCGTGGTCGCCGCGGGGGTTGTCACGGAAGAACATGTACTCGCCCCAGGTTTCGTCGCTGCAATCCAGGGCAGGACGCTGGATGTGCGAGGTGCCGCCGCAGTGGAATTCGTTCTCGGGGCGCGGGCCGCACCAGGGGCAGTGAATTTGCATCATCGCGGGTCGTGCCTCACAGTCGCGGCCGCGGCCATACCCGTGGGAATTGCGGGTGGTCCAACGGCTCGCCGTCACCCAGGGCGATGTGCGGCGCGTCGGCGAAGCGCTTTCGCAGTTCCTGGAACATGTCGTTGCCGCGGTGCTGCCAGCGCACGTTGTCGCCGACGTAGCGCATGGCCGTGGCGCGCCGGCGCCGATCGGCACGGCGGTTGGGGCCGGCCATGTGCAGCACGCGCGGGTGGTGCACGATGCAGTCGCCGGGCTGGGTGTTCCACGCCAAGAGCCCGTAGTTCGTCAACGACATGTCGGGGAACGCAGGCATCGACGAGTCGCCGGCGGACGATCCCGGGCCGGCGCCATAGAGCGGTGCACGGAGGTGCGAACCCCGCGCGTACACGACTGCGCCCGACTCCATGTCCACTGTGTCGAACGGCACCCAGATGGTCAGCACCTTGTCGCCCGTCAGAGGCCAGTAGGTCAGGTCCTGATGCCAGGGCGTCGGCTCGTTGACGCCGGGCTCCTTGATCATGGTCTGGTCATAGAAGAAGCGGATTTCGGGCGACTCCAGCACCTGCGCGGCAATCTCGGGCAGCACCGAGTCCAGGGCCCACTGTCGCAGCGCTTCATGGCGCTGCCAGTGGAAGAAGCCGTTGTGGAAGCGCCGCCCTTCGGCGTCGAAACGGTCAGCGCTGATCGCGCTCCGGTCGACCAAGGCCTCCTCTAGAGCCTGCGCCACACGCGCAAGCCAATCCGACGCGATCACGCCCCGGACGACGGCCACACCGTCGTGCCGATACTCGTCGCGGATACGATTCCAATCGGGTGTTGTCACCTTGCCTCCTTCAGTGCGCGATGCCGGCAGCAGCGGCTTCGTCGATCAGACGGCCGGTATGGAAGCGCCTCAGTTGAAACGGCTCAGCCAGTTCGTGGTTCTTGCCGGTGGCCAGCGCATGCGCCAGCGTCCACCCACCGACCGGAATGGACTTGAATCCGCCCGTACCCCAGCCGCAGTTGATGAACAAGCCCGGCACCGGTGTGGCGCCGATGATCGGGCTGGAGTCCTGCACTACATCGACGATGCCGGCCCACTGGCGCAGCATGCGCAGGCGGCCAAAACTCGGGAACATCTCCACCGTCGCGGCCAGCACCTGTTGCGTGATCGCGAAGCTGCCGCGCTGGGCGTAGGACGGAAAGTGGTCCAGCGCGCCACCGATCACCACCTCGCCCTTGTCGGATTGGCTCCAATACGCCCCCACGGCCGGCGACAGGACCACGGTGTCCAGCACGGGCTTGACCGGCTCGCTGACCATCGCCTGCAACGCGTAGCTGGTCACGGGTAACCGGAAGCCCGCCATTGCCGCCAGGTGGCTGCTGTGTCCGGCCACGGCCATGGCCACCTTGTCAGCACGGATGTCGCCGCGGTTCGTTCGCACGCCGATCACTTGGCCGTCCTGCTTGAGGAACTCCGTGACACCGCAGTTCTGCACGATGTCCACGCCCAGTGCAGACGCACCGCGCGCATAACTCCATGCCACCGCGTCATGCCGTGCCGGGCCGGCACGTCGCTGAATGAAGCCGCCCAGGATCGGGAAACGCGCCTGCGGCCCGAAGTTCAGGCGCGGCGCGAGTTCCCGCACTTGCCCAGCATCGAGCATCTCGGCGTCGATGCCATTGAAGCGCATGGCGTTCGCCCAGCGCGACACGTTGTCCATGTCATGTCGCGAATGGGCCAGTGTGACGATGCCACGCTGGCTGAACATCACGTTGAAGTTCAACTCCCGAGACAGACCCTCGTACAGCTTTACCGAGAACTCGTACAGGCGTGCGCTCTCTGGAAACAGGTAGTTCGAGCGCACGATCGTCGTGTTGCGACCCGTGTTGCCCCCGCCGATCCAGCCCTTCTCCAGCACCGCGACGTTGGTGATACCGTGGTTCTTGGCCAGGTAGTAGGCGGTAGCCAGTCCATGCCCGCCACCGCCGATGACGATCACGTCGTAGCGCGCCCTGGGCTCGGCCTCGCGCCATGCAGGCGCCCAGTCCTTGTGGCCATGCCGGGTGGCGTTGAACAGGCTCCAGGCGGAGTAGCGGGTGCGCAAGCAGAGTCTCCGAGTGGGCTGACGGGAAAGTCCGGCCTGCGAAGGTAGCGGACGGGGCTGCGGCAGACTGCAGGTGAGCGAACAGATTTTTAGGCTGGATGCACTTCCTGCGCCGTCCCGGCTTCGCCGCGGTCTGCCGCTCCATCGGGCTCCGCCACGTGCGACCCCGCAAGGGATGCCGAGTGCCTAACTCTTCGGCCAGATTCACGCAGACGCCGTGGGCCCCCTCGGCACAGACTTGTCACCACGGAGGTTCGTGAATGCAAAGTCTCAAACTGTCGCCCGAGATGTGGCCGAACGACGAGAGCAAGGGCCTGCTGGCCGCGCAGCACCTGGCCCGCACCGCCGCCGGCCATGCCGAGGGCATGCACGGTGCTGTCACGGTCGCCTACGGGGGGTGGGCCGCACGCGCAGGACTTGAGGCACTGAAGCAAGGCGGCAATGCCATCGACGCCGCCATGACCACGGCGATGGCGCAGATCGTGCTGACCAGTGGCGCACCGGTCAGCTTCTTCGGCATCCAGTCACTTGTGTACTACGAGGCCAGGACGGGCCGGGTGCATTGCATGAATGCCGAGTGGAACACCGTGCTGGGCGAGCACGACCCGCGGAGCATCCCGGGCGGCTACGACGTGTCATCCACCGAGGGGCTTCGCGGAAAAGGCGCTCCGAGCGGGCGCACCGCCATGGTGGGCGGCTTCCTCAAGGGCGTCGAAGCCGCCCACCGCCGGTTCGGCTCGCTGCCCTTCTCGGCGCTGTTCGAGCCCTCGATCTACCTTGCCGAGCATGGAGTCCCCATCACCGCGGCACATGCGGGTTACATTGATCTGCGCAGCGCCGATCTGGCAAGGCTTGCGGCGACGGCGGAGATCTTCAAGAAGTCCGATGGCGCGGACTACCGGGAAGGTGACACCTTTCGCCAGCCTGCATTGGCCCGGACTTTGCGCACCGTGGCGGCGGCAGGCACTGATCACCTGTACCAAGGCCCATGGGCGCAAAAGCTTGTCCAGGCCGTTCAGGCCGATGGCGGCCACATGACGTTGGAGGACCTCGCGCGCTATGAGGTGCTCTGGCGCAACGCACTGGTGGCGCAGGTCGGCGACCATGAACTGCACACCAGTCCGCTGCCGAACGCTGGGGGCGTGGCCCTCGTCGAGGCCTTGAACCTGGCCCGGGCGGCCCGGCTGCATGAGTCGCCTCATTGGGGAAGCTCCGCCGAGTCGCTGAAGACGGCCGTCACCATCGCCCAGATGATCTTCCTCGACTACCTGCCGGCTGAGGTGCGTGAGGCGGTCTACCCGGGCGTGGACCTGTCGCCAAGTGCTCGACTGACGACGGAACATGCACAGAAGCTGTGGGACCTGATGGCGCAGGGGCGCTTGCCTTTCCGCTTCGTCGATGCCGCGCCCAGGCACTCGGACGACGTTGTCGCGATCGACCGCGAGGGCAACATCGCCGCCATTACCCACTCCAGCAACACCGTCATGTGGGGCAAGACCTGCATCAACATAGACGGCATCTCGATTCCTGACGCCGCCGCTCACCAGCAGGCGCAAATGGCTCGCATCCGCCCTGGCGATCGGCTGCCCGCACCCACCGAAACCGGCATTCTCTTCAAGCAGGGCCGGCCCGTGCTGGGCTTCGCATCGATGGGCTCGGGGCTTCACCACCGCAGCTTGCAGGCACTGCTCAACGTGACGGCGCACGGCATGTCTGTGCGGGAAGCTATCGACGCACCCGACTTCTTCAACTCGATCATCGACCCCGAGACTCATGCACTGACGCTATCGGTACCGGCGCGACGGTTTCCTCAGGAGGTACTGCAAGCCACGGGTTGGGCCTTCAGGGAACTCGACAGCGAGCACGCGCGATTCGGTGGCGAAGGCCTGTGGGTTGCCATCAGCCGTGACCCGGCTACCCGCCAGCTGCAGGCCGCGTCGCACAACCGCAACAACAGTGCCGCATTTGCGTACTGAATGCCGCAGCTAGCTGGCTGCCGCTGCGCCAGTTCAGCACACGCCTGCCTTCAGTGGCACCACCAGTGCCGCCCGCTGCTTGCGATAGTCCTTGGCCGCCATCCCCGAAAAGGCGCGAAACGCCGCGGCGAAACTGCTCTGGTGCTCGTAGCCCACGCGTTCGGCGATCTGCGCAATCGTGAGCTGGCCGTCCAGGAGCAGCAATTGCGCCTCCTGCATGCGGCGCTGGATGCAGAAGCCGTGGATCGTCGTGCCGAACAAGGTCGGGAACAGCGCCTTCAGTTTGTTCTGGTTCAGGCCGACGCTGCGCGCCAGCTCCTTAATCGTGGGCGGCTTGCAGTACTCGCGGGCAAGGATGTCGCGGGCGTCACGCGCCAGGTCGATTTCCCGCCCGCGCACCGGTCGTTCGCCCGCGAATGCGGGTGACTCGTCGATGAGTTGAAGGATCAGAGACACCAGTTCCCTGGCCTTGCCATCGGTCTGCAGGCGACGCAGCGCACCGCGCAGCGGCGACTGAAGCAGCCCGGTCACCAAGGCCGCGATCGGTGCCGTGATCGGCAATGTCGCCAAAGTGCCCGAGACGTTACGCCCCCCAATAGCCGCCTGCATAGGCAACGGTAGATCCGCATCCAGGAGGCCGAAGACTTCCTCGAACGCGCTGGCGCGCAACAAAAGGACCACGCCGGAGTGTCGGCAACCGCCGGAAACCGTGATGCTGAGCGGCAGGCCACGCGGAATGTGGCACACCACCACGCCCGGCGTCTGGAAGACCATATCGCCGGTGTGCGGGGTGCTGTAGGACACATTGGTCGATAGCGACGCACGCAAGAGGAACAGGTCATCGCTGGTGTGCAGGGTCTGTTCAAGCGCAGTCGGAAACACGCAATCCGTGACCGACACCATCGCGCCGCGACCGAGCAGGTGCCCTTCCATGAAGCCGGCCGTCGCACCCTCCCCTACGTCCTGACGCCAATCGGCGCCCGTCGGGAAAGACACACCGAGGCTGGCGAGGTCGTCAGAGATGGACGGTCTGTCGTCCATGAAGAGATCCAGCCAGCGGACGGCCGAAGGCGTCGATGGGCCTGAATCGCGATGCGCTTGGGGCATGGACCCCATGCTATCCGAGCGGCATCCGTCAGCTCATCACTTGGTCCAGATGCCAGGCCAGGTCAGGCAGCGGCAAAGCGCCTGCCGAGAGCACTGCCGCATGGAAGTCCCGAAGGTCGAAGCGATCGCCCAGCCGGTCTTTCATGCACTGTCGCAGCCGCAGCATCTCGGTGTCACCCAGTTTGTAGGCCAGCGCCTGGGCTGGAATGTCGCAGGAATAGCGCAGAGACTCGGTCAGCACTTCGGCCTCGGCCATTGAGCTGAACTCGCGCATGTAGTCGCGCGCGCGCTCCAGCGACCAGCCCAGAGCGTTCATCCCGGTGTCGACCACCAGACGGCTGGTCAGGAAGGCGTCCATGATCAGCCGGCCATAACGTTCCTCGGCCGTCTCGTACATGCCCAGCTCGCCGGCCAGGGTGGCGGCGTACTCGGCCCAGCCCTCGTTGAAGGCATTCACGGACGAGTGCCGCCCGACGGGATGCAGCGCGAGGTTCTCGCTCTGCGTGGCGATGTGGAGGTGATGCCCCGGCACCAGTTCGTGGTAGGTCAGCGAGCCGATGCTCAGCAGGGGCTGTTGCCGCAGATTGGCAGCGTTGAACATGAAGCGCCCGACCGGCTGTCCCGGCTTGGGCGTGTCGTAGTAGCCGAAGGTCATGCTGCCCTGCAGCGCCTCCGGCAGCGGGGCGACGCCATGGGCGGCCTGGGGCCGACGATGAAAGGCCTTGTCGTAGGCCCCCTCCATGCGGTCGATGTAGCGCTGGAAGACGGCAGCCACACCTTCGGTCGTGGGGGCGGAAAAGCGCGGGTCGGCCCCGGCTTGCGCAAGGTAGCCCGCCGGGTCGTCTGCCATCCCGACCTCGGCGCGGATCTGTCGCATGGCCGCCAAAACCTCCGCCATGCGCGCCAAGCCCCGCTCATGCACCTGCTCCGGCGTCAGATCGGTGGTGGTGTGAAGCTTGACCAACTCGGCATAGATGGCCGCACCACCCTCGTACTGGGACAGGCCCACGCCCTCAGGCGCCAGCGCCTCGTACTCGGGTGACAGGATGGCCGCCCACCTTTCGAAGGCAGGCAAGACCTGCCGTTCGATGCGGTGCTGCAACTCGGCCTGGAATCCTGCGCGGCCGGGCACTGCGGGCAGGCGGGAGGCATCGACCACAAGCGTCTGCGCAGAGCGCGCGCGGAAGCCGGACACGATGGCGCGCGAACTTTGCAACTGCGGCTTGGGGATACGCATGCCGCGCTGCGCCTGGCCGGCCGTGCGCTCGGCCATCTGGTCGATCGCGCGCGCATAGTCAGAAGCCAGCGCCAGATAGCGGTCCAGGTCGCCACCATGCTCGAACCGCTGGGCCTGGGCGCTTTGGAGCACGTAGTTGAGGATGAAGCCGCCGCAGTAAGGGCTGGGCGCGAACATGCCGAAGAAGCCCATGCCTGACGGGTCCATGCCCGTCCAGTACCAGTCGGCCTCGCGGCGGACCACGCCGAGCCTGTGGCGCGCCTGCCGCAGGAGCAATTGGACGGCATGCGGCAGTTCGACATCGACCAGCGCGTCCGTCCGTTCCAGCAGCGCGCGCGCCGAATCCGAACGCCGCCGGGCACCGTCCAGTGACAGGTCGGGCAAACTGGCAATCGTGCCGTCGGCCTGCAGTTGGCTGAAGACCGCGCTCCGCTGCCCGTCCCAGATGTCGGACAGCAGACGCAGCGCGGTGCCGAGGGCGTTGTCATGCATGGAGTGGATCCTCGAGGAAACAGGCAAGACCGCTGCAGCCCGGTCTGCAACGGGTGTCGGCCGGGGCCTCAGTGGGCTGCGGCGCGCTGGCGGTGCATCGATCTCGCGACCTGCCAGAACAGGAGTGCCGTGATCGGACTGATGCATACCACGGAGGTCAGCGCCAGCCGAAGACCTTCTGCGCCCGTGCGGCCGGTCTGCAGCCAGTCGCTGAACATGCCCACGACCACCGGGCCCAGACCCTGCCCGAACACGGCGCCCGCCAGGCCGAGCACAGCGACGGCGGTCGCACGCGCATTCGGGGCGACCATGTCCTGCAACATGGCAAACAGCGGACCTACGGCCAGGCCGCCGACCACGAAGGTTCCGAACAGCAGCGCGAAGGCCAACATGGGGTTCTGGGCATGAAAGCAACCCAGGTACATGGGCAGGCCGATGAGGCCCGTGGCCGCCGCCAAGCGAGCCGCCCAGCCCGGAGTCTTGGTGCCGAACCGTACCCCGATCTGACCTCCGAGCACAGTTCCCAGCGCGGTGCCGAGCCCCAGACACAGTCCCAGACCCAGGCCGATCTGCGCCGGCGGCAGACTGAATGCCCGTGCGAAATAGCTGGGCATCCAAGCCACCACGGACCAACTGGTGATCGAGGCCATGCCAAAGGCAAGCAGCAGCCAGGTGAAAGCGCCCAGGTCACCGAACAAGGCCCGCAGTGCCCCGCCGGCTGCTGCGGGAGGCGCTGGCAGATCGACTCGCGCCGGCTCGTGCACCGTGAAGTGGAAGATCACCGCCAGGATCACCCCGACAACCCCCAGCCACAGGAAACCAGCGCGCCAGCCCACGGTCTGCACCAGCACGCCGCCGCCGAACATGCCGCCCAACAGCCCGAGGTAGCCGCCGACGTTGAAGATGGCCAGCGCGCGTGGTCGAAGCTCGCGCGGGTAGTAGTCGCCGATCATTGAGTGCGAGGCCGGTCCTGAACCTGCTTCGCCGATGCCGACCGCCACACGGGCTGCGAAGAGCTGCGCAAAACTGGTGACGGCACCGCTCGCCGCGGTCATGACGCTCCAGATCAGCAGGCAGCCACCGACGATCCACTTGCGGTTCCAGCGATCGGCCAGCCGGGCCAGCGGCACCGCGGCCACCACGCCTAGCAGGCTGAACGCCAGGCCGGTGACCAGGCCCAGCTGCGTGTCTGTCAGCTGGAACTCTTTCTTGATCGGCTCCATGAACATCGACATCACGATCTTGTCGACGGCGTTCATGAACCCGACCAAGGCCAGCATTGTCAGCACATAGGTCCGATGACTGCCGCCGCGGCCAGCCGGCGGCGCCGCCGGGACGGCCATGGCGGCTGCGCTGTCGCTCATGGCCTCAGAAGTCGGCGCCGAAGGTCAGCGAAACCGTTCGCGGCCGGATGAGCGACACGTTCGACGGCAAGGTCGTCTGTGCCGGAGAGATCCGATTGGTCCCATAGCCCGCATAGCCGTTCTTGTCCGTCGCGTTGTCCAGGCGCAGGCGCAGCGAGTAGCGATTCCATTCGAGGCTTGCGCGCAGATCCACCGTGGTGTAAGCGGGCATCATGTAGTTCCGATTCAGCGCCGCGGGTGCAGAGAACGACGAGGGCTTGTCGCCCTGATGGCGCACCGTCGCACCGACGGAGCCCGTCATCCCGGCCACGGGAAAGCGCCAGTCGCCGTAAACCGCACCGCTTAGGCGCGGCGAACCAGGCAGGCGGTCGCCCACCACGGCGCCCAGATTGGCGGCCTGAGCGGTACCCACCTCGGTCAGCTTGGCATCGTTGTACCCAAGACCGGCCCCGACGGAGATGGCCGTGGTCGGGTTGTAAGTCAGCTGAACCTCGATCCCCTTGACTACCGCCTTGCCGGCATTGCCGACCAGCAGCGTCCCTCCCGACAGGCCATTGAGTTGCACGTCCTTCCAGTCGATCTGGTACACCGACGCGTCAAAGCTGAGCTTCCGGTCCAGTGCAACGCCCTTGACGCCGAGTTCGACGTTCGCGACGGTGTCCGACTCGAAGGTCAATGGTGTGCCTGGCGGCGGGTTGGCATTGGTCTGCGGACCGCCCGGGCGGTAGCCGGTGGCGTAACGCACGTAGGTGCTCAGGTCCCGGTCGAGACGCCAGCGCGCGGTGAGTTGATAGGTCGTCGTCGACTCTTCGGATTCGTACACATTGACCCTGCCCGATGCGGCTCCTGCCAGCAGGCCCGCGCGGCTGATCGTTGCGATCTGCTCGTTCTTCGAGTGCCGAAGCCCGGCGCCAATGTCAAAGTCGTTGGTGATGTAGTAAGTGGCGTTCGCGAAGACGGCCTGCTCGCGATAGTCGGCCAGCGTGAGCCCGGACAAGAAGTTTCCGAACGGTGCCGGCGCCGGTGTACCGTTGGCCAGCACCGTGCTGACCCTCGTATCGTAGGTATTGTCTTCCTGCGTGTAGAACAAGCCTGCAAGAGCTTCGAAGTTGCCCATGCGCTTTGCTGCAAAGCGAACTTCAGCCGTCGTCTTCGTGAAGCTCGGTGCAATGTCACCCAGGAGACCGAAGCCTGCAGGCAGGGAGGACGCGACCACAATCCCATAGGGGCCGGTGTAGTCCTCGTGCAATGCAACCCGGCTCTTGGCACGGCTGACGGTGGCCGTCAGCGTGCCTATCGATGCCTGGTAGTCGGTGGACAGCTCGGCGAGCTCGTAGCGCACCTTCGTGCTGGGTTCGTCGAAGGCCGAGAACTGCCGCTCGCCCGTGACGGGCGTTCCGCGGGCCTGCACGTTGTCCTGACGCGGCGCCCCGCGCGTCGTCATCTCCTGGCTCAGAACGCGCGCGGTGACATCCCAGCCGCGATCGACCTTGAATAAGGCGGTCACCTGGCCGCCCGAGGCATCCGTCTCGCCCTGGTTCTTGGCCCCCGTCTTCACGTTGGTCGTGAATCCACCGTCCTTGCGACTGAAAGCGCTGACCAGCAAGCCGAAGTCCTTGGTCACCGGCACATTCAGCGAGACGCGGGCACCACCGCCTTCGCCGCCGCCGCTGACCTTGGACAGACCCAGCCGAATGCTGCCACTGAATGCGCTGGTGTCAGGAAGGGCAGGGATGATCCGAATCAGACCGCCCACGCTTGAGGCGCCGAAAAGCGTACCCTGCGGGCCCTTCAGCACCTCCACCCGCTGCACATTCACTAGGTCTGGGTCGGGCGTCGAAATCGACGAGATGGCCAGCGATGCGCTTGCGGTGAAGGGCGACTCTCCCAGATAGAAAGCCGTGGTCGCCGTCGTCTGCTGCGAGCCGGTGTACAGCCCGCGCATCACGACCGTGCCTGCACCCGCGCCTCCACCGTTAGCCTGCGCAAGATTGGGTATGAGGCTGACGTAGTCGGCAAACTTCTCGACGCCGAGTTGCTCGAGTTTCTCGCCACTCAAGGCGGTGATGGCCGTCGGCGTGTCCTGCAATCGCTCCACACGCTTCGAGGCGGTGACCGTGATCGTCTGGGTTTCCTTGCTCGGAGGTTCAGCCGCCTGCGCCAGGGCCAGCGACGGAAAGGCAACGGCCATCGTGCAGGCCATCGCCACAGGCGTGAGTCTCGGCATTTTCAAGCTCCTGAAGTGTGGGCGGTTCAAGTGAGGCATCTGACGCGATCACGAAGGGTCGCAGCACACGAAGCCATTGATCAGAGCGAAAGGTATCGCCCGAACCATGCGCTACCTCACGGGCCGCGCCCCATTTTTTAGGCAATCGGACCGGACTACCCTGAGGCCTGACCCCTGGAGGCTGCGTGTGGATATGGCGGCTGCCGTTGCCTGCGGCTGCAGGCGCGCTGGAGCTTCACATGGGCACGGAGCGACGTTCGATCCTGTTCGAGAACAGCGTGGTCCGCTCTGAGGCGCTGTACTCGGTCGAGAGTATCGGTACCGGCCCCGATGTGCTGTTCATTCCCGGTCACGGGTCTTCCAAGGCGGTCTGGGCTGCCGTCGCGCAGGCGTTGTGCAGCAGTCACCGAGTTCACCTCATTCAGGTCGCCGGCATGGCCGGCGCCCCGCCGCCTCGCGCCCCGGGTGAGGACGCGGTCGGCGCGCTTGTGCGGGCCATCGGCCACGAACTCCTGCCTCTGCTCAGCGACAATACCAGCGTCATCGGCCACTCCATGGGCTGTGCTGTGGGACTGGCAATGGCACAGCGATGGCCCGATCGCGTGCACCGCCTGATGTTGGTGGACGCCTTCCCGTTCGTGGGCATTCCGATCGCAGGATTGCACAGCACCTTAACGGACCTGCAGCCCATGCGCGAAGCATTGGCGGCCGGCGGCACGCCCGCGACGATGGCGATGCTTGCTGGTTCAGCCCCGATGTGGGTCCGCTCGCCGGTGGCTCAGGAGAAGTTGCTCCGCTGGGCTGAGTCGAGTGACCCCGCCACCCTGCACGCATACCTGCTTTCTCTGCTCGCGGTCGCTCTCAGGCCGGGCCTCAGAACCCTGGGCATACCCGTGACGCTGGTCTATGGCGACCATGCCGCACTAGGCGCGACAGGCGAGGCCTTGGCGGCGCTGTTCGAAGCCGCCTATGCAGACGTTCCCAATCTTCGGCGGCAGTGCATTGCTGACAGCCAGCACTTCGTTATGGAAGACCAGCCTGAGGTGTTTGCTGCGTCCGTCCGTCACTTCCTTCGATGAAGGACAGCGGCCAGGAATTCCTCCGGCGCATCGCCCGGCGGTGTCCACAGTTCGGAAACCCGAATCGTCTGGCCCTGCTGCTGCAAGGAAGACGGCGACATCACGGCCGCTGCAGATTGGGGGGGGGGTGATGGTCAACTCGCCTGAACCTGTTGGCCGGGGCGCACCTCAGGCGATCAGAGGAAAAACTGATTGCCAGCATCCTGCGTCCTGATTCGCAACGATTCTCAGCCGGCTCACCCCATGAGCCAGCGAGGGCCTAGGCTGCTGACTCCACAGGTCGCCGAG
>Ga0209573_1002319_pt1 | contig 24740 bp, 20 predicted proteins | sample TNRBio252014_DNA_FD_185870 | JGI IMG/M metagenome (GOLD analysis project Ga0209573, IMG submission 185870) | Wastewater treatment Type I Accumulibacter community from EBPR Bioreactor in Madison, WI, USA - TNR Reactor_6/25/2014_ DNA (SPAdes)... | ecosystem: Engineered > Bioreactor > EBPR >... | reverse complement strand
GACACTTACTGGGAGCAGTTACCGGATAACGTACGCCGGCCCCTGTTGTTTTATCGTCGCCAACCGGCTTTACTACGTCGCCTGACCCAGGTTCGCGACCTGGTGCAATCATACTCCGCTTCGCTGCACCGGGGTTATTTTCGCCTCATTTTACGGCGTCGAAGGGTCATCCTATACCTTCGATGGTTCCGTATTGGTTTTCATCATCATCGCTATGGGTTTTGCCCTGAATATATATTTGTCTGAATCCAATCTTCTAGTGCAAAATTCTTATAGTAGAATCTGTCGTCATACAATAAGTTTTGCCTTGAATCAAGTTTGATAGTATCTATGCACACAGGAGATTCTGGATCAGCTCGTTTTTTATGAGAATAAATATCAATAATCATACGGGGGCTAAAAGTAGACTTTCGGTTTTCTTTAGGCCTTAAATTCAATATAGACAATGACATTAATAAGCTGTCGATTTTACCTCGATCAGTAATGCTAATCTTCTTTGAAAATCCAGGATAGTTGCGAACTAACTCATCGGTGATTAATCCTTCAATATTAAACTTCCAGGGCAGAAAACATACATGAAGACTATCTACAACTTGCCCTGGCAATATTAAAGGAATGATTAATTGTAATCCAATAAATAATGCTTTCATCAGTTTGATTTTTCTTGCGTTGAAAAAGGTGATAAAGCACGATACTTGCGTATATACGAATGAGATGATCTTGTGGCCTTTCGTGATTCATTTCACGAATAGCTTTTTAAAAATTTAATACTATCCTTCTTATCCTTAAAACTCGCTTCAATTCTGTCACCTGTGTTGTATTTGATAATGATTTCATACTTACTCAACAGAAGAATGGGTTTGTCTTCTGAATATTCTTTCAGAAAGTCGATTGCCTCGGTTACGCTGTTTGAAATATTCTCTTGTCCGTGAAGTGGTAAAATGATAATTCGTTCAATAAAGCGTGAAACAGAATCGGAAAGCGAACTCAAAAATTCGCCAACACCTTTTTTGTTCAGTTTCAATAACTCTTTGGCAACATCTTCTTTGTTTGGCAATTTATTCCAACTCTCAATTTTATTTCTGAAATTTGTTTCTGCTGTTTTTTCGTCAAATGCTGCATTGATTCCAAACTTAGCAAACGCTTTTACAACCGATTCATAAGGGAAATAAAGCACACCAAAACCAAGTGATTTTAATTGTGTCAATGCGTCTTCTGTAAACTCGCCTGCCAACACAACGCCAACAAAAGGCGAAGAACTTATGTATTTGGCTGCTAATGGCAAAACTGCACTTTGAATTTCCTGTGCTTTGTTTCGTGAATGTTTGGTGTATCGTCTCCAAGCGGATTCAATAAAAGCAACTGGAACACCGATTTTGTTTTCAGTTCCGCCGCGTTCAAGCACAAAGTCTAAATCGTGTTTGTTTCCGTTGGCATCTGTCCAAGACACTTTCTTTCCTGAACGTGCTTTGCGTTCACCTTTCTTGTCGAGGTAAAGTTTATGTTTTCGTGCAAACTTATGTAAGTATGGCTCCAATGCCAATTCCAAAAGGTCGCCAATTATTTGTCCGAATTTATGTGCTGGTGATTCTGCCATTTCTTAACTATTTATCCAAAGTCTGCCTTCATGCAAAGGGACTGTGTGTTTTCTATTTTTCCATTTAATATTCCTGTCTCTCAATTTTTCAAAAGAGTAATCGCTAAAACCTGATGATACAGCTAATTCACCAAGCCACTTGTCAACAGGAACATAAATACCATAAGGTGCAGAATCGCCTATTACAAAGCACATTTTAGAGTTTTCATTTGTAACTCGCCTTAATGAATGAAACACGTCTGCAAGGTCATTGAAGTATGCGGCAATCATTAAATGATAATTCTTTTTGCCACCGTGTTTTAAGCGTTCTTCTTTAAGTGTTTCAAATACCTCTAAAAGTTCTGATTTAATAACGTCTAATCTTGGATTTGATAAAATGCTGTCAATGCTGTCGCCAAGTCTTGAAACGTGTTGCGTGCAAGCTCTTACCAAGTGTTTTCTTACATTGTCCTGTAAGTCTGCCCAACCGCTTATATCACCCCAAAAAGTCATTTCAAGTCTTGTGGCATCTGCATAGTCGTAGTTGTTGGCATAAGGTGGCGAAGTAATGACTAGGTCGCCCCAACAGTCAGGAATTGATTCAATGTTTCTTGCATCTTCATTCAAAATAATTGAATCAACCACATTTTTGAAACGGTTTTGGGTTCGTTTCATGTCCAAATACATTTCATTGACTTTTGATTCAAAAGCCACAAAAGGGTCAATTACTTTTGACTTTGTTTTATTTGGCTGAATGTATTGCCATTGTGCAGTTCCAACAGGTGAAGTAGTTCTAAGAATTGCAGTAATAATAAACCAATTGAAGTTTTTAATTTCTTCTTCTTGATCCAAGTCGAGCCAAGTTTGTTTGAGTGCTTCTAGTTTTTGAATGATTTCTAATGGGTAGCAACTCATTATCAGTTTCGGAAATTCGTTTTGGGTAATCTTCTTACCTTTAGCAATTTTCAATAAAGCAAGTGCTTCTCCTTTGAATTTGTCGGCAGGGTAGTTCCAACTTAATTTTGCTTTCGCAATTCGATAAATATATGGGTGTGCTTCAACTCCAAAAGATTCAACACCTGCAAATTCACTTTCAATCAATACAGTTCCTGAACCTGCAAATGGATCAATAACTCTTGATCGTCCGTTCTTTCTTTCTTCTTTTATGAGTTCGCTCACCCAGGTTGCTGAAAACCCAGCTGTATATCTATACCATTTGTGAATAGGCATTTTCATGTTGTCGGCAAATGTGGCAGACAAGTCATTTCCATTTTTTTCTTCCGCTTCGGGCAAGTCAAATAATTTTCCTTGATGTATATTCATTCTTCAAAAATACTCTTTTAATGTTGAAATTGGTTTTATTTCATGAGGAACAACTTGTTTATAAGTACGATTTTTTCATCCCTATCACTCCATTCGGGGGTAGATTGACCCCTATTGTCCATTTTTTACCTATCATAAGCCCGCATCAACTCCAACTGATGGTTGAGATATGCGTCATTCGGGTATAAAGCCTGGGCGCGTTCGATGAGGATACGCGCCGTGCGGTAGTCTTTCCAGCGGAAATAATAATTGGAAGAGGCGGCATAAGCCGTGGTGATCCAGTTGACCGCGCGGGGAGCGCCGCCAAATTGGGCCAGGGCGTTTTCAAAGTCGGCCAGGGCTTGTTTGGCCTCCGTTTCTCTGTTGGCGTCAAAAAGGGATTTGATCTGCTCTGCCCGGTAGTATAACTCCTGGTCTTTAAGCAAGGGGTGTTTGCCCAAAAACGGGTATTTGGCCATATAGCGCTCCAGTTGCGCCAGCCCGTCTTCGCGGTTGCGTTCCTGGCGCAGCGACTGTACCAGTAATCCAGCCAGGGCTTCCCGGATGGCGTTGTCGTTGGGACGGTGGCAATACAGGCTGTCGAGGCAGGGCAGGAGCTCCCGGGTCAATCCGTTGCGGGCGTAGTATTTCGACATTTGCATGAAATACATTTCGCGCAGCGCATCGGCCAGCGGGGCGCCGGGGGCGAGTTTGGCGCGCATGGACTGGTAATGCGTGGTAAGCTGGTCGGCCTGGCATTGTTCGAACAGCGACTGCCCGGCTACGGCAAGGAATTGCTTGAGTACCGCGTCGCGCACTTGCTGAACGGGGTGCAACTCGTATAATTGAAACAGGTAGTCGAGCCGCTTGACTTCGTCGCCGGGTTGTTCTTTGGCCAGTTGAAACAGGCAGGCATAGCGAATGACTTCGTTGCGCGGTACGTTGTAAAGCGCCTGCGCCTGATCAATTTGCGCTAAAGCGTCAAAATACTGGCGATTTTTATACAAAACCAGCGCCTGCTGATAGTGCAATATGCCGGCGAGTTGGACGAGGTTGACGGTTTCTCTTTCAGGGCCGAAATAGCGGTAAAACAAGACTTTGTCCGACTTGTCGTCGCGCCCGGCTTCTTCCGTCAGCCCGATTTCGGTGATGAGTTTGAGATAAAACGACATAAACTGGTCGTCGTTTTTGGCTTCAGAAGGCGCATCGGCGTATATGGCCGTGGGGTGTTCGTTGGGCCAAAGTACGAGGTATACGCGGGTAGGTTCTACTCTGATAAAATAAGGCAATTGCAATTGCTCCAGGATGAGCGCATACAGTGCCGTAGCCGTGGCGCTATTGTAAGCGCCCGATTTAAACAGCTGCTCAAAGTTGGCGTAATTGTCGTATTTCTTCAGGTTGGCAACCGCTACGCGCTCGTGGAATATTTCGGCGGCTTTGCGGGTTTTTTTATCGTCAATGCCGCTTTTTTTGAGGTCGCGGGCCATCCGGCCAACCTCGCTTTCGATATACTGGGCCGCATTGTCGCTTTTGTTGCTGCTGCTGCCCAATAAGCGGTATACGTGCGACATATTGGCGCTGGAAACTTCGGTCTCATAGGTAGACAACACCTGGCTTCCCCGCGTAGTGAAGGTTTCTCCTGCCCGAAATTGTTGCGCAGTTACGTGGTCGCCCACCAGCGCAAGGATAAAGATAGGAACGATTATTCTCATAAAAATTGAACAAACCGGGGGTGTTGAAATTTGAACGTGTGAATATATTAAAATAAAACGATTCCGTTACGTGAACTGTTTGCCGGCACGCGAAAGAAACGACTCTATGGTCATGAAAATTGCCAATACGCCGTATTCTAACCCTAAAGCCCACCAGTTTTCCTGTGGGGGCGAATAAGTGTAATGTATATACGATAAAAATATTAACACCGACCATATAATTGGAAACTTTCGGGACGTAAATAAGCTGAGTACGATGAGCATAGTGAGATACCAGGGGTGTACGATAGTAGCAAAAAACAAATACACCGCGCCGGCCAGCAGCCATCGATCTGGCAGGTCTTCCCAACGTCGGGAGTTATCCCATAAAGCGGTAAGTAGGATGTACAAGGTTGTGCACAAGGCCAGGGTGGGGCCTATCGCATCGATCTGGTTGTAGCCGGTGCTTTTGAAAGCGATCCAACGGGCAATGTAGTATATGCCGGCATTAAACTCGAATTGCTGAAAGTAAAGGTTTAGGCTGTTGCCAAAATGGGCAATGACTTCACTGCTGCCAACCAGTGGTAGGAATAGAAGGGCGAGTAATACCCCCAGCAAACCGAAAAATCGCGCGTTCTCTTTCAGGGTCAGGCGATGCAATAAAAAGGGCAGTAAAAAAAGCGGCAGCAATTTGGTGGCTATAGATAGCGCCATGGCCGTCGCCGCCGTGTAGTGTTTACCGGCCTGGAGGGATTGAAGCGACCAGAGCAAAAAAAAGACCATCAGCCCTTCGAAATGCAGGTTGCCGGTGAGCTCCAGGATGATAAGCGGATTGAGCGCATACCACACCGTGCGCTGGGCAGGGAAACCAAACCTGGGCAACATGACCGGCAAGAGGCGCAAAACGCCGTATTCTGCGGCTATCAGGATAAGTCGCATAAGCACGGTTGGCGCCCAGTCGCCGCTGGGAAACGGCAGGCACGACAACCAGAAAACCGCCTGCGCAACCGGGGGGTAAATAGTAAAATTGGTACCCGAATTGAGCTTGGCAAAAAGCGTCCAGTCGAGCCCCGGCGCCGATTTACCGCTTTCAAGCCATTGCAAAGGCGTGTAGAGTAATGGGTTTACCCCCTGCAGTAGCAGCCGCCCGTCCCAGATGAACCGGTACACGTCGTTGGATAGCGCAGGGACTGAAAAAAGCAAAACGAGTCGCAGGATAAGCCCCAACTGCCGGTAAAAACGCCAGTCGGCCTCGTCGGCCCAATAGCAAGCCAGGGCGTATAGTGCCGCAAAAAAGCCGTATAAAATAATAAGCTGTGTAAATTGCTCGCGAGGCGTGAAATAGCCGAGAGCGATAGTGAGGGCGACAAGCGCCGCAGCGAGTAATCCGTGCCGGAAAGAGGGAATAGGTACGAGCGGGATGGAGGGAAAGCGCTGCAAGTGTTGACAAAAAATTATGGTGAACGGACATACCAACCGCTCAACTTCCTACCCTTGCTGCGTTTCCACCCTGGGGGAGTTCGGAAGGAGCTGGCTGTACGCCGCTCACCGGGGGCCAAAATTAGTATATTTTTTGAAAACCCGTACTTCTTATCAGTCTTTATCTTGTTTTCCGAAAAGATAACCCACCGAAAACAGGAAACGCGCCGGCCTGTCGTCAAAGTTGTAGTCGTCGCCGAAGAAAGTGATATGGTCGCCGTATTTGGTAAAGTTGCCTTCGTAGCGCAGATCGAGCATAAATTTCCAGAGGTCGAGGCCGAGGCCGCCCTGCCAACCGAAGGTTAAAGACTCGTAGCGGTCTTTGAATCCGTCTACGTCGGCCAGGTCAGAAACGCTGCTGATAAAAACGTGGCCTACGGGGCCTGCCTGCAGGCGCAGCGGCCCAAATTTTACGCCCAGCAACAGGGGGATATCCAGGTTCTGGTATTTTTCCGTTCTGATACCGCTGTTCGAGGGGTTCTGCAAGTCGTCAAACTGGTATTCGGCACTCGAAGAGTTGAAATTGACTTCGGGCTGAAGCACAAATTTGTTTTTTTGCCATCTGATAACCACGCCGCCATGGATGCCGTATTTAGCCTCTTCGAGGGCCAGCCGGAAACGCTGCGCGCCGCCGGGTTCCAGGATGCTGAGGTCTTCGCCTTGTATGTCAGTGGTACTGAGCCCTATCTTGAGGCCCACGCGAAGCTGCGCTTGCACTGCCAGAGCGCTCATCACGAGGATAAGGCAAATGAAGAGTCGATTTTTCATGTCAGTTTTATTTATTAGAAGAACGAAAACACACCCATTATCTATTATAACAGATGCCCAAACAAAATTACAAAATCCTATATTGCGGTTCAATAGCGACACAGCAGGTATGAATATCAAGTCGGCAGCATATATGGGCAGTTTTCCGCGGGAGGCGATTTGTCCAAAAGACGGTAAACCGGAATACGCGTTTATCGGGCGCTCCAATGTGGGAAAGTCGTCACTCATCAACATGCTGTGCAACCGTAAAGAACTGGCCAGGGTGTCGAATAAACCCGGCAAAACCCAGACACTCAATTTCTACCTGATCAACGAGACCTGGTACCTGGTTGACCTGCCCGGCTACGGCTTTGCCAAGGTTTCCAAGAAAACCCGCGATAGCTGGGGAAAAATGATAGAACAATATTTGTTAGAACGAAAAACTTTGCAGTGCGCATTTGTGTTAATAGATGCCAATATCCCCCCACAAAAAATCGACCTTGAATTTATAAACTGGCTGGGGCAAAAAGGAGTGCCGTTTGTTTTATTATTTACCAAAACCGACCGGATGTCAAAATTGCAATGCCAGCGCCAGATAGAACTTTTTCAGAAAGCCTTGCTCCAGCACTGGGAAACGCTGCCGCAGCATTTTGTCACATCCGCCCTCACAAATCTGGGGCGTGAAGACATACTCGGTTATATTGCCAACATAAACAAGGCCAATGAGTGAGGGCACAAAAATATATCCGCACGTAATCCCCGATATCGAGGATTGGCCGATATACAAACTGCACGATGACCGCAGGCGGTTTGTACAGGAGATCGACGAATTTACCCTGCGCCGCCTGCTGCACCAGCCTTCAGCGCAGGTGAGCGATCTGATTGCCAAGACGATCTTCATGGAGCGCATCCGCATCAAAGAAGAGCCCTGGAAGGTAGACCCTCCCAATGAGCGGCAATTCTGGAGGCGCATCAGCAAAAAGCTGGTATCCACTTCGCTCGACCGCGGCGAGATGGAGGCGGCCAAAAGCAACGAAGAAATTCTGCGCCTGATCATTCACCGCTATTCAGAAGAGATCGTGGGCACGTTTGGGATTAAGACTTTCCTCTTTGCCAGGCGTTTTCTCACTTTTTTCTTTACCCGGTTGCTCAATACTGTAGGCGCAAAAAATATTAAGGGCCTGTTGGGAGGACGTCGCCGCCTGGCCGACCACATGATCGTGAGGGGGCAGGTAGAACAGGTGCGGGAGTTGATGAAAAAAGGCACGGTGATCATCGTGCCCACGCATTCCAGCAATCTCGATTCTATCCTTATCGGTTATGCGCTGGATATGTTTGTGGGGCTGCCTTCTTTTTCATACGGAGCGGGCCTCAACTTGTACAATACCGGTTATACCGCTTATTTTATGAACCGCCTTGGCGCATACCGGGTAGACCGGCGCAAAAAAAACGCCATTTATCTCGAGACGCTCAAGGCCATGTCCAACCTGTCGATCCAGCGGGGTACAAATAGTCTGTTTTTTCCGGGCGGCACCCGCTCGCGTTCGGGCATGCTCGAAAACAAACTCAAACTGGGTTTGCTGGGTTCGGTGATGGAAGCCCAGCGTTCGCTGTTCGAGTCGGGCAAAGACACCAAAATATTCATCGTGCCCTTGGTGCTGGGGTATCACTGCGTGCTGGAAGGCCAATTTCTGATCGAGCAGCAGTTGCAGCAGATGGGCAAAGAGCGCTATCTCAAATCAAAGGAAGAGCACTACAGCTTTTGGAACGTCGTCAAGTTCACCTGGTTGTTTTTCTCGGAGGGCAACGAAGTCACTTTGTCATTCGGCCGGCCGATGGATGTATTGGGCAATCCTGTTGATGATCAGGGTAATAGTTTTGATATGTATGGCAACGCCATCGATGTGAGGTCGTATTTTATTACCAATAAAAAGGTTACCGAAGACCTCCAGCGCGAGTCGGAATACACCAAAATGCTGGCTGAAAAAATTGTACACCGCTACTACAAAGACAATGTGGTATTGAGCAGCCACCTCACCGCTTTTGCCGCTTTCGAACTGCTCAAGCGCCAAAACCTCAAACTCGACTTGTACGGCCTGTTGCGCCTTCCGGAAGAGGAATATATTTTCCCCATGGAACAACTGGAAGATACTATCGAACAACTGCTTGGTGTGTTGTTTCAAATGGAAAAACAAGGCGACATCCAATTGTCGGAACGCCTTGGTTTGCCCGTTGCCGAGATTATCAAAGACGGTGTAGACCGCCTGGGCACTTACCACATAGCCAAACCCCTGCGGTTTAATAAAAAAGGCCATTTGGTGAGCGACAGCTTCAATTTGTTATACTTTTACCACAACCGGCTGGAGAATTACGATTTACATAAAAAGATCAGTTGGAAAAAAGTAGCCGACATGGAAGTGTTGGAGGAAGGAATCGTTTAATGACGGGTACTTATGAATTTTATTATTTACGATTTGGAAGCTACGTGCTGGGAGGGCCGGCCCCCCACGATGGTCCAGGAGATTATCGAGATAGGGGCGATTAAACTCAACCGCTACGGTGAAGTGGAAGGCGCCTTTTCGAAGTTTATCAAACCGGTTATTCACCCGCAATTGTCGCTGTTCTGCCAGCAACTCACCTCTATCAAGCAATCCGACGTAGAACGCGCCGCTACTTTTCCATCCGTTATTGAAGCCTTTCAGGATTGGGCCGAGGTTTTTGACGAGGAGTACCTGCTCTGCTCCTGGGGTAGTTTTGATAAAAAAATGCTCATCCAGGATTGCCGCCTGCACGATATGGAGGATGACTGGGCCGAACAACATATCAACCTCAAGCAACAATACCACGATATCAAACGCCTGCGCACCCGCCGCGGCCTCAAAGCAGCCCTCACGGCCGAGGGGTTTGAATTTACCGGTACCCCCCATCGCGGCATCGACGACGCCCGCAACCTGGCCAAAATCTTTGTGAAACACCTTGATGTTTGGCGGTGGTGATTGTGGGTTCTAGGTTGTAAGTTGTAGGTTCTATGTTTTCTACAACCTACAACCTACAACTCACAACTGATTTCACCGTTTCTCCAACGCAATCACCACGCCCACCGCATTTTTATCCTTGGCATTAGCCTCGAAAGCGATTGTTTTGCCGGCCTGGAATTTCACATCAGTGATACGCTGATTGGCCAGCACCTCGCGGAGTTTGCCGGCGTATGTACGTTGGGTACTCATATTGAGGGCCTTATTAAACTGCTTGAAATCGATAGCAGTTTTGGAAACCACCACCGCCATATAATCGGTAGAGCCGAGTTCGTCGGCTTTCATAGAATAATCCTTGGGAAACAGTCGCGTGCCCGTAATGCCGCAATAAGGCGAATGTTTGTCGGTATAGGGGAACAACACGTAACTCGAACCGTCGGTCTCCTGACCGAAGACGTAAATATAACATTCGATAGAGTTGGCTACCAGTACCTTAAATTTATCGCCTTTGCGGATAGGCTTGACCGTTTGAAAAACGATATCTTCCTTTTGCTGGAGTGCGATCGTATTTTGGGTGTTAATATCGAGCAGGCCGAATTCTACGGCCATCTTTGCGGGGTCAAACTGTTGGCTGCTGCCCATGGGGTAAAGGCCGTAGGCTTCCTTCACAAAGTGCTCGAAAGCGGGGTATGGTACCCAGGCAAACCCGCGGTCGCCCCATTCTTCTCCCCAACTGTTCATTAATTGAAAAGCGCCGCCCTGCATATTATCGTCATAGCCGATCACGCACATGGCGTGGCCGCTGTAACCCGACATTGCGTAATCGCGCTGCGTGGGGGTCCACATTTTCTGGTTTCGCATATTGCTCATAAACGAACCGCCTACCATCATGCCAATCACCACGGGCGCTCCCTGGGCCAGGTTTTGTTTGATAGCCATAATATCGGGCGTATAATTATCGTGGTTGAGCGTAAGGCGGTTATAGCCTTTGATAGTAAACTGGCGGCCTACATCCACTGCGCGGTCACTGGGGTAATTATCGCAGGTGCTGTCGTCGTAGCCGAATTGCTTGAGCGGCAGGGCGCCCCGGTCTTTCATAGTTTTCATAGCCTCGAGCATGTACGCTCCCTGGCAGCCTTCGAGGGCTATCTGGTTGTAAAGGTAAGCCGGACTAAAAGCGATGTTGTTGGGGTCGTTGCCTGTGGCGCGGGCCTGCAGGATCGTGCGGGCTGCGTAAGCGCTGGCCCAACCTACGCAAGAACCCTGGCGACCCTGGTGCAGCGGTTTGGGGCAGTATTTGCGCAAAGAGGCGGCTTCGGGCAGGCTGTTGCCGCTGTAACCGTAGGCCAGGGGTTCAAAAACTTCCGCTTTGTCGAAGCGCTCCTGGTCGAGCGTGGCGCCCAGGCTAAAGGAGTCTTCGGCAGGCATACCGCCACCGCCGAACATTTCTTTACCCCCCAGGAAAAAATACCAAACGGCTGCAATGGCCAGCAGGGGTATCAGCAGTTTGGGTTTTTTAAAAATAAATAATAAAAGAAATGGCAGCAGCTTGAGCAAAGGATTTTGCCCTGAGCCGCCTTGCCCTCCCTGTTGACGTTTTTCTCCACCGCTTTCCTGTGCGGGGTCTTTTTCCATTCTTATTGGCATGGTTGGTCGGTTATCTGTTAAAGTTGTAGGTTGTAAGTTGTAGGTTGTATCTTGCAAAATTAGTATTATTACCTTACAACCTACAACCTACAACTTACAACTTACAACGAGCCATACCAAATAATCAACCATATGTCATTCAAAACTACCATCGAACCCTTCCGCATCAAAATGGTGGAGCCCTTGCGCATGAGCACCGAAGCCGAGCGGATCAAATACCTCGAAAAGGCCTGGTACAACCCTTTTCTGCTTTCCTCCAGTGAAGTACTCATTGACATGCTGACCGACTCGGGTACATCGGCTATGAGCAACCGCCAATGGGCGGGCATCATGATGGGCGACGAGTCGTATGCAGGCGCTTCAAGCTGGGAGCGGTTTGAGGAGGCGGTGCACCGGGTCACGGGTATGCCCTATATCCTGCCTACTCACCAGGGCCGGGCTGCCGAAAGAATCCTCTACAACTATCTCGGAGGCCCCGGCAAAGTATTCATTTCGAATACCCACTTCGACACTACACGCGCCAACATAGAATATACCGGCGCACAAGCAGTCGATTTGCCCTGCCAGGAAGCAGCCGACGAAGATAGCGATGTGCCTTTCAAGGGAAATCTCGACCTCGACAAGCTGGAGCAAGCCATCCACGAATACGGCGTGTCAAATATTGCCGGGGTGATTCTTACCGTGACCAACAACAGCGGCGGCGGCCAGCCGGTGAGCATGGCCAATGCCAGGGCAGTGGCCGATATTTGCAGAAAAGAAAATATCCTCTTTATCCTCGATATGTGTCGGCTGGCGGAAAACAGCTACTTCGTGCGCCACAAGGAACCCGGCATGGAGCAATATTCCTACCTGGAAATCGGCAGGGCGATGTGCGACCTGGCCGATGCCTGCGTGATGAGCGCAAAAAAAGACGCGCTGGTAAACATGGGGGGCTTCCTCACACTTCGCCATGGCGACATGGCCAATGCCTGCACCTCTATGCTCATTATCACCGAAGGGTTTACTACTTACGGCGGACTTTCAGGGCGCGATATGGAGGCTATTGCGGTGGGCCTCGAAGAAGGCTTCGACGCCGATTATCTGCACTACCGCATCAGCAGCACAGCTTATCTGGGCAATAAAATCAGGAAGCTGGGAATTCCGGTTTTGTACCCCATCGGCGGCCATGCAGTTTATGTGGATGCCCACAGGTTATACCCCCACATCCCTGTGCATCAGTATCCCGGCCAATCGCTGGTGTGCGAATTATTTCTCATCGGCGGCGTGCGATCAGTAGAAATCGGCTCGGTGATGTTCGGCAAATACGACGACGCCGGCAACCTCATCCCCGCAACTCGCGAATTGGTGAGGCTGGCCATTCCCCGGCGGGTATATACCCAAAGCCATATCGATTATGTGGCAGAAGTATTCGAAAAAGTGCTGCAACAACGCGAAAAAGCCCGTGGTTACCGCATCATCCAGGAAATGAAATTCCTCCGCCATTTTACAGCCCATTTCGAACCGGTATGAAAAAGATTATAAATTATAAATTTTTTTTTTCAACTGAAACATAATGCCGGCATTCACGTACAATGCTTTGTATAGATACATATTCCCAAATACTTGAAAGGGCTTTGAGAGGCTCTCTTTTACAGGTAAACCTTTGCAAACATCTTGCATATGTATCTTTGGAACACTATGACCCAAACAAGTAACCAGGTTTTGGAAAATGCCTGGTCTGTGCTTCAATCACTTACGGATTGCAGAAACAATGCCATTATTGAAGCGCTTCGCGAAAACGGTATGATGAGATTGTTGGAACTTTCCCTGCAATTGGCCATCGATGCAGAAGAGATCGAAGATCGCTTGTGCAGTTTGATGGGGGCCAGGCTCGTTTACCACAAGACATGTAACGATGGTGAAGTGTTTTATTGCCTCAACCACCACCGCTTGCTGCGCATTTATGCCGTAGCGCACAAACTTGGAAAAACGAATGCTGATATACCCTCATCACATGAACAATAATTTTTAAGGGCACTCAACATTTAGCCGTTGAATTATAACTGGAAACCGCAATGACTCGGCTTATTGCGGTTTTTTTTATTTGATATATCTTTTTTTTTCTAACTTTGCTTATAGAGTTTTTTTTGTCATCCCTAAATCCTATGAGCATATGAACGGCAAAACACTCCATTTTGTCCCGCCCTGGCACTATGTCCATGCCCTTAACCCAATGCACCACCACACTTGTTTTTCGCTAAACTGAGTAAGCGTTGTTGCGTTATTCCTATATGCAAATGGCTAATTGCCAATTGCTATCGTGTTTATTTTTGCATTAAAGGAGAAGTGCTATGCCTAAATATACTTGCTTAATTCTGGCATGCTGCGGGTTGTTTTTTATAAATAAAAACGCCTACGCGGCAGTCTATCCCCCTGATATGGTACAATTTGCCACGCCGGGCAATTTCGTGGCGCCGTTTGAAAATCTCAACTCGATACCGGCAAACGGCCTCGACCTCAACGACGACGGCACTGTAGACATCATTACACCCTGTTCGTGCCGCACCTTGTCGCCCATCCCGAACGGCTCCCAATCCAATGCCGGTGTGTTTGACGACCAACTGATCGTCGCTACCGGCGTGCCTGGACAAACCTGGCGGGTATACCAGTCTGCGGGCGTTTTGCATCCGGTTACATTGACACCGATCTTTCCGGGCACCCTCATTCCGGAAATAGGCTCCACCGGAGTTTACGTTCTTCGATTTGCTCATCGCGATGCCAATGGGTATTATGCCGTGGCAGAAGCGCCGGCGGCTTATCCCAACCAACAGTTCGGCCCGGTCGTGAATACCTGTTATTACCCCGATCCCGAAATTCCCAACCTCGACGATGCCTATTGCGATAACGCACCCAATATTGTGCTTTTCGGTGAAGCTACCTCCCCGTTCGACAATAACTTTTTTCCCCTCAACCCCGTATCCGAATTTTGGTCGATAACCCGGTTGTCGGACAATTCCAACTACATCACACAAGTATTTTCGCCCTCCCAATTAGGCGCCGGCAACTACCGGGTGCGCTACACTTTTAATGCAGGTACTCAACCCGATACGGCTGCCAACCAAACGGGATGTTCCATAACCGTTGAGCAAAACGTATATTTACAAAGCTCTACCCAAAGCCTTGCCTGCAATACCAGCATTAATATCGCCCTAAACCCGACCTCCTGCGTGGTCAATGTGATCCCCGAATTGCTTTTGTCGAACACCCCGCCTGTACTCGATTTTTATTATGCAGAAGTACTTACGCAAAACGGCGTGAACCTGGGCACTACTATCCCCGCCCAATACGCAGGACAAACCCTGCTGGGGGTTGTGCACGATGAGTGCAGCGGCCTATTTTGTACCACCAATATCAATGTCAAAGACCTCACACAGCCTACCCTCAACGCTCCGCCCGACATTACGATACCCTGCTACGGCTCCTGGGAACCCGAAGAAACGGGGATGGCTACCGCCACGGATTGTACCAACGTAACCCTGACGTATACCGACCAGTGGCAATACTATACCTGCGGCAACCCCCGTGCCCGCATTTATCGCACCTGGAAGGCCGTTGATGCGGTCGGTAATATGCGCACTAAGTTGCAGACGATCAATATTGCGCGGGGCAACCAGTCGCAACTGGTTTTTCCCACCGATGTGATCTTTTCCTGTGAAGAATATCAGGCAGATCCGTCTATTACCAATGCCGCAGCCGATAAAGCCGGGTTGCCCAACCTGGTCACTGAGTCGCTTTGTAGTATGATTTATTCCTATCAGGACGATACCCTGCAATTTTGCGGCGACCCCAGTACCAGCTTTGTAATCCTGCGCACCTGGTTTGTAATCGATGTGTGTGGAAATACGTTTTTTAACCTGGACGGCCAGGGCAACGACAACCTGCAAATCATCAGGGTGCTGGATGATACGCCGCCCTCTATCAGCGCCGACCCCGTGGCGGTGATCGCCACCGAATCTTATCTTTCAAGCGGTACCGGCGAGTGTACTTCCCTCGGGTTTATCCCGGCGCCGTTAGTAGATGACCCTTGTAATGCCGTTTCTGTAAGGATATATACTCCCTTGGGCGAAGCCATTTACGTAAATGGGGTTGATGGCGCTGCCGGCGCCAATATTCCGCCGCCGGGACTACCCCTGGGCGACCACGAAATTATCTACGAAGCTACTGATGCCTGTGGAAATGTGAGTACCCTGACCGGTACGATTAACGTGACAGACGAACTGCCGCCGGTCATGATTTGCGATGTGAGTCTGAATATATCGCTGAATTCTATCGGCTACGGCAGTTTATTTCCCGAAGATATCGACGAGGGCAGTCGCGATGAATGCTGCCTGGATAGCTTAAAAATCAAGTTGCTGGAAGAACCCGACAGCCTGTTTCGCGATAAAATCGATTTTTACTGCACCAATGATATTGTGGAGGTAGTTTTACGCGCTACCGATTGTCATGGCAATTTCAATGAATGCCAGGCCACTGTTGATGTGGGCGACCGCGTGCGCCCTTACGTAGTGAGTGGCGTGGCCCCAAATATCAACATTCCGTGTTCAGCCGATTATAGTTCCTATCTGAACGGAGCTTTTAATGCGCCCGTTTTTGGCGATAATTGCAATTTTACGGTCGATTTCGAAGTAGTGGAGGATGTTGACCTCTGCGGCATCGGCACCCTGACGCGCACCTGGACGGCCACCGACAACCCCTTTAATCAACCCCGTGTGGTAACGCAAACCATCACCATCCAGCCTGTTTACAATTATACATTGGTAGTAGCGGAAGACGCGGAAGTCAATTGCGACGCCCTGTCGTTTCCCAATTTTGGCCTGCTTGGCGCCGGTTGCGATAGCGTTGAAGCTTTTGTCACCCATGAAATACTCACCGATCCCGGCCATCCCAGTTGTTATCAGATCAAGCGCTTGCACCACGTGGTGAACTGGTGCGAATACGACGGCGTTTCAAACCCGTTCCCCCTCGAGCGCCGCGACGGCCCCGATTTTGACGACGAAGTTGGGGATAGCTATACGATTCGCTCCGACGGCAACCGCATTTACCGCGTGTTACTCGGCGGCGACATCGACATGGGGCCCTCTACCGGTTATTATGTGTACGAACAATTTATTTACGTGTACGACCCCTTTCCGGCCCGGGTTACCTACGATACGCTGGCGCCCGTATGCGTCAATGCCGATAATTGCACCGGCGAGCTTAGCCTGCAGTTTACGGTCGAAGATGATTGCGAAGGCGAGGTGACGCTTTTCCATAGCCTCAATTTGTATAATGACGATATTGTAACCGACGTGTTCGGCACGCTCACCGACCAGGGTAACGGGTTTTACCTCATCGAAGGCGCTTATCCGGAAGGCGACCACTCTATTTTTGTCAGCGTGTTTGACGCTTGCGGCAATTTGTCGCAGTATATGTTGCCTTTCAGCATACAAGACTGCACGCCCCCGCAACTCCAATGTCTGGATACGCTCGTAGTCACCCTGCCCAATGAAAACGGCGCCCTCGTCGCTGCCGAGGCATTAATAGCGCAATCGGTTGAAGACTGCGGTGTCATCTTTTTCTCATTCGACGAGGCAGGGACTATTACGGATATTTTGTACAACTGCGATTCTCTTGGCTTACACCCCCTTGAAGTATGGGGCGTAAACGCTTCTGGTCAACAGGCTTCCTGTCAGGCTATTGTATCCGTAGAAGCGCCCTTGCCCTTGTGCGCCGATTTGTGGAAAATCGAAGGCCACGTACGTAATGAAGAAGGAGAGGGCGTCGCCGAAGCACGGGTAGTGCTCACCGGCCCCCTTGCCGGCAGCGATACCACGGGCATCGATGGCTTGTATGCCTTCCCCAATCTACCCCAAGCCGACGGCTATAAAGTAGAACCCGGAAAAAACATCGACCACGACAACGGAGTAACCACGCTCGACCTGGTATTTATTACCCGGCATATTCTGGGCACGCAACTTCTGCCTACACCTTACAAAATCATAGCCGCCGACGCCAACCGTTCGGGCACAATTTCCACGCAGGATGTTATTGCAATCAGACGTGTGATCCTGAATATTGACACGGTATTTGGCGCCAATACCTCCTGGCGGTTTGTACCGGAGCAATATGTATTCCCTGATACCGCCAACCCGTTCCAGGAAAACTTCCCCGAAAGCGTCATCCTCGAAACGCTCGATAGCGATACGATGATCCACTTTGTGGGCATCAAAATTGGCGATGTCAACGGCAGCGCCGACCCAGCAGGTTTTCTTTCGCTCGAATCGCGCAATACCTCGCAGGCTTTGCTACTGCAGGCAACTGATGAATGGCTTGTAGAAGGACAGACATACCGCGTTAGCTTTGCGGCTTCGTTTCCCGTTGCCGGCTGCCAGCTTGGCATTTCCTGGAATCCCGCTGAATTGCAGTGGCTAGGCATCCCCGACCAGAGCGAAGCGCCGCCGGGCTATTGGGGGTTGCAACGCACCTCAGAAGGACTCGCTTTGCTGAGTTGGAATGCCCAGGGCACAGCCCGGCAGCCTGTTTTTGAAATGGAATTTACAGCGCTCAAGTCGATGAAACTTAGCGAGGCGCTACAAATAGCACCCCCATCCCGACTGAATCCGGAAGCGTATTGGTGGGGAGATGACGGACTACTAAATACTGGGCTTGTCGCCCTCGACTTCACCCAGGAAGCGCCCACTGATAACAAAGCATGGATGACTATTCGCCCTAATCCGTTTAGCCAACATGCGGATGTAGTATTCCAAATTCCAATTAGTCAACAGGTTACGCTGGACATACTGGACGCGTCGGGAAGGTTGCTGAAGCGACAAAAAGCGCAATACGAAGCCGGCCTTCACCATTGGCGTATTGATAGGGAGGGGCTGCCGGCAAATGGCGTTTTGCTGTGCCGCTTACAAAGTGATATTTTTTCTGATGTGAAAAAGGTTGTGATACTAGACAAATAGAAAAATAAATAAGATATTTGACACTTAATCGGTTTTTGGGATAGCCTCTCTCCACCGCAGACAGGAGGGGGGCCTTTTTTTTACCGGTCGGACCGTTCTGATACCGGTCGGACCGTTCCAAACGGTCCGACCGGTAAAAAAAGCCGGTTACCTACCCTCTTTCTTAAACCCAAGCACCTTAATTTCCACGCGTTGATTTTGGGCACGGCCGTCGGGCGTGCGGTTGGTGGCGATAGGCCGGGTTTTTCCGTAGCCTTTATAGCGCACGCGGTCGCGGTGTATTCCTCTGGAAATCAGATAATCGGCTACCGATTTAGCGCGGTCGGAAGATAATTTATTGCAGTAATCGTCGTCGCACAGGCCGTTGGTGTGGCCTCCGATTTCGACGATTACGTCGGAGTTATTGCGCATAAAATCGTGAATCTGCCCGAGTACGAGGTTCGATTCTTCCGAAATAATGGCTTTGTTTACCTGGAAGAACAGGTTATTGATGCGTATCGTGGAGCCCTCTTTCAGGTCGGCACGTTTTACGGTAGCGATATCCAGTTGTTTTTCTTCTTTGGGTACCACGGGTTGTTCTGCGGGTTTTTTAACCTGCTGTTTATCGTTGGCGGGTTGATTATTGTTTTGTGCAGGTTTTTTGTCGCCTGTTTTGGGCGTTGCATTCGTCAGCGACTGCTGCACTTCCTGGGTAGGGCCTACTTCGTCCTCTTTTTTATCTTTGTTTTTGCAGGGTACCGGCACAATAGCGGATGCATGGTCGATCAGGATATTGCCATTATATGGGAACAGGGTAGGGGTTTGATAGAAGGCCTCCAGAATGATATAGGTGTAATTTCCAATGGGTTCAAACAAGAAATTATACTGCAGCCAGCGGTCGTGGTTGATTACCTTGGTTTCGCCGAGCAGGTATTGCTTGTCGCAATTGCCGAAGCCGCCGTATACGCGCAATTTTACGGGAGTGGTGTAATTGGCGGTTTCATCGGTGGTTCTGCTCGAACTCACATACATGGGAGATTTGGCGAGATAGATACTGAATTCGTAACATTTGCCTTTTTCCAGTGGGGCGCTCAGGCGTTGGGAAACCGATTCCCAGGTATCGTTGTCTCGCACAACCAGTCCCAGGTAAGTCTCGCCGTCCACAGCGGGTTTAGACACCTGGAACGTAAAAGCCGGGTCGGGCTGTACGTCGGGAGGGGTTTCACCGGGAAAACCGCAGTCGTACCAATCGCGAGGAGGTTTGCTGTGTCTCGGAAAATCTTCGAAAGAGGGATTTTGCAGTTGAATAGCTCCTCCCTGAGCGTTGACGGCGAGGTTACAGCAGATTAAGGCTACCACGCCAACCACGTGTTTCCATCTCATTTGTGTTTCTATTTTCTCATGTAAACGCATAAAAAGGCCTTATTTGTTTTAGTAATAGTAAAAAATGATGTTGTGGCCTTTTTTTCGGAAGGAAAAGCGACCCCAAAAACAAGTCGCTTCCCCGCCGTTATGCTATTATTTAAAGGCATTTAGCCCGGTGATATCCATACCCGTTATCAGCAGGTGAATATCGTGGGTGCCTTCGTAGGTAAGTACTGTTTCGAGGTTCATCATGTGGCGGAACACGGGGTATTCGTTGGTGATACCCATGCCGCCGTGCATCTGGCGCGCTTCGCGGGCGATTTCGAGGGCCATCATGACGTTGTTGCGTTTGGCCATCGAGATTTGAGCCGGTGTGGCTTTGCCTACGTTGGCCAAAGAGCCCAGGCGCCAGATCAGCAATTGCGCTTTGGTGATCTCGGTGATCATCTCGGCGAGTTTTTTCTGCTGGAGCTGGAACTGCCCGATGGGTTTTCCAAACTGTATGCGCTCCAGCGAATACCGCAGGGCGGAATCGTAGCAGTCGAGCGCGGCGCCGATAGCGCCCCAGGCGATGCCGTAGCGGGCTTTGTTGAGACAAGACAGAGGCCCCTTCATACCCTGAACGTTGGGCAATACGTTTGCCTTGGGTACGCGCACGTCTTCAAAGACGAGTTCGCCGGTGATAGAAGCGCGCAGCGACCATTTGCCTTTGATTTCGGGTGTAGAAAACCCTTTCATATCGCGCTCCACGACCATACCGCGGATAATGCCTTGTTCGTCGCGGGCCCACACCACGGCGATGTCGGCCACCGGTGAGTTGGTAATCCACATTTTGGCGCCGTTGAGGATATACGCATCGCCGTCGTCTTTCACGTTGGTGATCATATCGGTGGGGTTCGAGCCGTAGTCGGGTTCGGTAAGGCCGAAGCAGCCGATGAATTCGCCGTTGCCGAGCTTGGGCAGGTATTTGCGGCGTTGTTCTTCCGAACCGAAGCGGAAGATGGGGTACATCACCAGCGAGCCCTGAACCGAGGCCATCGAGCGAATACCCGAGTCGCCGCGTTCCAATTCCTGCATAATAACGCCGTAAGCCATTTCGTCCATGCCGCCGCCGCCGTATTCAGCAGGGATGCTGGGCCCGAAAGCGCCAATGTCGGCCAGCCCTTTGAACAAATGGGTAGGGCATTGCGCCTTGTCGGCATATTCTTCGATGATCGGTGTGACTTCCTGTTTTACCCAGGTGCGCACGGCGTCGCGGGCAAGGAGGTGCTCCTCGGTCAGCAGCTCGTCTATATTGAAATAGTCGTGGTGCTGATACCTGTCCTCTTTGGCTCTTTTTACAATTGCGTGATCGCCTGTGCCATTATTATTCGTGTACATATCCGTCCTTGTATAGTTTGGTTAGGATAAAAAGATGCGGCAAAGTTAACCAAAAGCTTTGATAGTGTACCCAAACGAGTGCAAATCATGACTTATTGTTGACGCGGAATGATTTCAGTTTGCTCCCCGAAATATTGGACGAAACGCTGCATATCGGCAGCCAGTTTGTTGTTTTGGGTGGCTTTGAAGTAGGTGTCGGCCATGGCCCGCAAGGTTTGAAACATGAACCGGTCCATCTCGTCTACCTGCATGTCTTTCGTCCACAAGTCAAGTTTCATGGTTTCCTTGGTCTGGGTATTAAAAAAAGACAATAACATGGCCTTGCAGTCTACCGGCGCTTTTTTGCCAAGCGCATCTTCCGCTTCCCATTCGATGGCTATCGGAATTCCCGCCTGGTCTAATCCCACCTTTACGGTTAATGTGGATGTTTTTGCTATTGGATCTGTCATTTTGTTGTGGGTTGTGGGTTGTAGGTTGTAGGTTGTAGGTTGTGGGTTGTGGGTTGTAGGTTGTAGGTTAAAGTATAACAGTACGACATTTAATCGTAAAGTCTTAAAGTCGCAAAGTCGTAAAGTCGTAAAGTCGTAAAGTCGTACAGTCTCAAAGTCTCAAAGTCTTAAAGTCGCCCCCTCCCAGCTCGCCGGCCAGCCGTTGCAGATAATGCGAGGGATACACAAACGTGCCGGGTTTGAGGCCTTGTGCGGCGCTCACCATGGCCTGTGCCACCACTTCGGCTTCAATGGGCTTGTATTTGCTCAGCATACCACCTGTGAGATAATCGAAGCCCCTGGCCAGTCTGCCGGCTATTTGCTCGCCCCAGCGGTTTTCGTTGCGCTCGCCGAGCAGCACGGAGGGTTGAAAAATGTGGATAGCCCAGAAGGGTAGTTTTTTTACGGCAATTTCCAGGTCGCCTTTTACCCGGCTGTAATAAAAAATGGATTCGGGATCGGCGCCCACGGAAGAGACCAGCAAGAGCTGATTGACGCCGTTTTCGATAGCCAGCAGGGCTACCTGGTAGGGATATACGAAATCTACGGTGTAAAACGCTTCTTTGCTTCCGGCTTTGGCCATCGTAGTGCCCAGGCAACTGAATAAGTCGTCGCCTTTAAACAAATGCTGGTATTTGCCCAGCCTTTCGAAGTCGATGACGTGTTCTTCCAGTTTGGCATGCGTGATCTTCAGCTTACGGCGGCTAAATACGACCACTTTGTCGTAAGCCTCGTGCGCCAGCAATAGCTGAAGGCAATAATGGCCTACTAACCCGGTGGCGCCTAGCAACAGCGCTGTTTTGTGGTGTTTGACGATTTCCAAGCGATTGGAGGTTGATGATGGGGCAAAGGTAAGATATAAATGACGAATGACGAATGACGTATGACGAATGATTACTCGATCTTCTCCCGGCTATATTCACCCAGCCATGCAAAATACCCAAACAAGACCATGCCCATGGCGATAGGGATACATATAATGACGATGATCATCCAGGGCAGATAAACATCGTGTACCGGGTTGGCTTTTATTTTTTGCCAGGCTTCATATACCAGAAAAATAAGCGTAGCCGGCCCCAGCAGCATCCAGACAACACCCAGTATTCTTTTTATCTTATCCATTTCGTTTTGTTTAATGATGCGTTAAATGATCGTGGTTATTGCGGCTGTTTAAGTATAGCAATCCGATCACAAAACATACTGCCGCAACAGAAATAGGATACCACAAGCCTGCAAGATAATCCCCTGCGGGATTGCTCGCAGTTTTGGAATATTCATACACCAGGGTCGCTATAAACGGCACCATTCCGCCAAAAACGCCGTTACCAATATGATAAGGTAAGCTCATACTGGTATACCGTATTTTGGTAGGAAATAATTCAACCAAAAAAGCCGCGATAGGGCCATACACCATTGTTACAAATAGCACCAGTAAAAAAATGAGTCCTATTATTTTTATACCATAACTATCAGCCAGTACAATCGTTTTTTTCGTTTCGGGCTTGGGCAATGTCTTACCCGGATCGGCCGGAAGTAATTGCCGTACCTCGGTTTCAGAAGTGCTTCCGTCGGTATATTGCTTAAACGTGGTGGTAAGCAACAGGCTGTCTTTGCTTTTCTTTACGGCCTCCGTATGGGTTTTTGTTAGCGTTGCTGCCGCCACTTCCTGTTTCTGCGACACATCGGCATAGCGATAAAACTGGGTGAATATGGCGCGATAGCTGAGTATGGCCAGCAGCATGCCGGCAAGCATAATGGGCTTTCGGCCTATTTTATCGCTCAGCCAGCCGAATACGATGAAAAAAGGCGTGGCAAGCAGCAGGGCAATGCCTATCCAGGTATTGGTCTGCGTAGGTTCGAGGCTACAGGTTTTTAGTAAAAAGGTCTGGGCGTAAAACTGACCGGTATACCAAACTACGCCCTGCCCCATGGTAGCGCCGAATAAAGCCAGCAATACCATTTTTAAATTGGCCCGGTGGCCGAAACTTTCTTTCAGGGGGTTCACCGATGTTTTGCCTTCGCTTTTCAGTTGGGCAAACAGCGGCGATTCCTGCATCTTCAAGCGGATGACGATGGAAATAGCCAATAGCACAATGCTCAGCAAAAAGGGCAGTCGCCAGCCCCAGTTGTAATAATCTTCCTTGCTCAGCAATTGCTGGCAGGTGATGATCACAATAAGGGAAAGAAATAAACCCAGCGTAGCCGTGGTTTGAATCCAACTTGTATAATATCCCCTGCGGTGCGGGGGGGAATGCTCCGCAACGTAAGTGGCTGCGCCGCCGTATTCGCCGCCCAATGCCAATCCCTGCAAGAGGCGCAGTATAAGTATGATGCCCGGCGCCCAGGCAAAATTTTCATAAGAGGGTATGATTCCGATGGCAAAAGTTGAACCGCCCATCAAAACCAGCGTGAGCAAAAAAGTGTATTTGCGGCCGATTAAATCGCCCAGCCTGCCAAATACCAGGGCGCCAAAAGGTCTTACTATAAATCCGGCCGCAAAGGTGGCCAGTGTGGCTAAAAAGGCCGCAGTAGGATTACCGGGCGGGAAAAATTTTTCGGAGAGGATGGTAGCCAGGCTGCCGAATATGTAAAAGTCGTACCATTCGATTAATGTACCCAGTGAGGAAGCGCCAATAACGGTGTAGAGTTTGCGTTTGCTTACGGCAGTCATGGTTGTGGGCGGTTGTGTTCAATGCTGTAAATTTGGTGAAAGTTTTTTATATGTCTACCTTCAGGAATACGATCATTATTTTGTCATAACTCAGCGATTTCTTTTTTCAATATTGGGATGTTTTTCTTCACTATACCATAAATTATAATGTCATCTATATCATCATATCCGTGAATTATCTGGTTTCGGGTTCTTACTATTTGACGGGCATTTGTGATATTTATTGACTCATCGATTGCTAAAATTCTATTCATAGCCTCTCCGATTATTTCAATTTCTCGTTCTACGGCTCTCTTTATGAGCTTGTCTTTTTCGTATTTCTCAAAGGAATTTACAGTAGCCATGAACAATTCTATATTAGGGGTGTACGAAGGATTAATATAGTGAAAAAAGTTGGAAAGCTGCGAATTCAAGGATCCCTTTTTTTTAGGTATGCCCTTAAGACTTTTTTGAG
>Ga0209573_1002318_pt1 | contig 24740 bp, 14 predicted proteins | sample TNRBio252014_DNA_FD_185870 | JGI IMG/M metagenome (GOLD analysis project Ga0209573, IMG submission 185870) | Wastewater treatment Type I Accumulibacter community from EBPR Bioreactor in Madison, WI, USA - TNR Reactor_6/25/2014_ DNA (SPAdes)... | ecosystem: Engineered > Bioreactor > EBPR >... | reverse complement strand
TTCATCTTCACCTCATCATCGGCAAAATTTAAATCCAGTGACCCCAGAAAAACCAAATTCTAAGCCAAGAAGCACTATTTATAATACATTGATTCATAAAGATTTTTCAAGAGGCCGGGAATTGCTGCTTTAAAAGGGCGGCTGTTTGACTTGCTCAACGCCTCCCTCAGTACAACCTTCGTATTCAGCAGGATTTTCGCTTTCCGTCATTCCCGCGTCAGCGGGAATCCAGTCACTCCCTGAAAAGAATGGATACTCGCGTTCCCCGCGTTCGCGAGGACGGGTATGACGGAAAAGGTAGGCAAGCGAAAGTCCTGTTCAGAACCCTCTGCAAGCGTTTTTTGACGGAACCCCCGGGATTCTTCCACGTATCCAGGACGCGCAACGGCGCTACGCCCCTTGAATTCCCGCCAACGACCGTCATTTTGTAGGGAAATGATTTCCTCACCGGGGTAGACCTTCGATGCGCATGGACAAACTGACCAGCAAATTCCAACTGGCTCTGAGCGACGCCCAGAGTCTGGCGGTGGGCCGCGACCACCAGTTCATCGAACCGGCGCATGTGCTGGCGGCCCTGCTCGATCAGGACGGCGGCACGGTGCGGCCCTTGCTGGCCCAGGCCGATGTCAACGTCAACCTGTTGCGCTCCCAGCTCGGCGAGGTGCTGGATCGGCTGCCGCGCGTCGAAGGGACCAGCGGCGACGTGCAGATTTCCAACGCCCTGTCGCGCCTGCTGAACCTGACCGACAAGCTGGCCCAGCAGCGCAAGGACGCCTATATCTCGTCCGAACTGTTCGTGCTGGCCGCGCTGGAGGACAAGGGCGAACTGGGCGCGCTGCTGCGCAAGGCCGGCGCAACCAGGAGTCTGATCGAACGCGGCATCGAGGCGATGCGCGGCGGCCAGAAGGTCGAAGACGCCAACGCCGAGGACCAACGGCAGGCGCTGGAGAAGTACACCATTGACCTGACTGAGCGGGCCGAGCAGGGCAAGCTCGATCCGGTGATCGGCCGCGATGACGAAATCCGCCGCACCATTCAGGTGTTGCAGCGGCGGACCAAAAACAATCCGGTGCTGGTCGGCGAGGCCGGCGTCGGCAAAACCGCCATTGTCGAAGGACTGGCCCAGCGCATCATCAACGGCGAAGTCCCGGAAGGACTGAAAAGCAAACGGGTGTTGTCGCTGGACATGGGCGCGCTGATCGCTGGGGCCAAGTTTCGCGGCGAATTTGAAGAACGGCTGAAAGCGGTGCTGAAAGATCTGGCTAAGCAGGAAGGCCAGATCATTCTGTTTATCGACGAGCTGCACACCATGGTCGGCGCGGGCAAAGCCGAGGGTGCGATGGACGCTGGCAACATGCTCAAGCCGGCGCTGGCGCGCGGCGAATTGCACTGCATCGGCGCGACCACGCTGGATGAGTACCGCAAATATGTGGAAAAGGATGCGGCGCTGGAGCGGCGCTTTCAAAAAGTGCTGGTGAACGAACCGAACGTCGAGGACACCATCGCGATTTTGCGCGGGTTGAAAGAGCGCTACGAGATTCATCATGCGGTGGATATTACCGACCCGGCGCTGGTCGCCGCCGCCACGCTGTCGCACCGCTACATCACCGACCGCAATCTGCCGGACAAGGCGATTGATCTGGTCGATGAGGCGGCGTCGCGCATCCGCATGGAAATCGACTCCAAGCCGGAGGAAATGGACCGGCTCGACCGGCGGCTGATCCAGCTCAAGATTGAGCGCGAGGCGCTGAAAAAGGAAAGCGATGACGCCTCCAAAAAGCGCCTGGATTTGCTGGAGCAGGAAATCGCCAAGCTGGGACGCGAGTCCGCCGATCTGGAAGAAATCTGGAAGGCGGAGAAACTGGCGCTGCACGGTTCGGCGCAAATCAAGGAGGAACTGGAGCGGGCGCGGCTGGAGCTGGATACAGCCCGCCGCGCCGGTGATCTGGCGCGGATGTCGGAACTGACCTATGGGCGGATCCCGGAGCTGGAGCAGCGGCTGGCGCAAGTGGCGGCGGTGGAGCACGACGAATTCAAGCTGCTGCGCAACAAGGTCACGGATGAGGAAATCGCCGAAGTCGTCTCCAAGTGGACCGGGATTCCGGTGGCCAAAATGCTGGAAGGTGAGCGTGACAAGCTGCTGCGGATGGAGGAGGCCATTCAGCGGCGGGTAGTGGGCCAGAACGAAGCGGTCAAGGCCGTTTGCGACGCGATTCGCCGCTCCCGCGCCGGGCTGTCCGATCCCAAGCGGCCCAACGGTTCATTCCTGTTTCTCGGCCCGACCGGGGTGGGCAAGACGGAGTTGTGCAAAGCGCTGGCGGAATTTCTGTTCGACACCGAAGAGGCCATGGTGCGGATCGACATGTCGGAATTCATGGAGAAGCACTCCGTCGCCCGGATGATCGGTGCGCCGCCCGGTTATGTCGGCTACGAGGAAGGTGGTTATTTGACCGAGGCGGTGCGGCGGCGGCCCTATTCGGTCATCCTGCTGGACGAGATCGAAAAGGCGCATCAGGACGTGTTCAACGTGCTGTTGCAGGTGCTGGACGACGGACGGTTGACCGACGGGCAGGGCCGGACGGTGGATTTTCGCAACACCGTGGTGGTCATGACCTCCAACCTCGGCTCGCAAATGATTCAGGAACTGGCGGCGCAGGATAACTATCCGCTGATGAAAAGCATGGTGATGGCGCAGGTGGCGGATCATTTCCGCCCGGAATTCATCAACCGGATTGACGAAGTGGTGGTGTTTCATCCGCTGGGCCGCGAGCAGATTCGCGCCATTGCCCGCATCCAGATCGGCTATCTGCGTCAGCGCCTGGCCGACCGGCAGATGGGGTTGGACGTCACCGAGGCGGCGCTGGATCGGTTGGGCGAGGCAGGCTTTGATCCGGTCTACGGCGCGCGGCCCCTGAAACGGGCCATTCAGCAGGAGTTGGAGAATCCGCTGGCGCGGCGGATTCTGGCTGGGGAGTTCGGGCCGGACGATACCGCGGCCGTCGATGCCGGACCGGAAGGTCTGGCGTTCCACAAGAGCGGCGGGGTGCGGCTGGGCAAATAATTCAGGAGTCTTCACAGCGGGGCTTTCACTCGGGTTGACCGACAAGCTGAGCGAAAGCGTAGTGCTCTGTCATCTTTATTCTGATGGATACCAGCTTTCAACTTTCTGAATTTTCAGGGATTGAACCCATCAAAATCTGACTGACAGAGCAGTAGTCCTGCAAGCTGTAAAAACCCTGCTACCGTTTTATCGGAGCAGGGTCAAGTACATTTACTGCATCAGTTCCCGAATATAACCGCTGATGGTCAGCAACTGGGCCTTGTCCAAGCGACCGATAATGTTGCGAATCACCGGGCCGATGATCCCTAAAGCGCCGGCCATGGCGAGATTCGCGGACTGGCGGACCACGAAACCCACCTCGGCCAACTGGAGCGGCCTGAGAAAATAGTAATTCATCCCGGTGTCGGTCAATTCCATTACGAGATCGCCCAGCGCATTGCGGTGCTTGGTGGGATTTTCGGCGTGCTCAAGCGTATCCAGTAATTGGAGCGTCTTGGCGTGAAGGGCTTCCGGGTAGAAGAAGCGCAGGGAAGGCTGTGGAGCACTATTCATGGGGCACCTGAGTCGTTATCAGGACTTTCGCTTGCCTACCTTTTCCGTCACACCCGTCCTCGCGAACGCGGGGAACGTGGGTATCCCGTCTTTTTAGAGAGTGACGGGATTCCCGCTGATGCGGGAATGACGGAAAGCGAAAGTCCTGGTTATCAATCTTATCGCCAGACCACTGTTTTTTTACCGCACTGATCCGTCGGCGTGGAAGGTCTGCTTGCCCTTGGCCATGCGCAGCAGAATCGCCGCTGGAGCAAATCGCTCACCCAGCCGCTGCCGATACTGCTCCAGTTTCTCTACCAGCGCCGCAATGCCGAAGCTGTCGGCGTAGCGGAACGGGCCGCCCAGAAACGGCGGGAAACCGATACCAAACACCGCGCCGATGTCGCCATCGCGCGGACTGCGAATAATACTTTCGTCCCAGCAGCGCGCCGCCTCGTTCAGCATCAGCAGTACGCAGCGCTCGACGATTTCACTGGCGTCCAGGGTCTTGTCGCCGCTGACGTCCAGCACGCCATAGACGCTTTTATCCACCGGCTTCTCGCCCTTCTTGACGCCTTCGTACCGGTAAAAGCCCTTCTTGCTCTTGCGCCCGTAGCGACCATCGGCCAACAGCTTGTCGGCGACGCCCGCCGGTTTCATTCGCTCGCCGAAGGCTGCGTAAAGAATCGGGCCAACCTTGGAACCCACGTCGATCCCGACTTCATCCAGCAGGGTAAAGGGTCCGACAGGGAACCCGAACTGCACCAGCGCCTGATCGATGGCGTCCACCGCCACGCCTTCGTTGAGCAGATAGCCGGCCTCATTAAGATAAGGAGCGAGAATGCGGTTGACGTAGAATCCGGCCCCGTCCTGGACCACGATCACGGTCTTGCCCTGCTGGCGGCCCAATTCCACCGTGGCGGCGATGACCGCCGGCGCGGTTTGCGGAGTGGCGATGATTTCCAGCAGCGGCATCTTCTCCACCGGCGAGAAGTAGTGCATACCGATGACGTTTTCCGGACGTTGCGCCGCCTCGGCGATTTTGGCGATGGGAATGGACGAGGTGTTGGTGGCGAAGATCGTGGTAGCCGGGCAGTGAGCCTCCACATCGGCAAGCATTTGATGCTTTAACGGGAGGTCTTCAAACACCGCTTCGATGACGAGATCCACGTTTTGGAAGCCGCTGAAATCCAGCGTGGGCGTCACCCGCCGCCGTTCCTGGCCGGCATCGAAGGCGGTCAGCGAACGCCGTTGCAGCCGCTTTTGAATCAGGCGGTCGATATAAGCCAGGCCGCGATTCAGCCCCGCCGCTTCCTTGTCCTTGAGCCGTACCGGAAGCCGCGCCTTGTTGGTGGTGACGTAAGCGATGCCTGCACCCATCAGTCCCGCGCCCAGCACGCCGATCCGGTGAATTGGGCGCGGCTGGACGCCAGGATCGGCGACCCCGGTATCTTTCTTCATCGCGGTCGTGGCGAAGTACAGATTCATCAACTGCCGCGCCTGGGGCGTCACCGCCAGTTCGCCAAAGCCGAGCGCTTCTGCTTCCAGCCCCCTTTTGAAACCCTGCCCGGCCCCGATTTCCACGCAGTCGATAATGCGCAGCGGGGCGGGGTAATTGCCCCGGGTTTTACTCAACACCTGCTCGCGGGCTTTCTGGAACAGCACACGCCGGCCCAGGGGATTGTCTTCCAGCATCAGCTTGGTCAGACCCTTGATCGAGAACAGGCTGCTGGTCTTGCGGATTGCCGTGCGCCGGTTTTGGAGTTTTTTCACCAGATCAATGGCGGTTTGCAGCAGGATGGTCGCTGGCGCCACATCGTCCACCAGCCCCAGCCGCTGCGCCTTGCAGGCGTTCAAGTGCTTGCCGGTCAGCATCAGATCCAGCGCGGCGGGAATGCCGATCAACCGGGGCAGACGCTGGGTGCCGCCACTGCCCGGCAATACGCCCAACATCACTTCCGGCAGACCGAGCGCGGTCTTGGGATGGTCGCTACAAACCCGGCCGTGACAGGCCAGCGCCAGTTCCAGCCCACCGCCCAGACACGCGCCGTCAATCGCCGCAACGACGGGCGTCTTGAAATTCTCCAGCCGGTCGAAGAAACGCTGGCCGGCCTTGGACAATTCAGTCGCTGCGGCGGCGGTCTGGCAGGCTTTCAGCATATTGATGTCGGCCCCGGCGATGAATGAGCCGGGCTTGCCGCTGATGAACACCACGCCCTGGACGCTGGGGTTGTGCTCCAAATGGTCGAGAAGCGCGTTGGCCTCGGTAACGAATTCCGCTTTCAGCGTGTTCTGGCTTTCGCCGGGCAGGTCGATGGTGATGACCGCGATGCCGTCGTCGCGCAGCGCCTGTTGAAAAACGGTCAGATTCAGTTCAGTCGTCATTGTTCGTATCCTCACGCCACTTCCAGCACCATAGCGACGCCCAGTCCGCCGGCGGCGCAGGCCGTCGCCAGCCCCAGTCCGCCGCCGCGCCGCCGCAGTTCATGGATGACCTGCATGATCATTCGTCCGCCAGTGGCCGCGAACGGGTGACCGTAGGCCAGCGAGCCGCCCAGCACGTTGAATTTGTCCATGTCCACCTCGCCAATCGGTTCATCGCGGCCCAATTGCTCCCGCGCGAATTGCCGTGACGGCCAGTTCTTCAGATTGGCCAGGGTTTGAGCGGCGAAAGCTTCGTGAATGTCAATCAGCGTCAGCTCGCTGAGCTTGATTCCAGCCCGGTCAAGGGCGATGGGCGTCGCGTAGGACGGCCCCATCAGCCCGTCGTTAAACGGGTCAATAGCGGCGAAGGCGTAGGAGCGGATGAAGCCGAGCGGCTCGAAACCGAGTTGCCGGGCGCGCTGTTCCTTCATCAGGATCAGGGAGGACGCGCCGTCGGTTAACGGAGTGGAATTGGCGGCGGTGACCGTGCCGTGCTTGCGGTCGAAAGCCGGACGCAGTTTCGCCAGTTGCTCCAGGCTGGAGTCGCCGCGAATGTTGTTGTCGCGCGCCATCTCGGTCTTGAACGGCGGGATGAAGGCGCGCATCACTTCGCCGTCGAGCTTGCCGCTGTCCCAGGCTTGTTGGGCGAGCTGGTGGGAACGCACGGTCAGGCGGTCCTGTTCTTCGCGGCTAATGCCGTGGTTTTTGGCCATCTGCTCGGCGATGTCGCCCATGCCGAGATTGGTGGAATAGTCCTTGACCGCCGGCGACACCGGGATCAAATCGCCTGGACGGATCTCCTTGAACAGCGCCAGTTTGTCGCCAAGGCTTTTGGCTTTGGTGGAATGGATCAGCGCCCGCGACAGTTTCTTCGAGGTCTGGATCGGCAATACCGAAGTGGAATCGCAGCCGCCCGCCAGGCCGATTTCGATTTCGCCGAGCAGGATCGCCTGGGCAATGTCCACAGCGGACTGGAAGCTGGTGGCGCAGGCGCGGGTGACGGTGTAGGCGTCGGTGCGCGGGTTCATGCCAGCCCCGAGCAGCACTTCACGAGCCACATTGGGCGCTTCGGGAATCAGCCCGACGCAGCCGTAGACCATTCGCTCGATCAGGGCCGGATCCAGATCGATCCGGTTCAACAGCTCGTTGGTGACCATCACGCCGAGTTCAATGGCGTTCAGATCCTTATAAGCGGTCAGTTGCCGGGCGAACGGGGTGCGCAACCCGGCGACGATAGCGACGCGCTCGCCGGGGGTATGCATGGAGTTCACGGTAGCCACGGGGGTTCTCCTTCGGTTCCGGGATGCGCGGGAACCCGCGCTCTGGCTATAGTTCACCAGAGATTTGAAGGAGTTGCTTGTACGATATGGCGGCATTACGCCCGCAAAAATGTACTGCTTCCGCGCCATGCCTGGCAGGTGGGCGTGCTGGCCCGCTTTGCGAATCGTAGGCAGGCTGACGGCCATAGCGGCGAAACGCATGGACAGGCAGCGGGTAGGTCCGGTTATCGGATCGGTACCCTTGCAACCAGCGGCGAACCTGCCCTGTTGAGATTCCGGCGAAGGTGGCGACGTCCCCGACAAGCTACCAAGCGGTAGTCCTGTATTGGATAGTGATCTTCTACCTCGCAGCCTCCCGAGGTCAGCATGGTGCTTGTTAGGTCGCTACGGTTTGCAGGACTACCGTGGAGAATTGCGCCACAATCGCTGTCGCCAAACTCTTGCCTTCAATCGCCCGCCGCTACATGATCTTCATTGGCTGACCTCCGACCTTGATCCTCGAACCCTCATGAACCCGCAACTGTCTATTCCCCGCTTTGAATCCGCCCGGGTGCTTATCGCCGGCGATGTCATGCTGGACCGCTACTGGTATGGCTCCACGTCGCGGGTGTCGCCGGAAGCGCCCGTGCCCGTGGTCAAGGTTGAAGACGTCGAGGAGCGGCCCGGCGGCGCAGCCAACGTGGCCGTCAACATCGCCACCCTCGGCGGCCAGGTTCAGGTGCTCGGCGTCGCCGGCGAGGACGCTGCCGCTGCGACGCTGGAGACCAAACTGCACCGGCTGGGCATCGCCAGCGCCCTGATCCGTCAGCCCGGTCAGGCGACGATTACCAAACTGCGGGTGCTGAGCCGCAACCAGCAATTGCTCCGGCTGGATTTCGAGGATGGTTTTCCCGGCTTTGATCCCGCCACCCTGCGCGAATCCTTCATCGCCCGACTGCCGGACAGCGATGTGGTGGTGCTGTCCGATTATCAGAAGGGCGCGCTGCGCGCGATCGAAGCGCTGATTGGTGCGGCCCGCGCCGCCGGCAAGCCGGTGCTGGTCGATCCCAAGGGTTGCGATTTTGACCGCTACCGGGGCGCGACCCTGCTGACGCCCAACCTGACTGAATTTGAAACCGTGGCCGGTTCCTGCCGCAATGAACAGGAACTGACTGATCGGGGCCAGGCGCTGCGGGCGCGTCTGGACCTGGAATCCCTGCTGATCACCCGGGGTGAACACGGCATGACCCTGCTGTGCGCTGGAGCTGAGCCGCTGCATCTGGCGGCCCGCGCCCGCGAGGTTTATGACGTGACCGGGGCCGGCGACACGGTAATCGCTACGCTGGCCGCCGGACTGGCCGCCGGACTGGAACTGCCGGCGGCGACGCTGCTGGCCAACCTGGCGGCGGGCATCGTGGTCGGCAAACTGGGCGCGGCCAGCGTCACCGGCTCTGAACTGCGCCGGGCGCTGTACGAGCACGAAGAACCGCCACGCGGCGTGCTGGACGAAGCGCGACTGCTCCAGGCGGTGGCCGACGCCAAGGCGCACGGCGAAACTATCGTGATGACCAACGGCTGTTTCGACATCCTCCACGCCGGGCATGTCACCTATCTGGAGCAGGCCAAACGGCTCGGCAACCGGCTGATCGTCGCGGTCAACACTGACGCCTCAGTGCGCCGGCTCAAGGGCGCTGACCGGCCGGTTCATCCCCTGGAACAGCGGATGCGTGTGCTGGCCGGACTGGCGGCGGTGGACTGGGTGGCGCCCTTTACCGAGGACACCCCGGAGCGGCTGATCTGCGTCATCCAGCCCGATTATCTGGTCAAGGGCGGCGACAACGACCCGGCGCATATTCCCGGCAATCGCTGCGTCTGGGACGCCGGCGGTCAGGTGGTGGTCATGGACTATATCGAGGGCTGTTCAACCACTGGCACCCTCGCCCGCATTCTGCGCCGGTCATGAAACCGCTGTCGCCGAGCCTGAACATCGATGTCGCCATCGTCGGCGGCGGCATTGCCGGCCTGTGGCTGCTCACCCGGTTGCGCCAGCACGGTTATGGCGTACTGCTGATCGAAAATCAGGCGTTGGGCGCCGGGCAGACCCTGCATGCCCAGGGCATCATTCACGGCGGCGCCAAATACAGTCTGCGTGGCCAACCCAGCGCCGCCGCTGTCACCATCGCCGGGATGCCCGAGGCGTGGCGACGCAGCCTGCGCGGCGCGGGCGACGTCGACCTGCGCGCCGCCCGACTGCTGGCCGAGCACCAATATTTGTGGGCGACCCGCGCCCCCACGTCATGGCTGGCGGCGTTCCTCGCCAGCAAATGGCTGCGCGGCCGGATGGAAAAAGTCGCGGGAACGGCTCCGGGCGATTATCCCGCACCGTTGCGCCATCCCGCCTTCCGGGGCACGGTGTACCGGCTGGACGAACCGATTGTAGAAGTCGCCTCAGTGCTGACCGCCCTGGCTGAAACCCACCGCGAGGCGCTCGTGCTGAATCAGGGGCCGGTAACGCTCAAGGCGGATGGCTCGCTCACGCTGCGCCACGCCGGGCAACCCACCCTGGCGATCCGTCCGGCCTACACCGTATTCGCCGCCGGCGCCGGTAACGCCGCTCTGCCGTGGACGGCGCTGCAACTGCGGCCCCTGCACATGGTCATGGCGCGCGGCCCGGTTCTGCCCGGTCTGCTCTACGCCCACTGTCTGGGCGCTCGCGACGTGCCGCGACTGACCGTGACCAGCCATTATGACGCCCAGGGCCGGTTGATCTGGTATCTGGGCGGCGGTCTGGCCGAAGACGGTGTGAACCGTGACCGTGAGGCGCAAATCCGCGCGGCGCGGCGGGAACTGACGGCGCTGCTGCCGTGGGCCGATTGGGCGCGGGCGGAGTTCGCCACCTTCACGACCCAGCGGGCCGAAGCGCGACAGCCGCACGGCGTCCGTCCGGCGGAACCGGGCCTGTTTCGCGACGGGCGGGTGCTGGCGGTCTGGCCGACCAAGCTGGCGCTGGCGCCACTGCTGGCCGAGCGGGTCGAATCGCTGCTGCACACTCTGGGCGTGCGGCCCCGGCCGGTGGATTTGCGGCTGCTGGCCGACTGGCCCCGGCCGGCGCTGGCGGTCACGCCCTGGGACCGGGAGGATCTGCAATGGAGCTAAGACCATTGGGCGCAACCGGACTGAGAGTCAGTCCGCTGGGCCTGGGAACGGTGAAATTCGGCCGCAATCAGGGCGTCAAGTATCCTCACCCGTTCGAGCTGCCGTCCGATCGGGAGGCGCGGGCGCTGCTGGATCTGGCCTGGGATTTGGGCATCAACCTGCTCGATACCGCGCCGGCGTATGGCGACAGCGAGGAACGCTTGGGGCGGCTGTTGCGGCAAAACCGGCGGGACTGGGTGATCGTGACCAAGGTCGGCGAGGAATTTCACGATGGCGCGTCCCGTTTCGATTTCTCCGCTGCCGCGACTCGCGTCAGTGTGGAGCACAGCCTGCGGCGGCTGGGCGTTGAGGCGCTGGACGCGGTGCTGATTCATTCCAGCGGCGACGATCTGGCGATTCTGGAACGGGAGGAGGTGCTGCCCACGCTGCTGGCGCTCAAGCAGGCCGGATGGGTGCGGGCGGTGGGGATGTCGAGCAAAACCGTCGCCGGCGGCCTGCGGGCGGTGGCGGCCTGCGATCTGGTGATGGTCACCTACAATCCGTCGCAGCGCGAGGAATGGCCGGTCATCCACGCCGCCCACGCCGCTGGCCGGGGCGTATTGATCAAGAAGGGTCTGCTGAGCGGCCACCTGGACCAGCAAGCGTCGCCCGATCCAGCGCGGGCGGCGCTGGAACTGATCTACGCCGAACCGGGGATCAGCAGCGTGGTGATCGGCACCCTGAATCCGGTGCATTTACAGGCGAATGCGGCGGTGGCGGCCGAACTCACCGCCTGATGCACCGCCCCGCGCCGCCGTGTCCGATTACCGCCGCCGCGTCGGCGGCAGATCGGTGCAAACGCCTTCGAACACTTCCGCCGCCAAGCCGACCGATTCACCCAAGGTCGGGTGGGGATGGATGGTCAAGGCGATGTCCGCCGCGTCGCAGCCCATTTCAATCGCCAGCGCCAGTTCGCTGATCAGATCGCCGGCATGAGTTCCGACGATGCCGCCCCCGACGATCCGGTGCGTCTCCTCATCGAAAATCAGCTTGGTGAAGCCTTCGTCGCGGCCATTGGCAATCGCGCGGCCCGAAGCGGCCCAGGGGAATTTGCTCACGCCGATCTTGACGCCCTGCTTTTTCGCCTCTTCTTCGGTCAGACCGACCCAGGCCACTTCCGGATCGGTGTAGGCCACGCCGGGAATCACCTTGGCGTCAAAAAAGCTCTTGTGACCGGCGGCGGCTTCAGCGGCAACGTGGCCTTCATGCACGGCTTTATGCGCCAGCATCGGCTGACCGATGATGTCGCCGATGGCGAAGAGGTGCGGGATGTTGGTGCGCATTTGCCGGTCCACCGGAATGAACCCCCGGTCCGTGACGGTCACGCCCGCCGCCTCCGCGCCAATCTTCCGGCCATTGGGCGCGCGCCCGGCCGCTTGCAGGATCATGTCATAGCGTTGCGGCTCCGCCGGGGCGTTCTCGCCTTCGAAGCTCACCTGCAAGCCTTCCGGCATCGCCTCGACCGCCACGGTTTTGGTCTTGAGCATGATCCGGTCGAAGCGGTGAGCATTGTGTTTTTGCCAAACCTTGACCAGATCACGGTCGGGTCCCTGCATCAAATCATCGAGCATCTCCACAATGTCCACCCGCGCGCCCAGCGTTGAATACACCGTCGCCATTTCCAGGCCGATGATGCCGCCGCCGATCACCAGCAGCCGCTGGGGAATAAAGCGCAGTTCCAGCGCGCCGGTGGAATCGACGATGCGCGGATCCTGCGGGATGAACGGCAGATGCACGGCGGCGCTGCCGGCGGCGATGATGCATTTCTCAAAGCGGATGATCTTTTTATCGCCGGCTTTTTCCTGGCCGTCGCCCGTTGTGAGTTCGACTTCGACATGATTCGGGTCCAGAAAATGGCCGTAGCCGCGCACGGTCTCGACCTTGCGCGCTTTCGCCATCCCGGCCAGTCCTCCGGTCAGCTTGCTCACCACCTTGGCCTTGTGGGCGCGCAGCCGGTCCAGATCGACGGCGGGCTTGCCGAAGACCACGCCGAGGTCGGCGAAATGGGCGGCTTCGTCCATCACCGCCGCCACATGCAGCAGCGCCTTGGAGGGAATGCAGCCCACGTTCAGGCACACGCCGCCCAGAGTGGGATAACGCTCCACCAGCACCGTTTTCAAGCCCAGATCGGCGGCGCGGAAGGCGGCGCTGTAACCGCCAGGGCCAGCGCCCAGCACCAGCAACTCGGTGACAATGTGGGGTTCCAGGTTGCTCATAAATTTCAACTCAATGGGGTATGGGGAAAGTCGGGAAAGTTTTAAGGATTAAGGGCCAGGCCAGCCCTTAAAACTTAAAACGGATCCGCCGAATGGACGATCTGTTGATCCAGCCTGCCCGATTACAGCAACAACCGCCGGATGTCGCTCATCAGTCCGGCCAGGGTCACGGTAAACCGCGCCGCCTGTGCGCCGTCGATGACCCGGTGATCGTAGGACAGCGACAGCGGCAACATCAGCCGGGGCGTGAACTCCTTGCCATTCCACACTGGCTTCATCTGCGAGCGGGTGACGCCGAGAATGGCGACTTCCGGGGCGTTGACGATAGGCGTGAACGCCGTACCGCCGATGCCGCCGAGGCTGGAAATGGTGAAACTGGCGCCCTGCATTTCGCCGGGACCGAGTTTCTTGTTGCGCGCCTTGGCCGACAGTTCGCCCATATCGGCGGACAACTCGAACAAGCTCTTCTTGTCTACGTCACGGATCACCGGCACCACCAGCCCATCCGGGGTATCCACCGCCACGCCGATATGGCAATACTTCTTCAGCACCAGGTTTTCCCCGGTGGCGTCCAGTGAGGCGTTGAAGTTCGGATACGCCTTCAACGCCACCGCGCAGGCTTTCAGCAGGAAACTGAGCATCGTCACCCGCACCCCGCGCTGTTCCGCCTCCTTAGTCAGCGACTTGCGGAACGCCTCGACATCGGTGATATCCGCTTCATCGTGGTGGGTGACGTGCGGCACGTTCAGCCAGGCGCGATGCAGATTGGCCCCGGACAGCTTCTTGATCCGCGATAGCGGCTGAATCTCGATCTCGCCGAACTTGGCGAAATCCACCGGCGGCATCGGCGGAATGCCCATCGCGCCAGCAGGTAATCCGGTGGCGCCTTCCGGTTTGAACGTCCCCGACATCACTTGTTTGACGAAGGCTTGCACGTCTTCCTTGAGAATGCGCCCCTTGGGGCCGGAACCCTGCACGACCCGGGTTAAATCCACGCCCAGCTCGCGGGCGAAACGACGGATCGACGGACTGGCGTGAACTTTCCCTCCCACCGACCCCCTCCCCCCACTGGGGGGAGGGCTGGGGAGAGGGGCAGCCACCGGCGGCGTTCGCGGTGCGCCTTCCGCTTTGGGTGCGCGGGGACCAATGGCCACCGCGCTCAGGGTATCGGGCAACTGCCGCTTGGCGGCGGTGTCCGCGCCGCTCACCGCCAACAGCAGAATCAAATCGCCCTGCGAAACCTTGTCGCCGAGCTGGACCTCGATGCTTTGCACCACGCCGGCGAACGGCGCAGGAACGTCCATGCTGGCCTTGTCGCTTTCCAGGGTGATCAGCGAGGTATCCGCATCCACCCGGTCGCCGGGCGCGACCAGAATGCCAATGACTGGTATCCCCTTGAAATCGCCGATGTCCGGCACCCGCACTTCGCGCACTTCACCGGGGCCGGTATCTGGTGCGGCGGATGCCGTGACGCTGGCGGCGGACGCCGGTTCCGGCCCGGACACGCTTTCCGCGACGTCCAGATACAGGATTAGGTCGCCCTGCGAAACCTTGTCGCCGGCCTTGATGCGGACTTCGCGCACCGTGCCAGCCAGCGGCGCGGGCACCTCCATAGTGGCCTTGTCGGTTTCCAGCATGATCAGCGGCGTATCCACTTCAATAGCGTCGCCCGCCGCAACCAGGACTTCGATGACATCGACGCCTTTGAAATCGCCGATGTCCGGGACGTGAATTTCTTTAATGATGCTCACGCGGAATTCTCCCTTTACACGGTCAGCGGGTTGGGTTTGTTCGGGTCGATGCCGTATTTCTGCATGGCGTCCAGCACCTTGCCGACCGGCAACGCGCCTTCATCGGCCAATGCCTTGAGCGCCGCGACCGTGACGTAATACTGGTCGACCTCGAAATGCCGGCGCAATTTAACCCGGGTGTCGCTGCGGCCAAAGCCATCGGTGCCCAGGGTGAAATAGCGGCGTCCGGGCAGGAACGGACGTAACTGCTCGGCGTAGAGTTTCATGTAGTCCGTGGCGGCGACTATCGGCCCCGAATGACCGTCCAGACAGGTTTCGATATAGCTGCGGCGCGGCGGCTGATCGGGATGGAGCAGATTCCAGCGCGCCGCATCCTGGCCTTCCCGCGCCAGCTCGTTAATGCCCGGCGCGGCCCAAATGTCCGCAGTCACGCCCCAGTCATCACGCAGCAGATCCGCAGCGGCGATCACTTCGCGCAGAATCGCGCCGCAGCCCAACAGTTGCGCCCGTGGGCCATCGCCTTCGCCCTGACGGAAGAGATACAGCCCCTTGAGAATGCCTTCGGCAGCGCCTTCCGGCATGGCGGGGTGGGGGTAGTTCTCATTCAGCGTAGCGACGTAGTAGAAGACGTTTTCCTGCTCCTGGAACATCCGCCGCAGGCCATCCTGAATGATCACCGTCAGTTCATAGGCGAAGGTCGGATCGTAGGACACGCAGTTGGGGATAAATTGGGCGAACAACAAACCGTGGCCGTCCTGATGCTGCAAACCTTCGCCGGCCAGGGTCGTGCGTCCCGACGTGCCGCCGATCAAAAAGCCGCGCGTCCGTTGGTCGCCCGCTGCCCAAGCCAAATCGCCGATGCGCTGGAAGCCGAACATCGAGTAGTAGATGTAGAACGGAACCATGTTGACGCCATGGTTGCTGTAGGCCGTTCCAGCGGCAATCCATGAGGACATCGCTCCGGCCTCGTTGATGCCTTCCTGCAAAATCTGCCCTTTCTTGTCTTCCTTGTAGAACATCAACTGATCGGCGTCCTGCGGTTCGTAGAGCTGACCGCGCGGGGAGTAGATGCCGATTTGGCGGAACATGCCCTCCATGCCAAAGGTGCGCGCCTCGTCAGCGACGATGGGCACCACATGCCGGCCGATGCCCTTGTCGCGGGCCAGTTGGGTCAGGATGCGCACGAAAGCCATGGTGGTGGACATGTCGCGCTCGCCGGTGTCCTGCAACAAGGCGTCGAACGCAGCCAAGGGCGGCGTCTGCAACGGCGTTGCGGCGCGGCGGCGTTGCGGCAGATAACCGCCCAGCGCGGCGCGGCGAGCCTGGAGATATTGAATTTCCGGGCTGTCCTCCGCCGGTTTGTAGAATGGCGCGGCGTTGAGTTGCTCATCGGAAATCGGGATATGGAAGCGGTCGCGGAAATCGCGGAGCGCCTGCTCACCCATCTTCTTCTGCGAGTGGGTGATGTTTTTGCCTTCGCCGGCGACGCCCATGCCGTAGCCCTTGACGGTTTTGGCGAGAATGACGGTCGGCTGGCCTTGATGCTTCACCGCCGCCGAGTAAGCGGCGTAAATCTTGTGCGGATCGTGGCCGCCCCGGTTCAGCCGCCAGATGTCTTCATCGGACAGGTGGCTGACCATCTGCTTGAGTTCCGGGTACTTGCCGAAAAAGTGTTCGCGGGTGTAGGCGCCGCCCTTGGCCTTGAAGTTCTGATATTCGCCATCGACGCACTCTTCCATCAGCTTCAGCAGCAGGCCCTTCTTGTCGGCGGCGAACAGCGGGTCCCAATACGAACCCCACAGCACCTTGATGACGTTCCAGCCCGCGCCCCGGAAATCGCCTTCCAGTTCCTGAATGATCTTGCCGTTGCCGCGCACCGGGCCATCAAGGCGTTGCAGGTTGCAGTTGATGACGAAGATCAGATTGTCCAGATTCTCGCGGGAGGCCAGGGCAATCGCGCCGAGCGATTCCGGCTCATCCATTTCGCCGTCGCCGCAGAAGCACCAGACTTTGCGGCCTTCGGCGTTGATGACGCCCCGGTTGTGCAGGTATTTCATGAACCGGGCTTGATAAATCGCCTGAATCGGACCCAGCCCCATCGACACGGTGGGGAATTGCCAGAAATCGGGCATCAGCCAGGGATGCGGGTAGGAGCTGAGGCCGTTGCCGTCCACTTCCTGACGGAAATTGTCGAGTTGCTGTTCGTTCAACCGGCCTTCCAGATAGGCTCGGGCGTAAATGCCCGGCGCGGAATGACCTTGAATGAACACCAGATCGCCGCCGTGCTGGTCGTTCGGCGCATGCCAGAAATGATTGAAGCCGACATCGTAAAGCGTGGCGCTGGAGGCGAAACTGGCGATGTGGCCGCCCAGTTCCGAACTGACCCGGTTGGACTTGATGACCATGGCCAGGGCGTTCCAGCGGATCAGCGAGCGGATGCGCCATTCCATGCCAGGATCGCCGGGGGTGTATTCCTCCTGATCGACCGGGATGGTGTTGAGGTAGGGGGTGTTGGCGCTGTAGGGCAGGTGGACGCCGGCGGCGCGGGCCTGATTTTGCAATTGGCCGAGCAGGTGGTAGGCGCGTTGCAGTCCTTCCGCTTCGATCACGGCGTCGAGGGCGTCCAGCCACTCCTGGGTTTCCTGGGGGTCGAGGTCGCTATAGTTATCGGGGGTCATGGAAGATCCTGTTTGTTTGGTGATTCCCAACAACTATAGACCGGCGATTGGGAAATACCTTCGTTACCGCCCACTGGTCAGATTGCAACCCGACCCACAGATACCGTTATTTGTTTGAAATCATGCCGGTAAACCGTAGGGTTTCCGTACTGATTTTCCATCTTCCCTCTGCGGCCTGCTGAACCATCGGCTTCAACGCGCCGGTCAGTGGTCTACGGATGAAATCTACCCACTTGAAGAAGGGGTTTTCATCCTGCAAGCACCGGGCGCAATGTGATGGAATTTGCGATAGAAACGACCTGACGAGCTATTGCTCCCAAAACCAACCCCCATGGCGGGACTGGAGAAAGCCGATATAAATTGCGGCGGTTTTCGCTGGATTTTCCAGGTGTGGTAAATGGCCGGTATTCGGCAGCTTGACCCGTTTACTGCGCGGAATCCGATAATGCAGCCGCTCGGCATCCTGAACATTGAAAACTTTATCATTCGCGCCCCAAATAACCAGAGTCGGGATCCGCAGGCGCGGCCCCTGGTCAAGCAGGGTGTCATACAGATTCACAATATCCCAGACCTGCTGATAATGGCGGTTGCGTTCTACATAATCCTTAACCGCAGTTTCTTTAACCGGCTGGGGAATTTGCGGCGGATTAGCGAACAGCAGACTCATCTCCAGATCGAATTGCGCAATATCGACAGGAATAAAAGGGTTGAAACCCTGATAAATGGCCTCCTTAACCTGAGGACTCCAGTCCACCAGACCGAGTGGCGAACCTATAAAGGCGAGGGTGCGAACCTGATCAGGATAGGTGCGGACATACAGCGCGGCAATAGCGCCGCCCATGGAACTGCCCGCCAGTTCAAAGCGGGTCATACCGAGAATGTCGATCAACTGCCGCAAGCGCGCGACCTGATGTTCCAGCCGGTAATCCGCCAGAGGAAAATCGACACTCTGCCCATAACCCGGCAAATCGGGGGCAATGGCCGTATAGCCGGCGGCGGACAGCAGACATAACAGACTATTCCATTGCTCCTTCTGCGCAAACAGGCCGTGCAGCAGCAGAATAGGCGGACCGGTTCCCGCCCGGTTGTAATGCAGGACACCGCCATCAAGAGCGATCTGCTGGGTTGCAATAGCGCAATCCTGGGTGCTTCCGGGATGGTCGGCATGGCTGTAACCCGCCAGTCCCACCAGGAGCAGGGCGAAAATCCAATAGCGAAAGGTTGTTTTCATGGCTTATCGATTCTTAAACGCATAACGTATTCAGTCATGAACAGCGCTTCACCAGCGCAGCAACACCCAGGCAGGAATCAGCATATTGCTTTGCAAATCGTTGTAGCGGGTTTCCAGATTGCCATTGCCATCCGCATCCACCAGATAGTAAGACGCGCCCTTGGCGGGATTGACCTTGATCATATAGAGCACACCGCCGACCCGGTATTCCTCGATGGAACCCTGATCGCCCTGCTGGCGGATCGTCACTTCCGGGGCGGGCACATTCTGCTCCCGGGACGCCTCGGGCGGGCCATCGGGCACCGGCTCCAAACCGGTCGAGGGTGCAGCGTTCTGGGCCAGGGTCAGCCCAGTGGACAACAGCAGCGGTAACAGCAACAGCCATGGTGAGCGCATGTCATGATCCTGGCGAGGGTGAGGGGAGACGCCACGCTGTTTGAACCGTCCAGCGCGTCGCTTCCGAATCATTCCCCAGCGATGGAAGTTTGTCCAGCCAGCGCGCCGTCCGGGACGATCAGCGCCGTTTCCCTCCGCCGCGTTTGCGCTCTGGCGCACTTTGCGCTGCGGCTTCCTGCAAGCGCACAGTCCCGATCTCGCCAACGCCCGCTTTCCGTCCAGCCTCGGTCAGATAGACCCGACGGAAGGCAATCACCTGACCGTCCTTGCTAAATGCATCGTCGCGCAGTTCGACCAACCCGTTGCCCGCCAGCGCTTCCAGCAGTCGTTCAAACGCCCGGCGCTCCCCCTGCCCTTCCGTCGCCTGCTCGCACAACTGCCGGGGCGTCTGACCTTCGCGCCACTGCAAGTTCGCCAACGCCTGCAAGGCCCACTGATTTTCGGCGCGCGTCAGTCGCCGGATGCGCCGGGCCGTCACCGCCGCTGGCGCGCACACATCGCAAATTCCGCAGGGCTGATCATCGTCGCGGTCGCCGAAATGGCGCACCAGCCGCACCATTCGGCAGCCGGTGGCCTGATCGGCGAATTCAAGCATCTGCCGGGGTTCGCGCAGTTTGTGCGCGCTCTGCTGCACATAGGGCCGTCGCCAGTGGTCCGCGTCCCGGTAAAGATAGCCTTCGCCATCGCGCCGGGCGCCGCCATGCACCAGCAGCTTGTCCACCGCTGCATCAAACGTATCCGGGTCCATCGCCAGCCACTCGCACAGCAGCGTCCTGGGTTGGGGATCCGCGTTCAGCGCCGCAAAAATTCGCGCCAACTGTTCCGGGTCGGGATAGCCGCGCTGGTGAAAATATTCATGGGTGCGCAAATCCGCGTAGGAATACAGCAAAATCGCGCGGGCCGGCTGACCGTCGCGCCCAGCCCGGCCGATTTCCTGGTAATAGCCCTCCACGCTCCCCGGCAGCGCGGTGTGAATTACTGTGCGGATGTCGGCCTTGTCGATGCCCATGCCAAACGCAATCGTGGCGACAATCACCTGCAACTGACCGGCGCTGAACCGGCCCTGCACCCGCTCGCGCTCCGGCGGCATCATTCCGGCGTGATAGGCGGCGGTCGGATACGCCGCACCCAGTTCCAGCGCCAGCGCCTCGGTTTCCTTGCGGGTCGGGGCGTAGATAATCGCGGGCCGTCGCGCCGGATCCGCCAGAATCCGCCGCACGGCCTCATGCCGCTCCGATCCCCGCCGCGTCTCCACCGTCTCCACGGCCAGATTGGGCCGGCGGAACCCGTGGATATAGCGGGTCGCCTGGGTCAGACCAAGCTGTTCAACGATATCGTCCTGCACCAGCACCGTGGCGGTCGCGGTCAACGCAATCACCGGCGCGGGCCGCAGCAGGGGCAGATGCCGGCCCAGCATCCGGTAATCCGGGCGAAAATCGTGGCCCCATTGCGAAATGCAATGCGCCTCGTCCACTGCGATCAGCACCGGCTTGCGCTTGGCCAGCATTTCGGGAAAACCCGGTACGCTTAGCCGCTCCGGGGCGATGAACAGATAATCCAGATGGCCCTGCAAATACTCGATGCAGACCTGGCGCGAAACGGCCCGGTCGCGGCCCGAATGAATCCGCTCGGCGCGCAAGCCCAGTTCACACAGCTTGGCGACCTGATCCTCCATCAGCGCGATCAGCGGCGACACCACCAGCGTGGTTCCAGCGCGCGCCAGACCGGGCAACTGGAAACACAGCGACTTGCCGGCCCCGGTCGGCATCACCAACAGCACATCGTGGCCCTCGGTCACGGTGCGGCAAACCGGCTCCTGGTAGGGCCGGAATGAGGGCAGGCGAAACGCAGTGTGCAGCAGTTCCCGCAGATGTTCCCCCGATACCGGTTCCCGACGGGGCGGCGCATCGGCAGTCTCGGCATTGCGGGTGAGCGCGCCGGCGGACACAGCCCGCGCTCCCGGCGATAAAACCGGCGGCGGTATGTTCCAGACCTGCGCCACCGCCTGCCGCACGAAGGTTGCGATATCCGCCATGAAGCCCGCCAAATCGCCCTCCCCGCGCTGAATGCGCTTGAGCCGCGCCTCCCATTCCCCGGTCAGCGCCGGACTCTTGATCGGCAGTTGCACGGTTTGAATCAATTGAACGCCGCGCTCGGTAGCGTGCAGCGCCTTGCCATCGCGGGTCACATACTGGCGCTTGAGCAGGGTTTCGATGGTATCGGCGCGCGTGGCCGGGGTACCCAGTCCACGCTCTTTCAGCGCCGCCGACAGTTCCTTGTCCTCCAGTTGCCGGCCAGCGGTTTCCATCGCGGTGAGCAGGGCCGCTTCGGTCAGGCGCGGCGGCGGGCGGGTTTGCTTGGCGACCGCACGGGCATCGAGCATCTGTTGTCGCTGCCCGACCGTCAACCCCGGCGGCAGACTTTGTTCGGCGTCCTCAAGGGCGGCAACATCCGCAGCGGGTTTCGTCTTGCGCTTGCCGGGCGCTTTCTCCCGGGCCGGCTCCGCCGCGCCGACCTCCAGAATCTTCCAACCCACCTGCTCCACCGCAGTTCCGCTGCTGTGGTAACGGTCGATGCCCGTCGTTCCAGCGGCGTCGACCGTGCTGATCGCGGTGATCAGCGTCGTGACCGCCCAGACGTGATCGTCATGCCAGGCCATCAGCAGCCGGCGGCAGATCAGGTCGTAAATCTTCCGTTCATCGGCGGCCAGTGCGGTGCGGTTCGGGAGCGGGGTTGGGATAATGGCGTGATGATCCGTCACCTTGCTGTCATCGACGAAGCGCCCGCTCAGGGGCTTTTGGCCGGTCCCCGTCGCCAGCCGGTCGCGGTAGGATTCCTCAATCGCCGCGACCACCGCGCCCAGCGTCCCCGCGACGGAAGCCGATAAATGGCGGCTGTCGGTACGCGGATAGCTGATCAGCTTGTGCTGTTCGTAGAGCTTTTGCGCGAGGTCCAGCGTAGTCTGGGCGCTAAAGCCGTACAGCCGGTTGGCGTGGCGCTGCAATTCGGTCAGGTCATAGAGCAGGGGCGGCGGCGCGCGGCGGGTTTCGGCGCGGCGCGATTCGATCATCGCCTGACCAGTTTGCGCGCGGGCGACGATGCGGGCGGCTTCCTCACCATCGGCGGGCAGGCGTTTAGCCTTGGGTTCTGGACGCTCGCCGCGAAACCAGGTTCCCTGGTAACTCTCGCCCTTCTCCCCCAACTCTGCTCCCACCGGCGGGAGAGCGGAGAAGGGCGCGAAGTTCGCGATGACTTCGTAGTAATCCTCTGGGACGAAAGCGCGAATGGCCAACTCGCGCTCCACCACTATCGCCAAAGTGGGGGTCTGCACCCGTCCCACCGACAGCACCTCGTCGCCGAACGCGCCGCAGGCCAGGGTGTAGGCCCGCGACAGGTTCATCCCCACCAGCCAGTCAGCCTGACTGCGGCCCTTGGCGGCGGCGGCCAGCGACTCGAAGTCCCGCCCGTCGCGCAAGTGCTGAAAACCCTGGCGGATGGCGTCCGGGGTGAGGGAGGAAATCCACAGCCGGCTGATCGGTTTGCGGCAACCGGCTGCTTCGTACAGATAACGGAAAATCAGTTCACCTTCGCGCCCGGCGTCGGTCGCGCAGACCACGCGCTGAATGGCGTCGTCGCTGAGAATCCGGCGCACGGCCTCGAACTGGTCGCGGGTGCTGTCGCTGACCATCAGCGGCCAGCGCTCGGGCAGCATCGGTAACAGCTCGCGCCGCCAGCGCTTCCAGGCCGGATCGATTTCCTGCGGTTCGGCCAGCCGCACCAGATGACCAATCGCCCAGGTCACTACATAGCCGTTGCCGTGCAGGAAACCGGCCCCACGCTGGCGCGCGCCCAGCACTTTGGCGATGTCGCGGGCGACCGCGGGTTTTTCAGCGACAACGGCGATGGTCATTGAGTGGTTGCTGACGAGTCCTGTTGGGCTGCAATTGCGCCGCATCGGCGCTGATCAGACGCCGGGTCTTGGCGTGTTTGTAATCATTCAATCCCTTCACCCCCAACCAACACTGCCATTAACTTAAGGCGGTACGCGGTGCGTACCCTACGGAAGAAAGGTAGGGTAGGGTACGCATTGCGTACCTTCTTGCAGTTGTGAACTTCCTATGGACTTCTTAAGTTAATGGCAGTGACCCCCAACCAAGGGGGTGAGGGCGAGGGAGTCAGTCTTTGGAACTGCGACCCTCACCCCCAACCCCTCTCCCGCCAGCGGGCGAGGGGAGTAAACGGTTACGCGCGCTTTACCATAAAGCTTCTGGCGAAGGGTCAACATATTGGGAGGGATCCAACTTCCGATGAGCACCTTGGCGAACCGCGCTTAATCCGCCGGCGCCGCCGGCTGCGACCAGGCCGCGAACGATTTCGCTCCGGTCGCCGCCCGCCAGCTTGCCTCCAGATGCTGTCCCACCAGTTCCACCACGTCGCTATCCAGCCGGTTCTGCCGGACAAACGCCCGCAACATCGCCAGGATTTCGGTGGGGGGCAGCGGTTTGCGATACGGCCGCTGCTGAGCCAGCGCCTGAAACACGTCGGACACGGCGATGATCCGCATTTCCAGGGTCAGTTCCGCACCGTACCGGTGAAACGGATAACCACGCCCATCCGGGGTTTCATGGTGGTAGGCGGCCCACAAGGTAATGTCCTCCAGCCCGGTGATGCCGCGCAGAATCTGATAGGTCTCAAAACTGTGGCGCTGGATCATCGCCCTTTCCTCGGCGGTCAGCGCACTGGGCTTTTCCAGAATCTCGTCAGGCACCTGCAACTTGCCCAGATCGTGCAGCAACCCCGCGACTTCGATTTTCCCGCAGGTCTCGGCGCTCAGGCCGGCCTGTTCAGCCAGCAGCCGCGCCAATCGCGCCGTGCCCAGGGAATGCTCCATGGTGTAAGGACTTTTGGCGTCTACGATGCGGGCGAACAGCAGCGCCAGTTGCCGCAACTCTGGAAAACTGAGGGGCACCAGTCGCGCTTCCTGTTTCCGCTCGTAGAAGAAGCGAATCAGATGGCGCGGCTCCAGGCTCAGCCAGAACGCCTCGCTGTCGGATAGATCGAGGAACAGCGCGACCAGTTCTGGCGCGAAAAAAGAACCACTCAGCCGCCAGAGCGTATCCCGGACGGTATGTCGGGCCATCAGCAGGTCATGCTCGTAGTGCGGCGCCGTCAGCGCATCGGCCCGGTCCACCAGATAAAGCAGACTGGCCAGCCGGGCGGTGTCTTCAGGCAGATGCGCCGCGCGCAGCGCATCCCAATGGGTATGATGATGGCGAACCAGCGGCGCCAGGTGGGCCAGCGGCGGAAACAGGCTGAGCAGTTGGCTGCCCTTGATGCAATGAAACTCCGCGCCCTCCCAGTCCATCTGGTTGACCAGGCAGCGATGGATCTGGGTGGATGACACTCCGCAATCATGCAGCAGCCCGGCATGGAACAAATCTTCCAGCGCCGATTCGCGCATCGCCAGCGCCTGACCACACTGCAAGGCCATGAAGCCGACCCGTTTGCCGTGAAACACCTCGTCCACACCCACGAGGTCGAGGGCATCAGACAGGGCGTGAATCGCCTGACCGAGATCGAGGGTGATGCTCATTGTTGTAAAGCTCCAGGCTGTTGGTAGTGTTCTAGACTTGGATGTGCTATATTTTTAACTTTGAATTCACTTGGGTATTTTTAATTCTTTTAAGGAGTTTCAATATGATTTTAATTCCTGTCCTTTGCCCCGTTTGTGGTCATGATAAAATCTCAAAACGTGGAAAAACAGAGAACGGAAAACAACGCTATTTTTGTCAGCATCCAGAATGCTCTATCAGGACTTTTATTTTAGACTACGATTATAATGGCTATTTACCTGAAGTCAAAAAGAAGATCATTGATATGGCGATGAATGGCAGTGGGATTCGGGATACTGCGCGAGTTTTAGAAATCAGTCCGACCACCGTGATTAATGAGTTAAAAAAAAAGAATCTTGCCTCGAGTCGGTCAATCGAGCCGTGCT
>Ga0209573_1002317_pt1 | contig 24752 bp, 18 predicted proteins | sample TNRBio252014_DNA_FD_185870 | JGI IMG/M metagenome (GOLD analysis project Ga0209573, IMG submission 185870) | Wastewater treatment Type I Accumulibacter community from EBPR Bioreactor in Madison, WI, USA - TNR Reactor_6/25/2014_ DNA (SPAdes)... | ecosystem: Engineered > Bioreactor > EBPR >... | reverse complement strand
TTGATTCCTCTTGTGTTGTGCCAGATGGTGTTTCTGACCATTTTCACTGCAAATGCTTCAAAGAATTGATACATCAAGCTCAAACTTATATTGCCTGACTTTTGGGCATACTCTCCTGAAATCTGTAAATGATACCTCAATTGATCTTCCGACTCTAAAGGCCTGCCTTCCAATAAGTATTGTCCCAAAATATCGATGCTCTTGGCGAAATGATACAAAGAAACCAATTCAGCCGCTCCATAAGGGCGACTTTCCTCATTTACCTGATTAAGGAAGTTGGTCTCAAACTGTTGTTGTTCGATTCTTAATTGATTAATAAGACCTACAGCCTCTCTGACATCTCGCCAATTTTCTTTTTTCACCAATTGCACGATAGCCTTGAAAGAAACAGTCAAGATTCTATTGTTCCAGTTATCACCAAGTTCAATGCCTCGTATCTGTTCTTCAAGCCCTTTTAGATATTGCTTTACAAAATGCCAATGCTCTCCTAAATATCCGAATGTCATTAGCTTAAAAGTCTCATACACGAAATACTCACTTTCAACAATTACAGGTAACTGACTGGCAATATCAAAATAGGTAGAGCATAAGGCTTTAAATTCGTTTAATGTCAGATCAATATTTCGTTGTTCCCAAAGTTCAATGATGCGTAATTCGCATAATTCTTTAGCTTTGATGAGTTCTTGGACTTCATCTTCCTCGAGTTGAAGACTCGAAAACCGTTTAGATAATTTCCCCTTTTGTATGAGCATACCAATTCCTGCAAGCATATCAGGATATGCTTGTTCTAAGATTTGATATTTAGTTTGTATGCTCATTCGGTTACCTCATTTATAATATTCAACCAATCTTTCTGTTGAATGGGAAGATATAAAGCCAATAATTTAAGTCCTATTGGTTCCAATATACGTGTTCTCAACCTACCATAACTCAGAGATAAGTCTCTTTCATCGTGTTCAACATCACGAATAAGAACACCGATAAGCTGGTAATCTTCAGGATTGGAATAATATGACCTAAGCCCTGAGTCAAAATCTACTTTAAATGCATGCCCCTCTGGGAAAAGACGGATCTTATTCTTTAGATAAGAAATTAAAATTTGACGTTTTGCTCTATTGCTGTATAAATCTCTCAACTGGCTTTCAATTCCATCTGCACCTGTCATTACTTGTGGCGGTCGGTTTGCCGTTTCAGATGACGTCTTCACCTCACCAAATAAAAAAAGTACTTGACCTTCCACTTCAATAAAACCTACCAAATCTGCCCCTGTTTTGTTGCCCCTTGGATTACGAGCATCCCTCAATTCGTTCCAGTAGAAACGGCAAGAAAAAGATTCTTCTAATATCACTTCGGCATAAGCCTCTCCAACTCGGAAGTTTTGAGCCTCTATAGATTCATCTTCTAAAGCTTGAATGTCTGCCCAAAGACCATCATTAACATCAAACCCTGTTTCATCCCTTAAAGCCCTTATTCGTTCGAGGGTGTCATCTCTATCTTCACGGTCAAGCAAATTGTCTTTTACCAATCCTTGCAAATGTTCACGACACTCCTGCTCATCAAGGCTAATGCCCTTATAACCTCTGCTATTTGATTCGTTATGTTGATAATCAATTCTCAATTGTCTCGTTTTTTAGCATGTTGCACAACTTGTTCATATCCTTAATAAAAAAATATCAAACTTCCGGTTTTCAGTTCACCAGTTAAGCATATACACTCAAATCAGCCGATATGCTTAATCAAACACATGCAAAACACTCCCGGACTAATTCCTGTGAACCTGAGCGTAATAATACAAAAATCAGCTGTTTTTTCAATTATTTTTCCTGACTTTTATTTAGAATACCATGCATTGAGATTCATAAGAATCCGGTAATGTATGAAGTAGTGTTTTAGGGTTATTATTGAATGGTAGATTGAAGCATAACAAATCAGAAAAATATAGCCCATAACATACATCAATACATGATGGCATTTATGTTGTCAGCAATACACATTTTCGAAAAATCAAATCTATTTTTCTTCGATATGGACAACATCTAAAAATATTAAATGAATTTCTATTTGCAGGCAGGTGATATCTAATGTTCAAATGTTCAAATGTTGAAATGTTGAAATGTTCAAATAAACAAATAAACAAATAAACAAATAAACAAATAAACAAATAAACGAATAAACGAATAAACGAATAAACAATTAAACAAGAATGCCTATCAGATCCCAGACGATAAATGTCTGGATTTTCAACATCAGATCCCAGACGATAAATGTCTGGATTTTCAACATCAGATCATCAGATCCCAGACGATAAATGTCTGGATTTTCAACATCAGATCATTGTCCCGCTTCAGGAAGTTCTTCCTCAAATTTATTGTATTTGCCAGTGGCATCGAGTTCTTTAAAGATCTTATCCAGCACACCATTGACAAATTCCTTACTTTTTTCCGTAGAATAGTTTTTGGAAAGTTCGACAAACTCGTTCAATGTTACTTTTGCCGGAATGGTCTCGAAGTTCATGAATTCGGCAATGGCCATTTTGATCAGCAGCATATCGAGGATGGTAACCCGGTCGTTATCCCAGTTTTTAAGATTGGGAATGATCAGTTTGTTAAATTTTTCCTCATCCTCAACCGTTTTGATCAGCAATTTTTCGCCGAAGTCTCTGGTTGTGATATCCTCAGGATAAAAATCGTTAAAGAAGTTTTCCGTGGGTCGTTCTTCTTTCAACACCTTTTTGATCGCTCCAATGATGATGCTTTTTTCACTTTCCCAATTGTAATAGTGATCCATCAGCAATTCATTGAACATTTCATTTTGCCTGCAGAAACGATAAAGTTCCAGCAAAATATCAATGTCATCCTTTATTGAAGTTTCCCTGTCAGAGTAATCCAAATACATTTGTTCCTTGGAAAAATAGCTATAGATCTTATCTGTGAGATCCTTATCTACTATTTCATCAAATTTCAGTTTAGCGAACTTGGCATTCAGACCCCGGTTACCATCCAGTTTGGTGATGATGGGGTTACTGAAAAGTTTTGCTTTGAACTGTTTATCCTTATCTGTGGGAAGGTATTTTTTCTTTCTGGATACTTCATCCTCGCGAGCTGCCCGGGTGATTTGAACCAACAGGTAAAGGTTCATCAAAAACATCTCAAAAGTGTTGTCAACCGACCTCCAGTATAAGTCTACTGTCTCTGACAGTTTAAGTGCTTCATCCCGGTTTTTGGCGAACAAAACCTGCATTACTTTGACTCTGGTACTTCTTCTACTTAGCATGGAACTATTTCCGCATTTAGTGATTACGCCACAAAAAAAAGAAAATTATCCTATATATTGTAACCACAGGATGTTTTTTAACGATTTATTTTCCTTTGAACACAGGTTTTCTTTTTTCCATAAATGCTTTTGCACCTTCCTGACTGTCTTCTGTTTTTATTAATTCACCAAATTTTTGAAACTCTTCCCTGAATCCATCTTTTGAATGGTCATAATAGGCATTGACCGCTTCTATGCATTTTTGGATGGCTACTGGTCCTTTGGCAGCAGTTTTTTGCAGGATGCTTTTTGCCAAAGCTATGCCTTCTCCTTTAGGTGAAACATGATTGGCCAAACCAAGCAATTTCGCTTCTTCTGCCTGTATTGCATCACCGGTCAGCAACATTTCTATCGCCTTGCCTTTGCCGATGTATTGCAGCAACCTCTGGGTGCCGCCATATCCGGGGATCAAACCAAGATTCACCTCCGGTTGTCCAAACCTTGCATGTTCTTCCGCTATCCTCATATGACATGCCATGGCCAGTTCGCAACCGCCACCCAATGCAAATCCATTGATCACAGCTATGACCGGAATTGGCATGTTCTCAATTTTAAAAAAAACATTCTGGCCAAATTCGCTCAATGTCTTGCCTTCCTTTTCAGACAAACCAACAAATTCACTGATATCCGCACCTGCAACAAATGATTTTTCGCCTGCCCCTGTAATGATCACACCGATCAGGTCTTTTTGGCTGCTGATCCTGGTAAAAACAAAATCCAGTTCAAGCATCATCTCATTGTTGAGGGCATTCATTGCATACGGACGGTTAATGGTGATCTGCATGATGCCGTTTTCAGTTTCGGTGAGGATGTGTTTATATTCCATTCTTTTAAAAATTTGACAGTTATTAATAGTGAAAGCCAATTTGGCACGGATAAGTCCCAAAAATAAACATTTTCTGTTTTAATGCCTTATATTAATTAAATTTTGTGAACGAAAAAATTGCCTGTATGCCATGTGCCTCCCGGAGGAATTGCATCAGGCTCAATAAATCTTTAATCCATGCAGAAAGATCGCCAACCCAACCAACTGTTTGCAGAGCAAAGCCCATACCTGCTCCAACATGCCTATAATCCGGTCAACTGGTATCCATGGGGTGAGGATGCACTTCAGAAAGCAGCGGATGAACACAAATTGCTGATCATTTCTGTGGGTTATGCTGCCTGCCATTGGTGTCATGTCATGGAGAAGGAATCTTTCGAAGATGCACAGGTAGCGGAACTGATGAATCAGTATTTCGTCTCCATTAAGGTGGATAGAGAAGAAAGACCTGATATCGATGATATTTATATGAACGCCTGCCACCTCTCGGGCCGGCGATCTTGCGGATGGCCACTGAATGCTTTCGCTTTGCCCGACGGGCGTCCTTTTTGGGCAAGTACTTATTTTCCTAAAGACCAATGGTTGGATATCCTCCGGCAAATAGCTGAAATTAAGCAAAATGAGCCGGAAAAACTCACCCAGGCAGCTGAGGAGATCATGAAAGGCATCAAACAAATGAGTCTGATCCCACAACCGGTTGAAAATATCCCTATTTCGCAGAAATTTTTAGAAAATGCATGCAACAGCATTTTGGAACAACAGGATTTTAAACTGGGTGGAAGACAGGGTCAACCCAAATTTCCTATGCCTGTGATTTATCAGTTTTTGTTGCGGTACCACCATTATTTTAATGAATCAAAAGCCATAAATGCCGTTCGGACGACTCTGGACAACATGATGATGGGAGGTATTTATGATCAGCTCGGCGGTGGGTTTGCCCGGTATTCAGTGGATAGCTATTGGTTTGCCCCTCATTTTGAAAAAATGCTGTATGATAATGCCCAACTTGTCAGCCTTTACGCCGCAATGCACCGTTTTTCAAAAAATCAGGAATATAAAAAAGTGGTTTTTGAAACGCTGGGTTTTGCTGAACGCGAATGGTTGACCCCGGAAGGTATATTTTATTCAGCTCTGGATGCTGACAGTGAAGGTGAAGAAGGCAGGTATTATGTGTGGAAAGCTGAAGAGCTCAGACAGGCATTCAACCATCCTCAGGATTCAGCCTTGTTTTTCGATTATTTCCAAATAGTTGAAGCTGGCAATTGGGAAAATGCATATAATATATTATACAGGAAGGCCGATAACCAGGATATCGAAACAAAATTTGGTCTGACAAAGAATGAACTTGAATGTAAAATTGAAGAACTAAAAAGCATTTTATTTGAATTCAGATCATCGAGGATCAGGCCTCTTTTGGATCATAAAATGCTCACTTCCTGGAATGGTTTGATGCTGAAGGCATATACAGATGCATATAAGGCATTTCAGTTGGCAGAATACAAAAATAATGCGATCAGAATGGCCTCATTCATTCTTGAAAATGCAATGGATAAGAATTACAGGCTGTTCCGCACCTTTGGAAGAAAAAAAATCAATGGTTTTCTGGACGATTATGCCAATTTGATTGCAGGATTGATCGGATTATACGAGATCAGTTTTGATGACCGATGGATTTTTACCGCCAAAAATCTCACAGATTATGCATTTGAGCATTTTTATGAGCAGGAAACGGGTGTTTTCTATTTCACTTCTGACCTCGACCCGCCATTGGTGAGCCGGTCTTCGGAAATGACTGACAACGTCATACCAGGTGCAGGTTCTGTTATGTCTATGAATTTGTATGTTTTGAGCAAATTATTCAGGGAGGAACGATTTGCCCGGATCGCAGATGAGCAAATGCAGAAAGTGATCAACTCGGCTGAGCGGTTTGACGCTACTTTTTATGCCAACTGGATGCAATTGAGTCTTCTTTTATACAGAGAACCATTTGAAATCAGTATTGTAGGTCTCAATGCAACCGATGTGGCTGCCGATTTGATGCAGCATTATCTTCCGGATGTAGTTCTGTCGGGAACTAAAGGGCAAAGTGAATTGCCGGTTCTGGCGGATAAAATCAACGAAACAGACAAAACACTGATATATATTTGCAGGGGAAATACCTGTTTTGCCCCGGTTTATAGTGCAGAAGACGCTATGCAAATGATCAAAAATCTTAAAAACGAGTCTCAAGAAAACTTTGAGACCGGATTGTCCTGAGATTTTTTGTAGTTGGAGGATCTTGCCACGGTATTTATTTTGTCCCGGGCAATCCCTATTTTTGCTATCTTTACATATTAAATTGGAAGGATAGGTAAATGAAAATCATTTTAGCGATAGGGTTGGGTAGTTCCATAGGCGGAATGCTCAGGTATGTGCTTGCAGAAAGCATACAGCAAAAACTGCAATCGACGCTCCCGTTCGGTACGTTTACGATCAATGTAATAGGTTGTTTTCTGATCGGGATCGTGTTTGGCTTGTTTGACAGGGGAAATCTGTCCCAGGAATGGCGTTTGTTTCTTGCAACAGGTTTGCTCGGTGGTTTTACTACTTTCTCTGCTTTTTCGATGGAAACCGTCAATCTGCTCAGGGACGGGCAATACGGGAGCGTCATGACATATGTAGCCGGGAGTGTGGTCATCGGATTATTGGCCACTTTTGCCGGAATATCAATCACCAAAATCTTTTAGTATGGAGAGTGATCCCAATGCAAAACTTCTGCGTATTTTTATTGGAGAAAATGATAAATACGGCCAGCAACCGCTTTATGAGAAATTGGTATTTGATGCTCGAAAGTTTGGTTTGCAGGGAGCAACTGTTCTTCGCGGCATCATGGGTTACGGTGCAAATACGATGAAAATGCGCACAGCAAAACTGTTCGAAATCTCCTCTGATCTGCCCATGGTCATCGAAATTGTAGATAGCGAGGAAAAAGTGCGTGCATTTTTGGATTCAGTAAAACATCTTTTCGAACAATCAAAATCCGGTGTATTGGTCACTCTGGAAAAAGCAGAGGTGATCATCTACAAACCCGGAAACGGGTAGTTTTGTGGATCAGACGATCGTTCTGAACCTTTCAGGTAAACTGACCACGGGCTTTTCCCAAAGCATGCCGGGTTTGTTGAGGGCATAAATGGGTCTGAACAGGCATTGTCTCCAGCGTGCAATCGGAAAAAAACGGTCACCATTTTTCACTTTCCTGTTTTTAATAAGTTCAAAAAGCCTGAATCTTCTTTTAAAATGTCCTTCCCAACCGCTTGAGATTAGTTCGCTGTCACCGATCCTTTTTTTACACAATTCATGATCCACCATTCCAAAATGCAGCAGAAACAAATTGGGGTCAATATGAAAATTGCGTCCTTTAACCCGGTGAAATCCTGATCCCCAGGTCAAAGGACGGAATGCAACCACAGGTTTGGTGTATCTGGCAGAAACATGGGCAAATGATCTCTGCTCTAAAAATGGGATCGATGGGTCAATTTGTTTTTCATACTCCGTATGTTGTCCGACATCGAGGCCCAGGCCGGATAATGATACTAAATTTATTTTGCCTGACAAATATTCGGAAAGACTCATTCCGGTATCCGGATCAACTATCAATATCTCGTCAATATCATGCGCAATGATGATGTCGTAGGCTTTTTCCAACATGAGGTTCTGAGCGATGGCAGAAACAAGTCCTGATCTGTATCTGTCTCCTGTGGCCCTTTTCATCGGCTTGTGATCTTGCACGATCAGGTTGATATCTTTATGTTTTTTTGGTAAAACCTGATCTGAACCATCGAGGATCAGGTACAGATTTTTGTCGCCAAAATGCTTGCCGTAATGATCAATCCATTTGTCCACAAAAAACTCATCGTTGCGGGCCATGGAAATAATGGCAATTTTTTTTAAGTTCATATTCCCGGGTAATGTATTTTTATTTTAAACTATACCTCGCAATAGCTTTTTTGCGGCCAAATAAAACATCGTTTTCCGTATTGATACCCCGGAAATGACCCATGTTTTATATCTGTATTCACAGAGATGACTATGAATAAAGCAAAGGCAAAATTGCGAAAAATATCAAATAATGATACTTTTACAGCAAAAAAGTGGCTATTGAAAAGAATATGAGTTCAGATATGCCCATCGATGTGGTAGTGGCCTGGGTTAATGGAGAAGACCCGGCTCACAGAGAAAAAATGCGTCCCTACCTTTTTGATACCCCTAAACTTTCGGAGGCAGCAAAGCATCCTACCCGTTTCAATTCTGTGGGAGAAATCAATTATTGCATCCGGTCTGTTTTTACTTTTGCCCCTTTTGTCAGGAATATTTTTATTGTTACTGACAACCAAATTCCTGATATTGAGGACGATATTAAAAAGTACTTTCCGGAGAGGTGGCAGGATATAAGAATTATTGATCATCGCACTATATTTGAAGGCTATGAACAATTCCTTCCTACTTTCAACAGTATTTCGATTGCCAGCATGTTGTGGAGGATACCCGGATTGGCAGAACAATTTGTATATTTCAATGATGATGTTATTTTGATCAGGCCTGTCAAACCGCAAGATTGGTTTATTCAGGGCAATCCTGTACTCAGAGGCCAATGGGCCATGTCACCCCGATTGCGAAAAGCCTGGGATGCGCTCAGGACATTTTATCATAGAAAAATGCTTTCCGATATCCGATATCAGCCAGGACCGTCATTTCAGATATACCAGTGGCAATCTGCCAGGATGTTGGGTTTCAGAAACAGATATTTTCGTCACGGACATACACCGATCCCTTTCAATGTGGAAAAAATCAGGGCATTTTTTCAGTCATATCCGGACAAGCTGGAAAAGAATATTGCTTGCAGATTCAGGGAAAAGGAACAATTCACCATGGGATCTCTTGCCAATCATCTCGAAATAAAGGCAGGAAATAAAAATTTCAAACCTTTAAATACAATATATTTTCAGCCATTCAACAGAAAAGATGGCTATTTGAACAGGAAGATCAGGGAATGTGATGATCCTTCCGTGCAATGGATCTGTGTTCAAAGCCTGGACAGATGTCCGAGCCAGGTTCAGCAGGAACTCTTTGACTGGCTGGAATCCCTGATGATTCCAAAATAATGACTTATAAAATTCATTTTGATTCAATGGTAACAAGGATTTTACAACAAGCTGAAAAAATAGCCTTCAGAGACTGGGTTTATTATTCATTGCTCACCCTTTTTGCCATATCTCTTCCATCTTCGATCACGGCGTGTACAGTACTTCAGGTACTTTTTGCCGTACATTGGCTTTCAACGGGAAATTTCAGGGAAAAAATCAACAGATTTTGGACCAATAAACCGATTGTGATGCTCAGTTCAGTTTTTTTGGTTTATCTGACTGCCATTTTATGGACAGATGATCTGGAAAATGGAATGGTCAAGGAATTGTTAAATAAACTGCCCATACTGACCTTGCCATTTTTTATTGCCTCTGAAAAGCCAGTGCATAAAGGGCTTGTTAAGATGCTTCCCATATTGTTTTCCCTTTCTGTATTTGTGGTTTCCATCATTGGAACGATCATGTTTTTTTCCTATGATTTACTGGATTCGAGGCAGCTTTCGCCATTCATCAACCACATTCATTTCGGGAATATGGTGGTTTTATCTATTTTCTGGCTTCCGATGGCTGTGAAAAGATCCGGGATCAACAGATTTTGGTTTTATTTTTCATTGGCAATTTCGGCCTGGCTGCTGTTTTTTATTTTTTATATGGCAACACTGACAGCGTGGTTGGGTTTATCGCTCATATTATTATATTTTGGAATAAAATGGCTTAGAGTTGGGAAGTTTGACTACTTAAAAAAAATAGTCATTTCAGTTTCTTTTTTGGGGGTAATCCTTTTAATCGCATTGTTTTTTCATTTTTACAAACCGCTATTCCTCCAAAAGGAATATCCGGTAAATGAAAATGCCAGGTTGACTGTTTTGGGAAATCCATATCATCATTACGAAGGAAGGATGGACAGAGAAAACGGATATCTGGTCTTTTCATACCTTGCCGACCTTGAGTTGCAGGAAGCATGGAATAAAAGGAGCAACATTCCATTTGACAGCCTTGACCATATCCAAAATGAGATCAGGTATACAGCATACAGATTTCTCACATCAAAAGGGCTCACAAAAGATAGTGCAGGACTGGCGAAGATCTCAGAAAACGAAATACAGGGAATCGAGAATGGCGTGCCCAATTACCTGTATCTGAAATGGCCTTCCATCATGATACGAATTCATCAATCCCTTTGGGAATTGCAGCGATATTATCTGAGTGGTGATCCGCGAGGGCATACCATGGCTCAAAGGCTGGAACTCTGGAAAGCCGGATGGGTTGCTTTCCTTGAGGAGCCGTTATTCGGCTGGGGAACAGGTGATCTACCTGAAGCAATGGAATTCGGTCTTGAAAAGATTGATTCCCGGATGGAAAACTTTATGAAACCTCACAACCAGTTATTGTATCTGTTATTGATGACAGGTCTGATTGGCACCCTCATCGTGTTAATTTTATTGGGAATATATATATTGCGGTCACGGGCTTACCAAAATTTAGGGATGAAAATTGCCCTCATTTTGTTTGCAGTTACGATGTTTAGTCATACTATTTTAGATTACCAGATGAGTATGAGCCTGTTTCTTTTTTGTCTGCTTTATTTTGGAGAGATAAATAAAACAAAACCTGGTAATGCATAGTCAATATTTTTCCGTAAAATACAAAAGCAAAAAATTTCTTTGTTGTGCTATTTTCCTTTTATTATAGATTGAAGTTGTATTTTAGCCACATAATTAATGAAATCAATGTAATTTAATGACAGATAAATTCGAATTGCTTCAGCAGAAAAGGGCAGAAGCTAAGCTTGGCGGTGGTAAAGTGCGCAATGATAAGCAACATGCCAGTAAAAAACTGACAGCAAGGGAAAGGGTAGAGGTATTGCTGGATGAAGGCTCTTTTGAAGAAATAGGAATGTTTGTAGAACATCGTTCTACAGATTTCGGGATGGAAAAGACCAAATTTTTGGGAGATGGTGTGGTGACCGGTTATGGGACCATCGGAGGTAGGCTTGTCTATGTTTTTTCCCAGGATTTTACGGTTTTTGGAGGATCTTTATCGGAGACACATGCTGAAAAGATTGTCAAACTGATGGATCTGGCGATCAAAAACGGAGCACCATTGATCGGACTCAATGATTCAGGTGGCGCCCGTATCCAGGAAGGAGTGGTTTCGTTGGGTGGATATGCCGATATTTTCTACAGGAACACCTTGGCTTCCGGAGTGATACCACAGATTTCTGTAATTATGGGTCCATGTGCCGGTGGTGCGGTTTACAGTCCGGCGATCACAGATTTTACGATCATGGTGGAGCATACTTCCTACATGTTTGTCACCGGGCCTAACGTCGTTAAAACCGTCACCAATGAAGATGTGAGTTCAGAGGAACTCGGTGGTGCACACACACATGCAGAAAAATCGGGAGTGACCCATATCACAGCAGTCAATGATTTTGAAGCGCTGGAAAAAACCAAAACCCTGTTGGGCTATATTCCGCAAAACTGGGCTGCTTTAACGCCCAAATGGAAGGTAGAATTGGGTGATGAATACAGGCCTGAACTCGATTCGATCATCCCGGTCAATACCAATACTCCTTATGATATTAAAGATGTGATCCGTGGAGTGGTGGATACAGAAAGTTTTTTTGAAATACAGGAGTTGTTTGCCGATAACATTGTTGTGGGCTTTGCGAGGCTGGCAGGAAGGAGCATAGGTATTGTTGCCAATCAGCCCATGTGCCTTGCCGGTGTGCTGGATGTCAACAGTTCCAGGAAAGGTGCCAGGTTCGTACGTTTTTGTGATTGTTTCAATATTCCATTGCTCGTTTTTGTGGATGTTCCCGGATTTTTGCCGGGAACCGACCAGGAATGGAATGGAATCATCGTCAACGGCGCAAAACTATTGTATGCATTCAGTGAGGCGACCGTACCACGTATCACGGTCATCACACGGAAAGCTTACGGAGGAGCATACGATGTGATGAATTCCAAACATATTGGAGCGGATATGAATTTTGCATGGCCAAGTGCCGAGATCGCAGTTATGGGAGCAAAGGGAGCTTCAGAGATCATTTTCAGGAATGAGATACAAGCTTCAGATGATAAAGAAGCCAAACTGAAGGAAAAAGAACAGGAGTATGCAGAAAAATTTGCACATCCATACGGTGCTGCCGCCAGAGGATTTATTGATGAAGTGATATTACCCGGCGAGACAAGAAGAAAACTGATCAAGGGTTTTGCAATGCTGGAAAACAAGAAAGATGAACTTCCATCAAAAAAACATGGGAATATTCCGTTGTAAAACGTTTTTTTTGAAGAGGTGGAGTTTTAAAAACGGGTTTTAAGGCAAACAGGCTCGTTATTTATCCAAGTTAAGTTAGCTTTAAAGGTACAAAGTGATTTGATGAATGAACAAAATATAGTGTGTGGTTTCAAAATCAAATGTCTAAGGAAGGCTGTGTTCATTTCATTGGTCTTATTATTTAATACTGTGAATGCTTTTGCGCAGGATCCGGTTTTTACTCAATTTTTTAATGATCCGTTACAGGTAAGTCCGGCATTCGCAGGAACTACTTTCGCACCTAAAATACACCTTAATTCCAGGCTACAATGGCCTTCCGCCGGATTTGCCTACAATACCCTGAGTCTGAGTTATGATCAGTTTTTTCATAAGCGTAAACTTGGGTTGGGCGCATTTATTCAGCAGGACAATGCCGGCGCAGGCATATTAAACACGCTGATGGTGCAGGGAATGGTAGCTTACAGACTGGAGATCACCAATGGCCATTACCTCAAAATGGGATTGAGTTTCGGAATGATACAAAGGCGGCTGAATTGGGAAAAACTGATATTTTCTGATCAGATCGATGCAGTAAAAGGATATTTGGAGGAACTAGGTTCTTTGGAAACCAAACCGGAGGCTTTGACAGTTTTTAAGCCAGACCTGAGTATCGGATTGATGTATTATTCTGAGCATTTATATTTAGGATATTCATTACATCATGCCAATGGTCCGGATGTCAGTTTTGCAAACACACAGGAGGCATTTTCAAATGGTTTGCCGGTAAGACATCATCTGATTGTTGGAGGACAAATCTGGGTGAATCACCATACTTATTTGAGTCCGGCGGTGCTTTTTTCAAGTCAGGCAAAAATAAATCAGGTAAATTTTCAGCTTTTGGGCAATATAGGCACAGTTTATGCTGGTATAGGTTACAGATATTGGGTTGGTCATCCGGATGCGGTGCTGACCGGGATCGGTGTTCAATACGGTATGTTTAAAATAGGTTACAGCTATGATTTGACTGTTTCGGGGTTGAATGATTCTACAGGAGGAAGTCATGAGGTCAGTTTTGTGATCAATTTTGATAAGTCAGAATTTTTCAGGCCACCATTCAGGTATAGCGATTGTTTTGAGGCTTTCAGGTAATTTATTTGTTGGGAAATATTGTATAAAGATTTTTTTGTTTATATTTGGCCGTTGATTTTGATGTATATTTTTTTTGACGGTTTTTTTCTGAAAATAACTGTGTTAAATAATAATATAGCAGAATTGCAAGTTTTATTTGATAATGTTTTTACTTTTGAGCGGTAAAACATTGAAAGATTAATTAGAAAATATTTTTTTTTGTTATAGCGGCTTCTACTGACAAATGCAGATGGTATCTTTGACTGTATTAGTTGGTTATAACATTCCATATCAAAAATTTACTAACGATGAATCTAATGAGGTATTTAGTACTTTTACTGGTGTTTGTTTTTGCGATGGCATCATGCAAAAAACAAGCAGAAAGAGCTGACGCTACAGGATGGCATTTGAATGACCCGCAATGGGGTGGATATGAAAAGATCAATTATGAAGGACAAACAGAAGGACCGAATCTTGTTTTGATCGAAGGTGGTACATTCACTATGGGTTTGACCGAACAGGATGTGGTTTATGAATGGAATAACATTCCCAGAAGGGTAACTGTTTCTTCATTCTATATGGATGAAACAGAGGTTTCAAATCATTCATACAGGCATTATCTCCATTGGTTAAAAAATGCTTATGTATCATATCCTGAGGTTTATAAGAATGCCTTACCGGATACACTGGTATGGAGAGAAGAACTGGCCTATAATGAGCCTTATGTTGAAACTTATCTGAGGCATCCATCATATGATGAATATCCGGTGGTTGGTGTTTCATGGAAGCAAGCTTCAGACTATGCAGCATGGAGAGGTGACAGGGTGAATGAGATGTTGCTGATCGAAAAAGGTATTTTGAATCCCAATCCGGATCAGAAAGATTCTGATGTGTTCACATCAAAAACATATCTGGCAGGTCAGTATACCGGTAATGTAAGGAAAAATTATCCGGATCTGGTGACAGGAGGAGAACGTCCGATCAGATTTGAAGATGGTATTTTATTACCTGAATACAGATTGCCAACTGAAGCTGAATGGGAATATGCTGCACTTGGATTGATCGGAAAACAGGCTGCATCCAAAGATGAACTGATCACTGACAGAAGGATCTACCCATGGGATGGATCTACAGCAAGATACAAGAGAAGAGACCAACATCAGGGAAAAATTATGGCCAACTTCAAAAAGTCAGGCGGTGATTACATGGGTATGGCTGGTCGATTGAATGATGCAGCTGCGATTCCTGCACCTGTAAGATCTTATTTGCCAAATGATTATGGATTGTATCACATGGCTGGTAACGTTAGCGAATGGGTTCAGGATGTATACAGGGATTTGTCCAGCACCACGCTGAGAGATGCAGAGAATCATGATTTGAACCCTTTCAGAGGTAATAAATACCGTGAACTGATTCAGGATGAAAACGGCAATCCGATCGAAAAGGATAGCCTCGGGAGACTCCAGTATAAATTTGTGGAAGATACTACCCTGATCGGTCGTGAAAACTACAGAAAAGGTGACGTCATCAATTATAAAGATGGTGATGATGAATTCGTATTGTATGGATATGGCAAAAGCTCATTGGTCAATAATAATTCCAGGGTCGTAAAAGGAGGTTCCTGGGCAGACAGATTGTATTGGCTTTCTCCTGGTTCAAGGAGATTCAAAGATGAAGCGAAAGCAAGCAGAACCTTAGGTTTCAGATGTGCGATGGTCAGAGTTGGAGGACCAACAGGAAACGAAGATGCACAAGGACAAAATTTCGGAAAGATCAAAAAAACTGAAAGAAGATATAAATAATCTTTTTTAAGTGAGAAATTATAGATCCCGGCGGTTTTTCAAAAATTGCCGGGTTTTTTATATCAGGTATGCAAATCAGTAGGTTCAAAGAAAATAGAGGAGCAATAAAATTTTGAACCTTAGTATAAATTTTGCTTGTTTTTTTTATCCTTATTGTAGATATTAAGATGGTTAGCTAATTAGTTTGTTAGCCTGTTAGTCTCTTGGAATTGAGCGTGTACATTGAGTAAAAATACTAAATTTGTCCTTGAATCAGAGGTTTTAACCTTTGGTGTAAATCATTAGCTATTAGGCTAAAGACTATAAGACTATTAAGCTAAACAATTACTCGTTATTTATCAAAAATCATAATCAATCATTTCAGTCGATGCAAACACTTTTGGCAAAGTTTTTAGAAAGTACTGGTGTGTCCATTGATACGAGAACTCTACAACCCGGTCAGATTTTTTTTGCTATTAAAGGCGATAGTTTTAACGGCAATTTGTTTGCTTCAGGAGCCTTAGATAAAGGAGCATTACTGGCTGTGGTAGATGATCCGTCTGTTTGTTTGGACGAACGTTATTTTCTCGTCAATGATGTTTTACAAAGTTTACAGGAATTGGCCAGGGAATATAGAAATACACTTGAAATTCCTTTTATTGCCATTACAGGAACGAATGGAAAAACAACCACAAAAGAGCTGATAGCTTCCGTTTTATCCCAAAAATTCAACATTTTGGCAACGGAAGGAAATTTGAATAATCACCTGGGCGTTCCACTCACTTTGCTTAAAATCAAGCCTGAACATCAATTGGCCATTATTGAAATGGGCGCGAGCGGTAAAGGAGAAATTGAATTGCTTTGCAATATTGCGAGACCGGATATTGGCCTCATTACCAATGTAGGTGCAGCTCACCTGGAAGGTTTTGGTTCAGTGGAAGGCGTTATGGAAGCAAAAAGCGAGCTGTACAGGCATCTGGATGGCACAGGAGGAAAAGTTTTGTTCCCTGAGTCCTTGCATGAGAAAAAGTATTTTACTTCTCTGAGTTCACCGGAATGGATGGCTTACACAGCTGAGCAAATGCATGGAAAATCAGTTTTGAGCGTAAAATTGGCTGAAAGTTTTCCATATATTGAATTGGAGATCATGATTGATACAGGAGAAAAAATCAGGGTTTCAACAAGCTTATATGGCTCCTATAATTTTGCCAACCTGGTGAATGCGATCAAAATCGGTGATTATTTCGGCTTACATCCTGAGATGATTGCGGCAGGAATTGGTCAGTACCAGCCCAAAAATAATCGATCCCAGTTGGTAAAGGATGGTTTTGGCAACGACATCATCATGGATGCTTACAATGCCAATCCTACTTCTATGGCTGAAGCCTTGAAGCATTTTAAATCAGTCGTTCATTCCGGCAAAAAAATGCTGATTTTAGGAGATATGCTGGAATTGGGGAAAGATTCCCTTATTTCACATGAACAGGTTTTAAAGCAATTGATTGCCATGGAAGGTATAGAAGCTATTTGTGTGGGAATGGAGTTTGGCGCTGCCAAAAAGACACTTGGAATGATATCGCAGCACATACATTTTTTTGAAAAGACTGTTCAGGCTAAAGCTTATTTTGATGGACTGAAAGTAAAGGATCGGTTGATCCTGGTAAAAGGATCAAGAGGCATTGCGCTTGAAAGAATTTTCCAGGATAATCTGGCTGTAGCCAAATCCTGAATCAAAGACTCAGTTCATTCATGATCCTCCGGGGCATTTCATCGTTGCAAGCGATTTTATAATCCATAAATGAACAGGGAAGCAAATATGGTTCTGATTCCACTATGGGTATTTCAACCCACCATCGTCCGGATAATTCACTTTTCCAGAATGACAGATTGATCTGATAATCAGACATTGCAACAATGTATTGGGTAAGAAACTTTTTATCTGGTTGTTCGTCCACTTTCTGATCAAGACCTTCAAGGTAGTACCAGATCAACTGACTGACCATCTTGACACCCTGACTGTGAAAATCAAATTTTGGATTGTAACCTTGAATCCAAAACTTGCTTTTCAATGGATTCAATCCGATATACCTCATGAGTTGACATGCTTCTTCTGAACTCAATCCGCTTGGCGTAGTGCCGGGAATACCCGGAATTTCCCCGTATCTGATGCTGCTCAAATGAAAATCGATCAGCCCGACATCTCTCAATGCTGGTTCAGCGTCGCGCATATTATTCCGCAGGTCACCCAAACTAAGTGATTGATTCATTTTAGGTGAATTCAGATGCATGGCATGTACCAAATGGCTTTGGAAAGAAATCAATTTTATTTTTTCAATATTCTGACTGGCTGATAGATCGCTGAAAGTGTCAAATTCAAGCAACGAAGAAAAGGTCTTGTCGATGATGGCAATATTTTCTTTGGTCTCTGTAATCCTTGCCATCGTTTTAGTAAACTGGTTGTCAGCTCCCAGAATGATCAGGTTCATTTTGTTATTGTTCAGTTCAGTGAACAATTGAGCCAGGAATTCCGGAGTGTTTTTTCTGGCATTACCCAAATCAAAAAACTGCAATCTGGAGAAGTTATAGGAACACTGAAATAAATCTCTTCTTATTGCGTCTGCGATCTCAGGATCTATTCCGACCAATGCAACCTGTTGTCCGATCTGGATCAAGCTGTCAGGTTCTTTATTGATCTGGTAACCAATGGTAAACTTATCAGGATATTCTGTTTGAAATACATCCGATTCAACCAACCAATTATTGTACATATCACATATTTAAGGCAAATATAATTGATATATTATAATTATTGATTATTTGTTCGTTAAGGATTGCAGTATTTTTTTACTAATTGCTTTATTTTCAATTAATTTATGTTAAACTTTTATTTTTTTTAAAGAAATATTACCAATATATTAAATATTTTATACATTTGTAAAATAATTCTCATACAGTAGACTTATGTATGGTGGTTAAATGCTATGTAATATAGTGTTAACACTGAGAATTTTAATTCAAATACCTGACATATAAATAGAATCTTTCTGCTTCATCGGGTTCCTGACAGGGAACTGATGTTGTTTTGTTATTTGTTCATTATTAGGTAGTTAAAATATTTATCTCATGATTAATCGGATAAGTTTACTAGTTTTTCTTTTGTTCGCCGGATACGTGATGTACGCCCAGGGAGAATTCGGATATTTTGGTCCAAGAGCGATCACGGATGAAATGACTGAAGACCCGGACCAGCATAAGAAATGGCGTAAAGGATTTTTGAAATATCCTGCCAGGCCAAAGGATGCATGGGAACTTGGTTTGCATGGCGGACATTTTTTCATTGACGCTGATTCCGACACACGGATACCGGGAGGTTTTGGTGTCGGATTCCACCTGAGGAAGTCATTGTTTTATTCATTTTCGATCAGAACAGACTTTTTCTATGGACAGGCATACCATGTGGATGCTCAGGCCTGGAAGCATTCGGAACAGGGTGGAGGATTGGTTGAACCCGTATTTAATCGTTATGAAAATATGCCCGGATGGTTTCCGCGTACAAAGACCCAGTATGCTTATGGTGCTGTACAGGGCATCTTGAATATCGGCAATATTTTGTTTCACAGGGAGAGCAATACATGGAATTGGTATCTTGTTTTGGGAGGCGGTTTTGATACGCATAAAGTGATGATGGACCTGTACGGATCAAATGATAACCCTTATGATATCAGCTCAATAGTCAATATGGGATTGGACCATAATATCCGTTCTGAAAGGATCATGATCAAAAAGGAAGTGGACAATCAATATGACGGTGTGTATGAAACAGAAGGGACTAAATTGGATGGCATATACAGGATCAATGACAATTACAACATTCATTTGATGTTTACCGGAGGAACAGGTATTTCAAGAAAATTGAGTAAAAGGGTCAATGTCAGCCTTGAGCACCTTGTTTTATTTTCAGATAATGATTATCTGGATGGCATAAAATACCGCAGCGCATACGATCAGACAAACAATAGGGATATGCCCCATTATACAAATATGAGACTTTCCATTAATTTGGGAAATCTGAATAAAAGGAGTGAACCTTTGTATTGGCTGAATCCATTGGATGGTGCTTTCAATGATATTTCAGAATTGAAACAAAGGCCTGTACTCGATCTGACAGATACCGATGGAGACGGGGTGATAGATATGATGGATATGGAACCAAACAGCCCGGTTGCGTCGGTTGTTGACCATCGGGGTGTGACCATGGACAGCGACAGCGATGGTATCCCGGATTACCAGGATGCTGAACCATTTTCTGCACCCGGCCTTGAGGTGGATGAAACAGGTAAAGCTACGATCATAAAAGAGTGCTGCATCACCAAAGAAGATGTTGAAGCCATGTTTAAATCAAGAGGAATACCTGACAGCGTGTCTACAAACGGGAAAACGCGTGGTTTTTATTCAGGTCAGGCAGATTGGTTTTTGCCTATGATACATTTTGATCTGGATAAATATCAAATCAAACCAGCGTATTATGGTCATCTGAAACATGTTGCGGAAATCATGGAAAAGTATCCCGATCTTTGTGTAACTGCTTACGGGCATACGGATGTAAGGAACTCCAATGATTACAACAATCGGTTGGCTTATAACAGGGCAAAAGAAGCCATAGATTTCATGGTTAAAAATTATGGCATACCCAGAGAAAGATTCAACCTGATGTTTGGTGGTGAAGAAATGCCCCTGGTAAAGGAAATTGATCCCGGCCAGAGTGGAAAGGAATTGGAAATGCAACACTATATGAACAGGAGGGTTGAATTCAGAACCTGCAAAGATACTGACAGTAATATGGAAGCGCCGGCTGCAGTCTCTAAATGGACAAAATCCTATAGTTCTTCAAACACTAAAACTAAGGTCAAAGGTGATAAAAACTCAGGTTTTTAATAAAAATCTTATGGATATACAAAAATGGGTTGTTCTGTGGAACAACCCATTTTTTTTACCTGTTAGCGATTTGAAATAAATCATATCGCAGTTATTTTTTTATGTATATGGAAATGAATTAGTTAAACGTTTTGTTTTTAGTAATGGTTATCCTAAGCTGAAAAAATAAATCGATTAAAATGTCCATGGTGTTTGTAAATGCTTTAGCACGAGATTTAGTTAATAAGACACAGATTAACAGCCTGCAAGCCTATTTTGGAGTATAGAAATGAAAACAACGCAAATTTTTCTTTTCACATATAAGCTTATATTAGGTTTGGGAATGAATGCTGATTTTTAACTACATTTGTGGGTTAATCTTTAGCAATGAATATTTCATCAAAAATAGTTGAGGATGCAGTCAAAAGTTTTTCTTCCCTTCCTGGTGTAGGCAGAAAAACTGCGCTGAGACTGGTTTTGCATCTGCTCAATGACAAATATGATCTGGCAGACGAGATGAGCCTTGGGTTGAGCAAACTGAAAGAAGTAAAGTTTTGCAAACAATGCCACAATATTTCTGACAATGATGTCTGTGAAATCTGTAGCAGCCATGCGAGAAATCATCAAACAGTTTGTGTGGTCGAAAGCATCCGGGATGTGATCGCTATCGAAGAAACCGGGTATTTTTCGGGATTATACCATGTTTTGGGCGGGATCATCTCTCCATTGAATGGAATTGGTCCGGAAAATCTGAATATTCGTTCTTTGGTAGAACGGATTGAAAAGCAAGGTATTGAAGAGCTGATCATGGCGATCAGTCCTACGATTGACGGAGATACCACCATTTATTACCTTACCAGGCTGATCCCTCCTCAAGTGAAGGTGAGTACCATAGCCAGAGGCGTCGCATTTGGTGGAGAACTTGAGTATGCTGATGAGTTTACCCTTGGCAGATCCATCGCGTCCAGAGTGCCATACACTGTTCAAAACAATCAGCTGTAGCATATGCATGACATCGCAGTCATAATTGTCAATTACAACGTCAAACATTTTCTTGCAGAGTGTTTGAGGTCAGTTTTTGCAAGCAGACATGAACTGGATGTGGAAGTGTTCGTTGTAGATAACAATTCGGTCGACAGATCTGTGGAAATGGTCAGGGATCAGTTCCCTCAGGTCAGACTCATAGCCAATCAGTATAATGCAGGTTTTGCTACTGCCAACAATCAGGCGATTCAATTGGCTGATTCAAAATATGTATTATTGCTCAATCCGGATACGATCCTTGAAGAAGAGACGCTCAGGAAATGTTTTGATTTTATGGAAGGGAGACAAGATTGTGGTGCCCTGGGAGTGAAAATGATCGATGGAAGCGGTAAATTTTTGCCAGAGTCAAAACGGGGATTTCCAACCCCATTCAGATCACTGATGCGTTTGCTTGGTTTATCGAGACTTTTCCCCGGATCCAAAATTTTCAACGGCTACAATCTAGGATATCTCGACGAAAATGCAGTCAATGAAGTGGACGTGCTTTGCGGAGCATTTATGTTTATTCGCAGAGAAGCCATTGGAAAAACTGGTTTGCTGGATGAAGCATTTTTTATGTATGGAGAAGACATCGATTATTCCTATCGAATCCAGCAGGCAGGTTATAAAATCATATATTTTCCTGAATCCACCATCATTCATTTCAAGGGTGAAAGCACAAAAAAGAGCAGTCTGAAATACCACAAGGTGTTTTATATGGCCATGGCTATTTTTGCCAGGAAACATTTTGGAGGGAAGTTTTTTAATCCTTTCCTTTGGTTGATCAATGCGTCTATATTTTTTATAGGTATGTTTCATTTTGTGCGGAATAAAATGGCAGGATTGATCCTGCCTTTGATGGATTTTGTCGGTTTTTATTTTACCATCAGGTTGGTCGAATATGTATGGGCAAGGTATTTCTTTCACAACGCAGATTATTATGCTGAAATACCATCATCCTGGATCTATTCCATCTACAGTCTATTTTGGGTATTGGGACTGGCTATGTCAGGAGCTTATCAGAATCGAAGGCATTTTATCAGATTTGCCAGCGGAATTATAGCCGGAACAATGGCCATTTTGATCATATATGCATTATTGGACAATTCCTGGCGTTCTTCAAGAGCCATCATATTAATTTCAACAATTTTTCTCTTTTTACCTGGTTTTTTGATTCGGCTCATCTTCCATCTTTTGCAAAAGGGAAGAAAAGTGAATCAGGATATGGTTCAACGTGTATTGGTCGTAGGAAAACAGGAAGAAGTTGAAAGGGCTAAAGCAATAATAGCTTCCGGCAGGGAAAACCTGGAGTTTACAGGAGCGATTTTTCCGCAAAAAGGAGCTGATTTTCCCGGATATTATCTTCAATCCATTGAAAAGCTGGATGAAATGGTACGCATTTACAAGATAGATCAGGTATTTTTTTCTCCTGAAGATGTGGAAGTTTCCGAAGTAATGTATTGGATGACCAGACTTGGGAACGATGTTAAAGCCAAAATCCTTACGAAGGATGTTCTGAGCATCATCGGCAGCCATGACAGAAATGCCCGGGGTGATCTATATACCATGGAACTCAGGTACAGATTATCTGACAACAGACAAAAAATTCTGAAATTATTGCTGGATTATTTGGTAAACATAGGCTTACTGATCATTTTTCCGGTTTGGGTGGCCGGGAAGAACAGGACTTCATTCCCACGATGGTTAGTTTCAACCTTTACCAGAAAACAAACCTGGATAGGTTATATTAAAACAGACCAGGATATGGACGCTTTGCCTTCGATTCCCAGTGGTATTTTGGAACCAATCGACAACGTAATTGTTGACAAGCTCAGCAAAGAAGAAATCCATAGGATCAATTTTTTATATGCCAGGGATTATTCTGTTTTCAGAGATGTGGAATTGATCTTTATCCAGCTTATAAAATTGCTGGTCTAACTTCATGTAAAAGAATTATCCATTTGTTGCCAACTTTGAGAGAAATCTCCTTAATTGAAAATAATTGTTTATCTCAATAGTCTTTAAGTCTTTAGTCTATTGGCGAATGATTTATGCCAAGGGTTAAAACCTCTGAGTCCCGGACAAATTTAGTGTATTTTGATCAATGTATACACTCAATTCCGGGAGACTCACAGGCTAACAGACTAATTGACTAACCACTTAAATAACTACAAATAATTTAAGTTGAGTTTTAGTTAAAAATAGATATTTTTTTTGACCATTGAAGCCTAATTTTTATGGAAGGATAAATTTATTTAGAATAATGGATCGCTTACCTGAAAATTCTAATAAACATTCACAATGATTTGAAAAACAGGGTCAATCATTTCAGTTTTTAATTGAAAACCAATAGAAATTTCACAATTTATCGTGTTTGGCATGGGGAAAATGACCCGGGTTTTGGGCATGGTACCTGATTTGATTTTATTTGATCAAATTTGAAAATAGATATTCAAGTCAAAAAAAATGTATGATTTATATATTATTCAAAAAAATAATATATCTTTACATTTCAAAACGGATTTACCAAAACTTCACAGGATCATTTCAGTTTTTCTGAGATTGACCAAAATTCAAGTAAATATTATTTATTCACTGATTCATAAAGAATAATTGTCATTCTATGGCTAAGGTATTGATTGTTGATGATGACAGGAGTATTCGCAAAACACTGCGAAATATCCTTGAATATGAGAAGTATGAAGTAGAGGAATCTACTGATGGTCTGGACTGTCTGGCAAAGATCAAGCAACAGGATTTTGATCTGATCGTGCTTGATATTAAAATGCCGAGAATGGATGGTATGGAAGCCCTGGAAAGGATTCAGGTTCTGAAGCCTGATATTCCGGTTGTAATGATTTCAGGGCACGGCACCATAGACACTGCTGTGGAAGCAGTAAAAAACGGCGCTTTTGATTTTATTCAGAAACCACCGGATCTGAACAGGCTTTTGATCACCTTGCGCAATGCACTGGATAAATCAAGCCTGATCGGAGAAAAAAATGTGTTGCAGAAAAAAGTCAACGCTAAGAAAACCATCGACATCATAGGAGAATCCAAAGCCATAAAAATGGTCAAGGATACCATCGAACGGGTGGCGCCAACCGAAGCCCGCGTATTGATCATGGGAGATAATGGAACTGGAAAGGAATTGGTAGCCAGGTGGTTGCATGAGAAAAGCAATAGAAAGGAGTTTCCTTTGGTTGAAGTGAATTGTGCAGCAATTCCTTCCGAATTGATAGAATCCGAGCTTTTCGGACATGAAAAAGGTTCATTTACTTCTGCGATCAAACAACGGTTAGGTAAATTTGAACTGGCAAACGGAGGTATCTTGTTTCTGGATGAGATTGGAGATATGAGTTTGTCTGCGCAGGCAAAAGTTTTGAG
>Ga0209573_1002316_pt1 | contig 24758 bp, 23 predicted proteins | sample TNRBio252014_DNA_FD_185870 | JGI IMG/M metagenome (GOLD analysis project Ga0209573, IMG submission 185870) | Wastewater treatment Type I Accumulibacter community from EBPR Bioreactor in Madison, WI, USA - TNR Reactor_6/25/2014_ DNA (SPAdes)... | ecosystem: Engineered > Bioreactor > EBPR >... | reverse complement strand
GTTTTAAACATTCAACCCCATTCGGGGTTGGTTCACCTCCCCACTTCCATCTTTCCCCGAATTGCATTCGGGGCTATTCAAATTTGACCCTTTCAGGGTCGGTTACGTCGTTAAGTTGACGACATTAGACTTGAAGTCACCCGGTCACAAACAAGAAGATAAGATTATGAAAGCAAAAACATCCCGCACCCAAGGGAGCCGCTACTATCCCAAACGCTACGATGCCAATCCGGAGTCGCGGGATGCGATCTTAGACGAAGGCTTGGTTTGCCACGTCGCCTTTAATCTTGAAGGGCAGCCTTTCATCATTCCTACGGGCTATTGCCGGGTGGAGAACACCCTATACCTGCATGGGTCGGTCGGCAGCCATTTTTTCATGCAAATGGCAAAAGGCATTCCGGTTTGCGTAAGCGTGACCTTAATAGACGGGTTAGTGCTGGCGCGTTCGGTTTTTCACCATTCCATGAATTACCGCTCGGTGGTGGCTTTCGGCAAAACCCGCGAAGTGACCGACTCCGGTGAGCGCTGGCTGGCGGCAGAGCGCTTTTCGGAACACATCCTGCCTGGCCGCTGGGACGATGCCCGTCAACCAGATCCCAGCGAAATGAAAAAAACGATGTTCATCGCCGTCGAAATTGAAGAAGCTTCGGTCAAATTCAGGGCGCACGGCGTTGTGGACGACGAAGAAGATATGGACATGGACGTCTGGGCCGGCGTGCTGCCGCTGAAACTGGCGCCACAACCCCCGGAAGCCGACGAAACCGGAAAACCGGGACTGCCGTTGCCGGACTATATTCGGGACTATAAGAGGGGGTAAAAGTTAAAGCACAAAATAATCATCCGACTGGAAGAGATACCGAAAGGTGTCTCTTTTTTTTATGGTATGTGAATTATGAAAAGACACGCGAAGAAGCTGTTTTTGTCGTATTTTGAGGCAAAATAAAGATGGTTGGCATAAAAAATCAAACCCAGTGGCTGGCATACACTTCATGAATAAAATTCTTATTGATCACAAAAAAGGTGTCAATTAAACACAAATCAATGAATCCACAAATAGACCTTGCCAAAGCGCTTTCCCATTTAAATTCGAATCTTGTTTCCGAAATCATGGCAGCTTCCACAGTCAAAGAAGTCCCAAAAGAAACAGAGATATTGAGGATCGGGCAATACGTCAAGGTCATCCCATTGGTATTAAAAGGCTTGATCAAAGTATTTTCAAGCTATGAAGACAAAGAGTTGTTGTTGTACTACATCAAGCCGAACGAAAGTTGCATCATGTCGTTTACCGCTCACCTTAAAAATGAACCCAGCAGGGTATTTGCTCTAACTGAAGAAGACACGACCATTTTATTGCTTCCCGTTGACAAAGTTACTTACTGGACCAGGCATTTTCCGGACATTAATTTGCTGTTTTTCCAACAATACAACCTTCGATACAGTGAGTTGATTGACACCATCAATCATGTGTTGTTTGACAAAATGGACAAACGTTTGTACGATTATCTGCAGGAAAAAGTAATCATTACCCAAAAAAATCCCCTCAAAATTTCTCACCGCCAGATCGCCAGCGAATTGGGCACTGCCAGGGAAGTAGTGAGCCGGGTGATGAAAAAACTTGAGGTTGAGGGAAAAGTAAAACAAACTGGCAACTACATCGAATTATTGCCGTGGTGACTAAAGTCACTGCTTTCCCCAATGCGATCCGCTAATTTTGCCCACAGAATCATGAAGAACAAAGCACTTAAATTTTTACTCGTCTGCATCCTGTGCGTCGCTATGGTGTCGGGCATCGTTCTTTTGATTCAATATTTAACCAATTAAAATTTCTCAACAATGAAAAAGAACATGGGTACCACAGACCGCATCTTCAGGGTGGTTGTCGCCGCAATCATTGCCGCGCTGTATTTCACGGGCACATTAACCGGTACTTTGGGACTGGTCTTATTAGTGCTGGCCGGCGTATTTGTCGCCACGAGTTTGGTAAGCTTTTGCCCATTGTATACCTTGTTCGGCCTGAGTACCTGCCCGGTAAAGGAGAAAGCCTGATAAAATTTTGCAGGGAAATAAAGTTGAAAAAAATACCTTTCAGTGCAGGAATGGGATATTTTTGGGATTGAGTAGCTGATTACTGCTATTCACTACAATGATCCCTTACCATGCCAAACATTGACGTTTTTATTTCCCACGCTTTTCATGACTACTCCTTCGTCCAGCAGCTTCGCGCCAAACTTGAATTGTATGACCTGAAGGCTTGGATGGACTCCCGCGAGCTTGCTCCGGGGGATTTCCTCCTGCCCGAAATTGAAAAAGCGATTCAGGAGGCCGGCGCCGTGTTTATCGTGGTGACCAACGCCACGTTCAAGTCCCGATGGGTCAAAAAGGAACTTGATTTTGCAAAGTCTCTCGACAAGCGCATCGTCGCTTTGTTGCTGGACGGCCACGCCTTAGACTGGATGTTCGACGAAGAACCCCTTGCTGTGCCGGTCAGCACCGAACCTGGTGGGCTGACCGATGCCATGCCCCGGCTGCTTGACGCCCTCGGCCGGCGCCGCCCCGACGGCCCGGAACCCGCGGCGCAGCCCCCCGAATCTCCCGTCAACGAACTGCTGCTTGCACTCGAAAAACCGGCGATGTACACCGAAGGCGGCGTGCGACGGGGCATGGCGCAGGCGAAACTCGAATTTCACCCGGCCGGCGGCGGCGACGCCATGGAAAGCGCCTCTTTTGAGTTCATTTCACCACTCGGCCCCATCGAAGCGGATCGGCTGAAATGGTACATCGAAGAATTTCCGCGATACCCGTTTCTGGAGCGCATCCTCGAACGGGCAGCGGAGGTGGAAAAGCAAATCCCCGGCTGGGGCAAATCCCTGCTCGACGTCCTCACTACCCAAGCAGATACCCGCGACGTCCTGAAAGCCTGGATCAACAGTTCCGGCGAGCGGCGGTTTTCGGTAAAAATGGACGTGGCCGCGCTGCGCATTGGGGCAGACAGCAATCCCCCCGATCCTGACCGCTTAGCCGCCTTAGAAGCATCGGGCATCCTGCTGTCCACACCCTGGGAAATCCTGCACGACGGCAAACGCTTTCTTTTTCAGGGGCAAAACCCCATCCGCGTGCGCCGCAGACTGCCGTTCCGCGAACAACGCGACGCCATGCCCCTGCACGAGGTGCTGCGCATCCTGCTCGTGGCGCCCCGCCCCGACGACAAGCTAGCGGGCTACATAGATCACCGCCTGGCCACCCGCGCCCTGCTTGAAGCAACGGACGCGCTCGGCGAACGCGCCGAACTCCATATCCTCGAAACGCCCACCTTTGCGGGCTTGTGCGAAAAAATACGCGCCGCCACCACCATCGGCAAACCGTTTTCGGTGGTTCACTTCGATGGGCACGGCGTATTCGACCGCAACAAGGGCCTCGGCGCCCTCTGCTTTGAAAGTGGCGAGGCAGCAGAGCAGGAAAAGCTCGAAGGCCGCGCCACGCATATCGTGGATGCTTCCGAACTCGCCGCCGAATTAGACAAACTGCGCATCCCGCTGTTTTTCTTAGATGCCTGCCAGTCGGCCATGACCGACCACGACCCCACGGCCTCGGTGGCCGCCACCCTGCTCGAAAACGGGGTGGCCTCGGTAGCCGCCATGTCGCACAGCGTGTTGGTGGCCACAGTCGGGCGGTTTGCCGCCGCGTTTTACAAACGGCTGGCAGAAGGCGCGCTCGTCGGTTCGGCGATGCTCGCCGGGCAGCGGGCTTTGCACGACGACAAGGTGCGCGCCAATTTGCCCGGGGGCGAAAAACTGCGCCTCGACGACTGGTTTGTGCCGGTGCTTTTTCAGGAAAAAAAAGACCCGCAGTTGGTGCGGGCGATCCCCGGCCGCGCTGCGCTGGAATTGGACCAAAAAGCCTGGCAAAAACGCCTCGGCCACACCCCGCCGGAGCCGGCGCACGGCTTCGTGGGCCGCGACCGCGAACTGCTGCGCCTCGAACGCCAACTCCGGCTGCACCCCTGGGCGGTGCTGCGCGGGCAGGGCGGCGCAGGCAAAACCACACTGGCGACCGAGTTTGCCCGCTGGATGCTGCGTACCCGGCGTTTCGGGCGGTTGGCTTTTGTGTCGTTTGAGTTTTTGAACGATGTCCGCGCGGCCATAGATTTGCTGGGCAAACAATTGATCAATAAAGACTTCTCGGTGGCGACCTATACCAACGACGAAGCCGCCCTGCTCGACCTCGACCGCGCCCTACGCGATGCCCCCACGCTGATTGTGTTGGACAATTTAGAGAGCATCCTGCCCGACGCCGAAGGCAGGCAACCGCCGGGCGTACAAGCTGCGGATGAAATAATGGCTTTCTTTTCCCGCCTGCTCCAAAGCAGCGACCGCACCCGCCTGTTGCTCACCACCCGCGAGCGCATGCCCGCCCCTTTCGATCGGGGCGACTGCGAAACCCGCCTCGGCGCGCTCACCCCCGACGACGCCCTCGCGCTCATCGCGCACCTCATGCGCAAGGAAGGCATCGCCGTGCCGAGTCTGAACAGCGAAGACTTAGACGCGCAGTTCGGCGCGCTGGCCCGGCACGCCAATTACCACGCCCGCGCCCTGACCCTGCTCACCCGCGCCCTCGCTGAGCGCCACGCCAACCTGCCCGGCCTGAACGCCGACTACAGCCGCCTGATGGCCGAAATGGAACAAAAACACCCCGGCAACCGCGAAAACAGCCTTTTCGCCAGCCTGGAACTTTCGCTGCGCCGGCTGCCGGAGGGGATGCGGGAAGTGGTGGATGCGCTGGCGGTGTACCACGGCGGGGCGGATGTGGCGACCTGGGCCATGGTGGCAGAACGCGAACAAGAAGAGATTGGACAAGTGGGCATGGCATTGATCCAGGCCGGTTTGGCCGAGTTGGTGTTTGATAAATTCCCTTACTATTTCCGCCTTGACCCTGCCCTGCCTGCTTATTTGGCGGAAAAAGCCGACCCCGTTGTACTTGAAGCTTGCCACGAACGCTGGATGGGAGGCATGTTGGAATTGACGGGCTTTTTGTACAAGCAACGTTTTCAGGATGCACAATTGGCTCAAAATTTGGCACTATTAATTGAACAGAACCTGCTGGCTTTACTCGCTCGCCTTGCTACGCAGGCCGAACCGGAGTTGGTGGTGGAAGTGGCCCAATCTATCGAAGAACTTTTTGCCAATTTAGGCCGCTCGCAGGTTTTGGCTTTTGCGCAGGAGATTCGCGAAAAGGCCGCCACCCGTTTGGGAGAATGGGGGCATGCACAATTTACAAGCAAAAGCGCAGCAGTGGATCGGCTGCTCGAACGGGGCAACCTACAAGCCGCCTTCCAATTAGCGCAGCAGGTGCTAAAACATTGCCAATCCGCTGGTATAGATGCCTACCCGGGGGCGGCCTACGACACGGCATTGGCGCATTTTCGATTGGCCAGGGTGTTGAACGAGGGAGGTCAACCGCAACAGGCCTTGCCCCTCTTTCAGGAGGCGCGGAAGCAGTTTTTGGCAATCGAAATGGCAGGGGGTCAAGGCGGGAGTATGGTCTCGACTTGCCAGACGGAAATAGGGAATTGTTTTCAGGCTTTGGGGCAATACGAAGAATCGGCGAAGCAGTACGAGGCGGCTATTGCCTTAGCTGAAAAACGAGGTGATTATCGAAGTGTAGCCATCGGGAATGTCCAATTGGCCACCACCCGGATGTACCAAAAACGCTACCCGGAGGCCTTGGCGCTCTATGAAGCAGCCAAAAACACTTTTGAAAAATTAGGAGAGCCCGGTACTGTTGCGATCGCCTGGCACCAAATCGGCATGGTGCAGCAGCGAGCCGGAAACTACGCCGCCGCCGAACATGCCTATCAGGAGTCGTTGGCGATTAGAATCCGACAAAAAAACCGGGCCGGGGAGGCAACTTCTCTCATCCAACTTGGCAATTTATACGGTGAGATGGGGCGCTTGGAAGACGCTGTACGAATGTACGAACAGGCAGTGGAGTTGCACCGCATATTGGGCGACTTGCGCTACGAAGGTGTGACTTGCGGTAACTTGGCCTTCACTCTGATAAAACTCCACCGTTACCCCGAAGCCCGGGATCAGTTGTTTCGGGCAATTGAATGCGACAGTCATTTTGGTCACGTTGCTGAGTCCTGGAAAACCTGGGCCATTCTGTACGACCTCGAAACCGCAGAAGGCAATGCCGCAGACGCTAACAATGCGCGGAGCAAGGCGATGGCGGCGTATGCGGCGTACCGACGGGATGGGGGAGAGAGCCAGAGCGATCGCTATCAATTGATTGTGATGGTCGTGCAAGCGATACAGGCGGGTAAAGAGGGGGAATTGCTGCCGAAGTTCGAGGCTGCGTTGGCAGAAGATCGCCCTCTTTTTGAAAAAGCTTTGCTGCGCCAACTTTTTGCCTTGCTGCGCGGTAGCCGCGATGCGGCGCTGGCCGATGACCCGGAATTGGATTATATGGATGCGGTGGAGTTGCAGCTTTTGCTGGCTGGGGGGTGTGGGCGGGTGAAGGCTTGTCAGAAGTGGTGAGCGGGTTGTCTACTGCGTGCCAGGCTGTGCGGCGGGCATAGCCTTGCCAGGGAGAGAGGCTGGAGCCTTTTAAATAACAGACACGAGTATGATATCGCTATTGAGATAAATACATGGTAGCAGCAGAATGAGGAAACATTCCAGAATCAAGCCAGTTTTGGCGTTCAATGATTCTCTCAACGTCGTTGAATTTCAATATCTTAATAGTTGCTTCTCCTACTTCTGTTTTAGAAAGAATAAGGGCACCAGATATTTCAAAATGTTCATGCCAAATATCTTTTCTGGGATTGTATAAACGTACGAAAGTGTGTGCGGGAAGTAATACCGTACCGATATCAGAGCCTTTGTTTTGATTACAATAGAGACAAGTGAATGCAAGGTTTTCAGGAGCATTGCCTCCACCATGCTTTAAACTAATGATGTGGTCAATTTCAAATCCCATAAAAGACTGTGATTCATGCAGTAAGCAATATTCACAGGTGTTAAAAGCTCTCTGAACTACAAGCGTGCGTACGTTTCCGGGGATATACCTGCTCACGAATGAAGAATTTTGTGGGCTTTGGCTTTCGCCAAACGCATAATGTGTTCCAATACTTTGTAGTATTCAAGTTCAGCTTTTTCGTCTTCATTCAGGACACTGGTTTTCTCTTTGAAAACTAAGTCATAGACCCGCGTCCTCGTAGCTTCTGAAGCTTGAAAAGCAATGACTTTGTCCGGACTTTGCATGGCTATGAAATCAACAATTTCATCTATTGCCTTCAATTCAATCATGGTAAATGGATTTTACAATAACAAATTTAATCAAAAAATACCTACCAGTGCAGGAATGGGATATTTTTGGGATTGGGTATGTCATAACAAAACATCAACCACATGGCAGGCGGCGATTGGAAAGAAATGCTGGCAGCAACCCAAAACGGGGACTTGGATTTGGTGAAATACCACCTTCAAATGGGGGTGGATCCAAATTACCAGCACCCTGAATTGATGACCACGCCGTTGATCGAAAGCATCGAGTCCGGGCACCTTGACATTGCAGAATTTCTGCTCAAAAACGGGGCGGATCCGGGCATCAAGGCAGGGTTTAGCACGGATACGGCGCTGTCTGTCGCCCGCCGGAATAAAAACAGGGCGGCTATAAAACTTTTGAAAGCGTATATTCAACCACGATTTCGATTTCCGTGGGTATTTGATTTTTTTACCACATAGGGCACATAGTTGTTTTCACAATAGTTCACATAGGAGCCGGGTGCATCAGAACTATGTGTTCTATGTGAAACCCTCTATGTGAACTATGTGGTAAATAAATAAAAATTATGAAAATTTCAACCATCCTCCTCCTCTGCCTATTGACGCCAGCCCTCCTTTTTGCGCAAAGCAAATCCAAAAAGAACGTCCGCCACGACAAAGGCGTCATGATCCTTACTTTGGGCAAAGACACCACCACCATCCAAAGCTTTGAAATCCGGGGCGACAGCATTTTTTCCAAAATCCTTTATCTGCCGCAGGGGCTTCAGTTGATCGAAGGGAAAGGCACGCTGTATCCCGACGGGAATTTGAAAAGCATGTATTCAAAAGTTTCGGGGCTTTCACCGGATGGAAAATGGGTACAAACCCAGGAAACGACGGTTACGAGCGATGCGGATTCCACCTACATTCGGGTGAAAAGAGGGGAGGCTGTGATCAACCGGAATTTTGCAGGACGGAGTTATGTGACGAACAACGCCGATGCCGCAAGTTTTCATTTGTTTCCCTACCGCGGGTTTTATGCGCCCGCAAAGGTTGGCGATACGCTGACTTCGCAGCACGTGGGCGGGCCTCATCTCAAAAAATTCACGGTGGCTAAGATTCAGAAAAATCAGGTGCGGTTGGGCAGCAGCCTGATGGGTTACCTGACGCTGGTTTTGGATAAAAAAAATCGGCTGCTGTCTGTTGACGGCAGGGGTAGTTCGCTGAACTTCATGGCGACGGTGCACCGCAAGCTCGATTTTGAAACACTGAAAAACCATTTTGTTCAAAAACAAATCAAATCCGGAGCGATTCCCTCCATTTCAACCCGCGATACGGTCATTGCTACGCTTGGGCTGCAAACGGTGACGATCAACTACTGGCGCCCCTTGGCCCGGGGCCGGAAAATCTTCGGGGAAATTGTGCCGATGAACCGCTTCTGGCGGGTGGGCGCCAACAACGCAACCGAAATCAGTTTCACACAACCCGTCTATTTCGGCGATCAGAAATTGGAAGCCGGGAAATACACGCTTTTTGCCATGCCCTCCGATACGCAATGGCTGTTGATGTTTAATGGCAAAACGGGCATCTGGGGCACGGAATACGACGCTTCGGCGGATGTGCTGCGCGTGCCGGTGAAGGTGGAAAGCCTGCCGGAGCACGTGGAAAAATTGACGCTTTCTGTTTCGCCCACAGCGGATGGCGGCGGGGTTTTGAAGATGGAGTGGGAAAAGACGCGGGTTTTTGTTGATTTTAAAATGCAGTAGGGTTTGTCTTTAGAATTCGATAGCTGCGACGGGAGCAAGTGAGGGGCCACCTGGAGGTATCCCTATCCCTTTACCCAAAAACGTCACCCCTTCTCCAGCCCCTTCAAAAACGGCACAAAGCGAAAATCGCCCATTTCCTTTTCATCATAGCGGGTTTCGTCCATGCGTTCGATGCGGTACATCTTTTGGGCATTCCGGCCAACGGGAATCACCATCACCCCGCCGATGGCCAATTGCTGGCGCAAGGCATCTGGCACCTCGGGTGCGCCGGCGGTGACCATAATTTTGTTGAAGGGCGCAAACTCCGGCAAGCCTTTAAACCCGTCGCGGTGGAAACAGCGAATGTTGTTCATATTGAGACTGTGCAACATGTCTTTGGCCTTCAGATAAAGGGATTCGTGGCGCTCGACGGTGTACACGCGCCCGCCCATCAAGGCCAGGATAGCAGCCTGGTAGCCGGAACCGGTGCCAATTTCCAGCACTTTTTCGCGGGGCTGCACGTTCAGCAGGCTGCTCATATACGCCACGGTGTAGGGCTGAGAGATGGTCTGTTCGCTGCCGATGGGAAAAGGCTTGTCTTCATACGCCCATTCCTCGAAGGCTTTGTCGAGAAAAAAGTGACGGGGCAATGCGCCCATCGCCTCCAGCACGCGCTCATCGCTGATGCCTTTTTTCTGAAGTTCGCTGATCAACCTGCGGCGTAATCCTTTATGGCGATAGGTATCTTTCATGATCATTTTATGGTAACGAGTCCCCGCCAAATTACTATTTTTGCCCACAACCAACATCATCAACTTTTTCAATATGGACAAAATCGTATTTGGCACAGACGGCTGGCGCGCCATCATCGCGCAGGAATACACGGTAGACAACGTAAAACGTGTGGCAGAAGGAACGGCCCGCTGGCTGAAAAAAACGGGCGGTACCAGTGTCGTCATTGGTTATGATTGCCGCTTTGGCGGAAAATTGTTCTCCGAAGCAACCGCCGGGGTACTCGGCGCTTACGGCATCAAAGTCTGGCTGGATACGAAGTTCATCAGCACGCCGATGGTGTCGCTGGGCGTTGCCAAAATCGGCGCCAGCCTCGGTGTGGTCATCACGGCCAGCCACAACCCGCCGTCCTACAACGGTTATAAACTCAAATCGCACCTCGGCGGCCCGATGTCGCAAAACCAGATCACTGAGGTGGAAAACGAAACGCCCGATGTTTGCACGGTAGAGCCGATGTCGCTTGCCGCAATGGAACAGGCCGGGCTGCTGGAATACCAGGATTTTGAAAAAATATACCTCGACCACGTCGCGGCAAATTTTGATCTCGCGCTCATGCGCAAATCGAGCAGCCGGTTGGCCTACGATGCCATGTACGGCGCCGGACAAGACGCGATGCGCAAACTGTTCCCCGACGCCGCGCTGCTGCACTGCGACTACAACCCGTCGTTCAAAGGTCAGGCGCCGGAGCCTATCCACCGCAACCTGAGCGAGTTTGCGGAACTGATCCGCAGCAACCCGAACCTCGACCTCGGCATTGCTACCGATGGCGACGCCGACCGCATCGGGATGTACGACGGCGAAGGCAATTTTGTGGATTCGCACCACATCCTGCTGCTGCTGCTGCTCTACACACACCGCTACAAAAAGCAAACCGGCAAAGTGGTCATTACCTTTTCTGTGACCGACAAAATGCGCAAAATGGCCCAAATCTTTGGCCTGGAATGCGAGGTGACCAAAATTGGCTTCAAATACATCGCCGACATCATGGCCGTGGAAGACGTGCTGGTGGGCGGGGAAGAATCCGGCGGGCTTGCCGTGAAAGGCCATATTCCCGAGCGCGACGGCATCTGGATCGGCCTGATGATCCTGGAATTTATGGCCAAAACCGGCAAATCACTGAAGGAATTGATTCAGGAAGTATACGACGTCGTCGGCCCATTCGCTTCCGACCGCGACGACCTGCACATCCTCGAATCACAAAAACAAGCGGTGATCAAAACTTGCAAAGAGACGCCTTACACGCAAATTGGCGCCTACAAAGTGGAATCGCTGGAAACCATTGACGGTTTCAAATACAACCTCGGCGACGACAAGTGGGTGATGATCCGGCCTTCTGGCACGGAACCGGTGCTGCGGGTGTATGCCCAGGCGCCGGATATGGCGGAGGTGCGGGTGATATTAGACGGGGCGCGGGTAGCAATGGGAGTGTGAGTGTCTGTCTTTATTTGCTACATGAGCGGATAACGCAGCGTCTCATGTCGTCAATTTATCGACGTAACCGACCCTGCAAGGGTCAAATTTGAATAACCCCCGATGCAATCGGGGGAAAGATGGAAGTGGGGAGGGGGACCAACCCCGAAAGGGGTTGAATGAAGAAAATGGAGTGTAGCCGATTAACATTCAACCCCTTTCGGGGTTGGGCGTCACCTTTCGCTCATCCCTGTCCCCCGATTGCATCGGGGGCTATTCACCTTCAACCACTTCGTGGTTATCGTTCGCAAGTTGACGACATTAGACGCGGAGTCTCTTGGAGTAAAAGGAGTTTCGCGGAGTTAAGCCCCCTCTATGAGACTCCTTTTACTCCGTGAAACTCTGTGACATAAAGGAGTCTGCAGAGGCTCTCTTCGGACGCTTTGTGCCTTCATATTGGGCAGTTTGTAAAAGATATCTTATTCCTTATCTTCATGTATTCTCATTCCCTCAAATCTGTATGCTATGCGCACCCGACTCTTCCTCCCCCTCCTCTTTGTTGTCTCCCTTTGCGCCTGCCAAAGTGACCCGCTGGCCGGCGAAGGCCCCCTACCCTCCCGGCGCGACCTGATGCGGGCGATGCGCCAATCGGGCGCTATGCTGGTGGTGTACGGCGAAGCGCAAAGCAACTTGTACCAGGCGCTGGCCGATTCCATGCGCGCGCACCCCGAGTGGCGCGGACTGAAATTGGAAGCCAAAAGCGACGCGGCCGTGACCGAAGAAGAATTGACGCAAAAACCGCTGCTGTTGCTCGGTACGGCCATTTCCAACAAAATTATCCGGCGCTTGGCGGCGCAATTGCCGGTGCAACTGGAAGATCGCCGCTTTCACTTCGACGGCAATTGGTACGAAGCGGCAAAAGACATTTTCAAACTCTTCATTTACCCCAATCCGCTGAATGTCAAGCTGCCGGTTTTCCTGTTCACGGGCAATGACGATCAGGAAATCGCTGCCTTGTTAAAGCAAAAATACAGCAACAACTGGCCGGAAATGCTGCGCTCGGGTTGGGGATACGAAATTTATGCCAACAACGAACTGCGCATCGCGGGCAACCTCGCCGATTCCACCTGGCGATTCGATCGGGCCATCCATTTCGATTTTTCCAACAGCAAAACTACCCTGGCCCAAAGCGGGCGTTTTAAGTTTACAGGCCAGTCGGATTTGTTGCCGAAAGCCCGGCTCGATGCCCTCGGCGCCCATTGCGAAGCCACATTCACCAATATTTGCGGGTTTCTGGAAAAGCCCTGTCCGCCGCTCGAAATCGCCTACCGCTTGTTCGGATCGGTGGAGGCCAAAGGGCTGCAACAAAGCTCGATGCGCATCGCCGACGTCAATTTCGACCGGATGGAGGTGAGCGTCGTGGTGAACGAAACCTTCCGCGGCGACCATTTGCAAATGGAAAATGAACTGCTGTTGCGCAGCCTGCTCGGCGCACCAAAAACGGAAGCGCTGGAAAAAGGCTTAGCCATTCGCTTTAGCACCAACTGGTACGAAAAAGGCTGGGATCACTGGGCGCAGCGCCTCTATTGCTCCGGCAACCTGCCTCCTGTGGCTGATTTACTTGACAATGAGTTGTTTAAAAATGAGTCCGACTTAGTCATGGGTTGCACGGCGGCAGCTTTTACCGATTTTCTGATCGCCCACTGGGGCAAAGAAGATTTCCTGCTGCGCTACGCTTCCTGGCAGGCGACTGCTTCTGAACGGGCGCAACTGCAAACCGACTGGGAAAAATACTTAGCCCAGCGCTACGCCGATTGCGGCAAATTCACAGCCAAACCCGAAAAACTGCCGTACCTGAAAGGCTACAACTTCTCGCATGAAGGCTACCGGGTTTACAATGGCTACGGCTCCAAACTGGCGCAGCAATCCATCCAAAAACTGAACAGCATCGGCGGCAACGCCATCGCCATTGTGCCGTATTCTTATATGGACAGTCCCACCAAACCGAGCTACCTGCCCTTCGCAGGCAGCGGCGGCGACGAAAACGATGAGTCTGTCGTGTATGCCCACGCGGAAGCGCAAAAATTGGGTATGAAAACCGTGCTGAAACCGCAAATCTGGCTGGGCCGCAGTTGGACTGGCTACATCGAAATGAGTTCCGAAGCCGACTGGCAGGCATTTTTTGGCTATTACTACCGCTGGATCCGGCACTATGCGCTGTTGGCCGAAATGTACGATTTTGATGCCCTGAGCGTGGCGGTGGAAATGGTAAAAACGACGCGCCAACGCCCGGACGACTGGCGGCGGATAATTGCCAAAATCAGAAAATTGTACGGCGGACAACTGACTTACAGCGCCAATTGGGGCGAAGATTTTGAACAATTGGCGTTCGGCGACCAGCTCGATTTTATTGGTCTGAACTGCTACTACCCACTGAGTCCGGGCGACAACCCTACCCGGCAGGAATTGGAACAGCGCTTTGAACAGGTGATGGAAAAAGCGGAAACGGTGAGCCGCAAGTTCAACAAGCCCATCGTATTTACCGAAATCGGTTTCCGCAGCGTGCAGGCGCCCTGGAAAAACCCGCACGAAGAAGAGAACGGTCGCCCGCAAAATATGGAACACCAGAAATTGTGCTACGAAGTCGTCGGCGCGGGCCTGAAAGGCAAAAACTGGTGCAACGGCGTGCTGTGGTGGAAATGGCCCAGCTACTTAGATTTTCGGGGGGATAGCTTTACGCCAGCCGGGAAGCCAGCGGAAGCGGCGGTGGGGGCGTGGTTTCGGGAGATGGAGTAGTTATTGGTTGTAAAAAAAACTCCTTATTTTGCCCCGAAACTCAAGCATCAACAACCATGTACACCAAAAGAAATTACGGATTCTGGATGACCGTCAACTGGTCGAAAATGCCGTTTATCTATGGCACTTTGCTGGCGGTGGGCGTCCATTTACTCTACCATTTCACGGGTCTGGATGTGTCCATTCCCTGGCAACCCGTTAGTGTGATTGGTATTGCCGTTGCCTTCTATCTGGGCTTTAAAAACAACAGTTCTTACGACCGAACCTGGGAGGCCCGGAAAATTTGGGGCGCCATCGTCAACGGCAGCCGGACATTTGGCGCGGCGGTTGTGGCGTTCATTCAGTCGAATGACGAAGAAAAAAACGCAGCGATCAAAAAGGAATTGATTTACCGGCACATTGCCTGGCTGACGATCCTGCGCTATCAATTGCGCCTCAGCAGGCAATGGGAACATACGGAAAATCGCGTGAAAGGCCTGTATGTTCCTGATGTTTCTGAATTGTACTTTGACCGGTTAGACAGCGAAGTGACGCATTTTATCCCGGAGGAAGAGTTTGGGCGCTATAAATCCAAAACCAATATGGCTGCTCAGGTGCTGCTGACCCAAAGTGTGCGACTTCAACAACTGAGAGACGAAAATTATTTCGAGGATTTTCGCCATATAGAATTCCACAGCTTAATCCAGTCTTTTTACGAAGAACAGGGCAAAAGCGAACGCATCAAAAACTTCCCGTTTCCGCGCCAGTATGCCTCGGTTGCCCTATGGCTTTCCGTGGTTTTTTGCGCGTTGGTTCCCTTTTCCCTGCTGGGTACGTTTATTGAAGAAAAAGGCATGTTGTATTGGGTTTGGCCTTTGTTTTCGGGCCTCATCACCTGGATTTTTTTCCTGATGGAAAAAATTGGCGATTATTCAGAAAACCCTTTCGAAGGCACCTACAACGATGTGCCCATCACCGCCATTTCCCGGGCCATCGAAATTGACCTGCGGGAAATGATTGGCGATTCGGACATTCCGCCCCCAATTCAGGCCGAGAATGGTTTTTTGATGTAAATAGTGTCTGTCTTTATAGTCCGGTAGCTGCGAGGGGCCAGTGAGGACGCCACTTCAAGTGTAATGTCGTCAACTTAACGACGTAACCGACCCTGAAAGGGTCAAATTTGAATAGCCCCGAATGCAATTCGGGGAAAGGTGGAAGTGGGGAGGGGAACCAACCCCGAATGGGGTTGAATGTTAAAAATGGGGTGTAGCGTATTGACATTCAACCCCTTTCGGGGTTGGGCGTTACCTTTCGCTCATCCCTGTCCCCCGATTGCATCGGGGGCTATTCACCTTCAACCACTTCGTGGTTATGATTCCTTAAGTTGACGACATTACACTTCAAGTGACACCCTCACCACGCCACTAAATAAGCTAAGACTTATGACCAAAAAGGTAGAAAATCCCCAACTGCACCCCATTATTGGTGGAATTTACGGCATCATTTTCATTGATGTTACTCAAGCCAAAATTGTACCGTAGATCTATGCCAAAACCAGTTGGTGGATGTACATAGCTTGCCCCGATGCCCAAACCAAAATCCACGGATTTATAATTGGATTTGACGTCTATGTCGTTGTCGTTGATATCGGATTTTGCAGCCATCAAAAACCCAATCTGCGGGCCGGCCTGAATCCTGAATCCATTGTCGAACATATACTGGATCAGTAACGGTACATTGATGTAATCTAATTTCAACTTAGAATCCACTACTCCGGAGGTAATTTTTGCGCCCTGCCCGGAAAACACGACTTCCGGCTGGAAGGCCAGTGTCTCGGAAAGGTGAAAATGCCCCAGCAAACCTAAGTGGATGCCCGCTTTCCAATCATTCGTCGAGTTGTCATCGCTTTCGATGTCGAAGAGGTTCAGTCCGCCTTTTATGCCAATGTTCATGTGCTGAGCCGTTACGGCGCCGGTCATCAAAAATGTGGCCACGGCCACGCTTAATAAATATTTCATAATCTTGAATTTTGTGTACCCACACACCTGCATGAGTGTTAAGTTAATACATGGTGTGTGAAAATAATCGAACAAAGGTCGAATACTTTGTGCCGGCAATGATTACATAATTCAGGTTAAGAATTACATGATTCACATGTTGGCGGGCATACGGTATCTGTCCTAAGCGAGCGTTTTTTATTGTGGTATCTCTTCGACCAGCATTTCATTTCCGGCTTTATCATAGTACGTGCAGGTCATCCTGTCCATGCCAATTGCCCATTTTTCAATACCAAACGTTGCACACATCCTGATAAAAGTCAGGAAATCCGTTTTGCCTTGTTGGTGCGCTACCAACGCCACCTTAAATTGTTCACCATCAGCGGTGTCTGCGATGACTAATGGGTCATACTTTGCAGGCACTTTTGCGGTATAATCGTTCGCACCGTGATAGTCAATATGCCCATCCGTTACATAAGCTTCATAATGCGTAACGCCCAACGCTTTAATCTCTTTGACGTAAGCCGGGAAATCTGCACCTGATTTTACTTTGCTGTGAGCAGCTTTGATTTGTTCTGTTGTAAACATTGTCTTTGATTTTTTTAATAGACTTGTTACAATGGGAATCATCGTGGGGTAGTAATGGCTCTTTTTTTTCCACTCTTCGCCTTTTTTTCGTCACAGAACAGGGCTATGCTCCTCAAAAAACGCTGTGATTGAAAAAAAAATAGCTCATTCCTCCCACCACGCTGACCCGTCGTAACAAGTCTAATTACGATACAAAGGTGCAATATAGTCTACCACGGCAAGAATCGATAGAATGAAAAATCGGGAAAGCATTATTTTAGTAGCGACGAAACTGCTAATAGATGCTTCCCCTAAACATCAGCAAAGCCGATGCTCTAACGGCAAATATGGTAAGAAAAAAGGACAAATCATCACTTGTTCGAGATCGAATGCATGCTATTTATTTACTGTATGAAGGCTATGATCGCCAAACGTGTGCGCACATTATAGGCTGCCGCCCGAACACAATTACGAACTATATCCGGTTGTACAATGAAGAAGGGTTAGAGGGATTAAGGCACCCCAAGTACCGCAAGCCTGAGACAAAATTAATTGAATATCAATCGGCTATAAAGGAAAGCATCAAAGAACTAAAGCCGAGCACGATCAGTGAAATCAGGGACCACATACAAGAAAAATATGGGATAGCGCGAAGCTTAGAACGCATTCGGGTTTTCGTAAGGCGTATAGGACTAAAATACAGAAAGGTAGGTACATTTCCCGGAGGCAAGGATGTAGATAAACAGTTGGCAAAGCAGGCTGATTTTCTCAAATCTACGCTCAATCCCTTGATTGACAAAGCACTGTCAAATGAGATTGACTTGTTGTTTTCTGATGCGGCTCACTTCGTGCAAGGAAAATTCAGCACCTACCTATGGAGTGAGCAGCCCATGTACGCGCCTTCCTCTAGTGGTCGCTATCGAATCAACATCTTGAGTGGGCTTGATATTGCAAATAACTCTATTTTAAGCCTTTATAACGATCATTATGTGAGTGCTGAAACGGTTGTCGAATACTTAGAATGGCTCCGGCAAGACCATTACAAAGATATAAACCGATCTTTGTATCTTGTTTTGGACAACGCCCGATATCAAAAGTGTGATCTGGTAGCTCTGACCGCCAAGAGATTAAAAGTTGAACTGGTCTATCTTCCGGCTTATTCTCCAAATTTGAACCTCATTGAGCGATTGTGGAAACACATGAAAAAAGTTTTGGCCAGAAATTTTTTTCCCGGCAAAAGTAATTTCTTGAAGGCTATCGAAAATTTACTCGATTTAATCAATACTGAGGAATATCAGAAAAAACTACAGTCCCTGTTTAATATCGAGTTTCAGGCATTTGATAAATCACGTATCTTGACGTGGTAGACTATAGCTAACATCCCTGTAATTGTAAAAAATCGTTTTTCTATAAGAAGCGTTTGAAATTTTCAGGTGTAGTTCCTGTAAACTGTTTAAAGTCTTTAATGAAATGGGCCTGGTCGAAGAAATTGTTTTCGTAACAGATTTCGATTAAGGATTTATTGTAGTTCAGCTGATCAAGAACTTTGTTAAACCGAACGATAGAAGCAAATTTCTTAGGCGTTGTCCCGACAACTTTCCTGAATCTTTTTTCAAAAGGGCTTTGACTGATCAATAGTTTTTCGTTTAGTTCTTTGATGCGGATAGTTCCATTACTTTGATAGATGAGTTTAACGGCTTCAATAATTAATTTATCCGTTTGAATGTCTTTGAGTTGCGTTAATAAAAATTGTTCAACTATTTTAATCCGTTGCTTGTCTGTGGTGGCAATCGCCAATTTTTCCTCTACTTCGCGCACTTTGTTTTTTTCAAAAACATCGTCAAGTGAAATGCTCAAATTAAACAATTCATTTGCCGGACTTGAGGCGAAATGCGTAAAGCCGATTTCGGTAAAATAGACTAAAATCGTTCCGATGTCTGCCGAATTTTTGAACACTTTGTAGCTGTCAGCAATGCCTGTAATTCCTGCCGATGTCAGGTTGTTTAAGGTGTTGTCTTTAATTGAGGTAAGTTGTCCCTTGTACTGAAATCCAATAACAAGTCCCGAAGATGGGAAAATTTTATATTCGCTTTCTACGTCATTCTCCGATACCACATAGTATTTTATGTAGTCCTTTAATTTGTCTGACGGTAAATGCTGGTCAAATTTCATGGCTGGTTGTCGGTTGCTTCCCAAAAATATTCAGCCAAATCCCAATGGCCGATCAGCAGTAGCGGGCAAAAGGAGTTGGTCGTCATAAGTTTTGATTTTACGGATATTACTGGCTACATTGCCTTCTCAATCATCTTTATCACATCAAATTTGGGCTTATCAAAATTGCATCGCTCGTTAAAAGCATTTCTTAAGGCTTGCAAAGAAGGCGTAAAATCGTGACCTGCTTTTTTAAATGGCTTTAGACTTTTCAGGAGGTCGTTTATTTCAAAAAAAAACGAAGATTTGCGCAAGTGATCCCGATGGCTGCAATTTCGGATTCTTTTGCGGATCATTTCGCTTTGGGCCAAAATGCCCTTATTGATGGCTGCTGGGAAAATGTCCATTTTTTCTACGGCATTGCTGGATAAAAAGTAAAAAACATCGGTATCGCCATCATTCAGCAAGCGCACCATTTCTTCCTGCCAGTCGGGGCGCGATTTCACCTTAGCGATGGCTTTTTCGCGGATGATTGGATGGCGCCCCTCGGCGGTGTGGACCAACAGGCTGCTAATCCCTTTTTGTACGTCGGTACTGTCAATGTGGGCGATTATTCCCATTTGAAAGCTGTCCGGTTCGCCTCTTTTCCCAAGGGCTTGTACGAAATTTATTTGTTTCAACACCAATTTAGAGGCAATGGGTAACATGCCGACCGCAAAAACCGCTATGGTCAGCCACTTTGTCGCTGACGGGGGCAGGGCGCCCCGAAAATCATCGTATAAATGTGCCGCGCCCCAGATTATCAGCAGCAAAACAAGCAAAAAAGAACCGATCTGCCTGATATTCCTGCTAAGCCCGATTCCGGGATCCTCAAAAATAAAAAGTCCATATATGGTGAGCAGGAAACCGGCGAATGCGATAAAAAAACGCACCATGCTGTTGCTGTCTAACCATGAAAAACCGCCTTTGATCCCGATGGTTATGGTCATAATCCCCATAACAATTACAAAAGCCTGGAAAAACCAATAGGTGACGAATGCATGGCCAATACGGGCATCCCCTCCCCGCGACTTGAAAAATTGGGTGTAATAGATATAGCCAAATGAACATAAGGCAGCACAAACCAGGATGAAATGGGCGAACATAATAATTTGTTTATGAACATGCTCTTAATCTACCACCAGCAAAGAAGCAGCGCCGTAGCGCAACCCCTGTTCATTCCTGACGACAAGTTGGTACAATCCGGTTGTACTTATCCGATCCGGACTTGTTGCGAGCAGCGTATTTGCGAAAACACCAATATTAATTCACCGCATCTACCCGAACATAATTTACAACTTCATCAGGTACTGGCTTATTATCTGCCCCAGGCTTGTATAATTGATGTTTTCCATACAGGAACTCCCCATCAAATTGGATATTCAGTCCCTCTTTTTTCAATGCATCGGGCAATCCAATGGGATATAAGGTCATCGTTTTTTCAAAAAGAGTGGTTTCGATGAGCCAATCACTGCTCCCGGGAGCGGAAGTGTGGCGGATAATTTTGCCCTTCTGGCCGGTTAGTAAATCGCCTATGTTAGCCGTTTTGGTGTAATCCCAAAAGGAAGCGTTTCCGACAAGTTTCCATGACCCTTTGACTTTATTCATTAGACGGGATTCAAAATTCATATACTCCCGTCCCCTGTCCCTCCGGATAGTCTGGTCGAATGTAACCCATGCCCAGTCAGCGCCACACATCTGGATTTGGTAATTCGACCCTTCGAATTTATCGGTACGGATCTTGTTATCACCACGAAAGCCCTTTATATTTTCTTTGAAAACATTGTCCCAACCCCGGTTGCCATCCCAGGTGCCGTCCCGGTTGTTCCAGACTTGACTGCTATTGGGCAGTTGGGCATAACAATTAAGCCATGCAATCGTATCGCGCTGAATCCATGCATTTGTTTCGGCTTCGATACATGCGATAATGCCTTTTTCTTCTTGCTTGGGATCGGGATCGGAGGCTTTTTGTTGGCAAGAAACGCTAAGGGTAATCATGATTAAGGAAAAGAGGATGTTTTTCATTGTTTGATCGTTTTGGAAAAAAAAGAGATCATTATTGTTCTTAAACACGCATTGTGGTCATATCAGGATTCAATTTATAACCAGCAAGTTAAATCTTGTTTTCTATCCTGCAAAATATTAGGTATGGGAAAATTGGCACGCATCATGCAGCTCAAAAGACAGTACAGTTCTAAAATTTACACGAGTTCCACAGAGTAAACACGGAGTTTCGCTGAGTTAGGCATCCAGCCCGGCGGTTAAAATCGAATCCTTATCCTACTTTTGTGAAATCTAAACCTTAACTTATGACACATTTCAGATACCTGCTCTTTGCTCTTTCTCTCTTAGTAACCGTTAGCTGCGGCCCACGCGTTGGAACACCTGCTATTGAGCCAACTGAAGCCCCGGATGAGGTTAAGACCGCGGCGGCGGATGTCATTAAAAATCCCTCGATTTTTCAGCTCATTGCCGCCGACAGTCTGGAAGGAGCGCTGGATGCAGTCTATTTGCCGGACGATGTGCGCAAACTATTTAGTACCCAATTAAATGAAAACAAACGCCAATTCAGTCTTGGTACGATCAATTTTGAAACATGGTCTACCGCCAGAAACAAGATTGGACAAGCATTGCTCGAAGCTGACCCAAACCTGACCTTATCCCCGGGACATCAACCTATTGATAAAAACAAAATTAATGCCTGGCTGGATGCTGGTCAGGCAGACCTGGCACTGGAATATTTACAAAACGCCGGTTCAAAAATCGCATTTTTGCTTGAGGGGCGACTGACCCGTGTAAATCAAGCCTACAAACGGGGGATCATCCCTGAAGAAGAGGCGAATCGGGAAAAATCGAGAATTAAATACGCCATTATTACGCTGGCAGAGTAATCAGCATTGCCGAATCTAAACCGACTTTACATGGTTGTGCTAAAGACCTGATTATAGAAAGGATGGCAATTGTGTGTTATAAACCCGAAGCGTTTTCTGTGAAGTAATCGCGCTCCGTGGAACTCCGTGTTTACTCCGCGAGACTCCGCGAAATTAGATGGCACGGAGTCTCGCGGAGTAAACACAGAGTTTCGCTGAGTTAGATGTAAAGACTCCGTGAAACTCCGCGAAATTTAAAACACGCCGAATTCTTCTTCAGTCATCGTATTATTGACCACAGCACCGGCCATATTCCCGCCAGCAACGGCATGCGCCACCGCCCGCAATGGGCTTGAATTATCGCCACAAGCGAAAATATTTGCTACCGTTGTTTTCTGAAATGGATCTATTTTAAGCAATCCTTGTTCGGTCAATTCGCAGCCAAGATTTTCCGGAATTTTACAATGTTGTTCAAACTCAGGTCGGGAGTAGATGGCTGTTACCTCAAAGGTGGTGTGGTCTTTAAATACAATTTGCTGAAGATGGCCGTTTTCGTGTTTTAGGTAAGCGATTTCTTTTTCAATGATCGGAATATTATGTTTCTCAATTTTGTCGGTTTGGTCTTGGGTAAGGGTAGATTTTCCATTGGTAAAAATGGTTAAGTCCTTCGTCCAGTTGCGGATTAATTGCGCGTAATGGGAAGCAAAATCACCATTCGCCAAAATCCCCGTTTTTGCGCCTTTCACTTCATATCCGTGACAATAAGGGCAGTGGATCACTGAAATTCCCCAGCAGTCTGCAAACCCATGGATGTCCGGCATTTTATCCTTTAAACCTGTTGCAAAAATCAATTTTTTTGCGGTGAATTGTTCGCCTGTTTGGGTGGTGATTTCAAAACCGGTTTCGGTTTTTCTACCGCTTATAGCAAGCCCATTGTGAAATTTTACGGTTTCATATTTTTCAACTTGCTGTTTGGCAAGGGTTGATATTTCTTTTGGTGGTTGCCCGTCTTGGGTGATGAAGTTGTGCGAGTGCGGTGTTTGCCGGTTACAAGGGAGTCCGCTGTCCATGATTAAAACGTTTCGCAGTGCGCGTCCCAAGGCCATGGCGGCTGAAAGGCCGGAATAGCTGCCGCCGATGATGATGACTTCGAAATTAGTAGGGTTCGTCATTTTGTTGGGTTTTGTAAATGGTTGGTTGCTTTCCAGTAGGATGTTGCAAATGTAGGCATTATTTTTTAATGCAACATTGTTGCATTTTATTTTTTTGGAGAAAGATGGAACAGGTAAGGAATACGGTGGGAGTGGGTCCTAAGTGCTACCGGGCTTGTGTGAGCGCGGTCAGATTAGTCAACTCCAAACCTGCAGATGGGTTCTTCAATGGATACTCTTAAAGGAAATTTCTTTTTATGTTTTTGCAACAACTTTTCAAATTGCGCTGATTGATAAGTACCCAAAAATTTATTATTTGTAAAGTCAACGTATCCCGCTAATATTTCTTCAAAAACAGATATTCCAATCACCTCACTTTCTGCTTCGCCAATGATCCACCATTCGGGGCATTTTAGGTTCAAAGAATCAGCATAACTGTATCTTTTTTTCACGTTTTCGCTGAGGTCATTCAAAAATATTGGGGGTTTACGGTCATCAAAATAATCGGAAGGAAGAAATCTAACCACACCATCACTAATCACGGCCCATTCTACAGCATAGTTGTCTTTATGACTTTCCCTTTCCAGGAATCCTGTCAACGCCAATAAACTCATCCTCACAGAATCCGCGCCTAAGTTGACAACGACAAATGGTTTAATTTCCTTTGTCACATCATTTTTCATGATTTCATATTGACTGCTTTTCCATTTCTCATATTCCCCCGTTAATATGGGTTGTCCAACGCCTATCCTCCAGTTCGATGCTTCACTATAAGAAAGGTATTCAACCTGCTCTTTACTGAGTTCAAAGTTGTTTTGACAATTTGAGCAAAAAATTGCTACTGTTATGATGAGGAACGCTTTCTTCATGTGCAAATGGATGGTACACTTTTCGTGATTAGTGACATTCGGGAACCGGTTTTTTGAGCGATCACTTCCGTCGTGCCTCCGCAGATGACACCTAAAAAAACTTAATTTGACGGGATTAGGGCCGCAGACCCACGAGCAGTTTTCGTTTTGTATGTAAACGCATAATAACGAACACGTTGCGCCAGCGTTTTTTTTGCGGAGGGTGTGAGGGGGGGAATAATTGCCCCTCTTGTCATTGCGCCTGTCAGCCTTGCGCAAATTAAGGCATAAGTATTTGACAGTTCAAAAAAATTGGCTTAACTTTGAATAAATATCAGATTCAGATGTCAAATGTACACTTTAACGGCTTCAAACGCATTGTGGCCGATCCTGATTTCTGCGATGGACAACCCAGAATTGAAGCTACCAGAATCACTGTTGCTTCTATTCTATCCTATTTAGCTGGGGGAATGAGTGTAGAGCAAATTGTTGTTGCTTATCCCAAATTAAGCAATGAAGATGTGTATGAAGCAATTGCGTTCGCTGCGACGCATTTTAAGGATCGCTATCTTCCCTTAAAACTAAGTCCTGCCGCGGCATGAATTTTTTACTTGACGAAAATCTTATCCCTCGTTTCTGCGAAATTCTAAAAGATTTAGGGTACTCGGCGCGTCATGTATAGGACGTTAAGAAGGAAATTTGATTACCATTGATGAAGGAGGGATTAGGATTAGGATTAGAAAGCTGCCTTTGTATAAGTAGTTTTGGCTAAGAGCTTGTTCTTTTTCGCGACCGATGAGTTTGTTGTTCATCTATTCCGGAGTATCTGAATATACAGCAATCAGATGCACATGGCTGCTCATGATCACGTAGGCATAAACCGCTAATCCTTTTTCCTTTTGGCAAAATTGGAGGCTTTCGATTAGAATATCTTTATAGGATTTTCGGATGAATACATCTACCCAATCTACGACTGTCAGGGTAAGAAAATTGAGGCCATGCTGGTCTGTTATTTTGTAGCGGCTCATTTTTAGGTGGTTTGGTTGTTTATGTAATTATCATTTTGTTGTTGAAACGGGGTTGCTCGCGAGCGTCTTTGACGCGATGTGTTCTGTCGGCAAGTCTCTGACTTGCGTTGTTTTACCTTTCGT
>Ga0209573_1002315_pt1 | contig 24764 bp, 20 predicted proteins | sample TNRBio252014_DNA_FD_185870 | JGI IMG/M metagenome (GOLD analysis project Ga0209573, IMG submission 185870) | Wastewater treatment Type I Accumulibacter community from EBPR Bioreactor in Madison, WI, USA - TNR Reactor_6/25/2014_ DNA (SPAdes)... | ecosystem: Engineered > Bioreactor > EBPR >... | reverse complement strand
TGGTTCGTCGCCGCGCTGGCCGGGTTCGCCCTGATGCTCGCCGTACAGCAGCGTTGCCCCGGCAATGCCCGTTCCTCTGTGCATGGTCCCGCCTCGCCCCTTTGGTTCGGAGCCCTGCGCACAGTCTAGCAGCCGCCGCCCCGGCGCGCGTCAACCGAATCCTTACAATGTCGTGCTTTCGGCGGGGGTCGGCCGGATCGTGCCGTCAGAAGGGCAGCACGATGCCGAAATCCAGCGCCAGCCGCCGCACCAGCCGCAGGACACCGTTCAGCCCGCCATTCTGCCAGAGCACAATGCCGCCAAAGATCAGCAGCCAGAACCCGGTGCGCCAGAACCCGCCGCCGCCCGACTTGGCGCGGGCGGCGGCGGGCGAGGCGGTGCTGCGCCCGCCCCAGGGCTGCACCGGACGGGCGGCGGCCTGCGTGGCGACGTCGGAGCGCGAGTGCAGCGCGGCTGGCGCCCGCGAGGGGGCGGTGGTTGCCGGAGTGGACTGCGCGTGAATCGGTCCGCTCAACAGGTAATTCGGGTTGGCATAGCGCAGGTTCGAGGGGTGGCGCACATCTAGGGGGTGGTAACGACTCATGCCCGGCTCCTGTGCCGCGCATCGCGGCTTGCGGGTATCCTGAACGAAAAAGGGGCGCCCGGAAAGGCGCCCCTCGCAACCGTGATCCGTTGGATCAGCAGCTGTAATACATCTGATACTCGATCGGGTGCGGCGTATGCTCGAAGGCATAGACCTCGTCCCACTTGAGGGTCATGTAGCTTTCCAGCTGGTCCTTGGTGAAGACGTCGCCGACCAGCAGGAAGTCCATGTCCTTTTCCAGCTCCTCCAGCGCCTCGCGCAGCGAACCGCAGACGGTGGGGATCTGCGCCAGTTCTTCGGGCGGCAGGTCATAGAGATCCTTGTCCGAGGCTTCGCCGGGGTGGATCTTGTTCTTGATGCCGTCCAGACCAGCCATCAGCAGCGCGGCAAAGGCCAGATAGGGGTTGGCCGCCGGATCGGGGAAGCGGGCCTCGACGCGCTTGGCTTTCGGCGATTCGGTCCACGGAATACGGACGCAGCCACTGCGGTTGCGGGCCGAATAGGCGCGCAGCACGGGGGCCTCGAAGCCGGGGATCAGCCGCTTGTAGCTGTTGGTCGAGGGGTTCGTGATCGCGTTCAGCGCCTTGGCGTGCTTCAGGATGCCGCCGATGAAATACAGCGCCTCCATCGACAGGTCGGCGTATTTGTCACCGGCGAACAACGGCTTGCCGTCGCGCCAGATCGACATGTTCACATGCATCCCCGAGCCGTTGTCGCCCTTCATGGGCTTGGGCATGAAGGTCACGGTCTTGCCATAGGCGGCCGCGACGTTGTGGATGATGTACTTGTATTTCTGGATGTTGTCGGCCTGTTCGACCAGACCGCCAAAGATCATGCCCAGTTCGTGCTGGCAGGTGGCGACCTCGTGGTGGTGCTTGTCCACCTTCATGCCGATCGACTTCATCGTCGACAGCATTTCCGAACGGATGTCCTGCGCCTCGTCGATCGGGTTCACCGGGAAATAGCCGCCCTTGTGGCCCGCGCGGTGCGCCAGGTTGCCGCCTTCGAATTCGGCGTCGGTGTTCCAGGCCGCCGCGTCGGCGTCGATCTGGAAGGACACTTTCTGCGGGGTGACGCAGTAGCGCACGTCGTCGAACAGGAAGAATTCGGCTTCCGGCCCGCAATAGAAGGCATCGCCAACGCCCGAGGATTTCAGATAGGCCTCGGCCTTTTTCGCCGTCTGGCGCGGGCAGCGATCATAGGCTTCGCCAGTGTCCGGCTCGACCACGTCGCAATGGATGGCGATGGTCTTTTCCGCATAGAACGGATCGACATAGGCGCTGGTGCAATCGGGCATCAGTTTCATGTCGGACTGGTCGATCGACTTCCAGCCGGCGATCGACGAGCCGTCGAACATGAAGCCTTCCTCGAGGAAGTCCTCATCGACCAGATCGACGATCACGGTGACATGCTGCAGCTTGCCCTTCGGATCGGTAAAGCGGATGTCGACGTATTCCGCCTGCTCATCAGCTATCAGTTTGAGAACGGATTCAACGCTCATTCATTGTCCCCTGATTGACGTAAAAGTTTGCGGATCACACGGCATCGTCGCCGGTTTCCCCGGTCCGGATGCGGATCACCTGTTCGACGGAGGATACAAAGATCTTGCCGTCGCCGATCTTGTCGGTGCGCGCCGCGGCGATGATCGCCTCGATGGCCGCATCGACCATGTCGTCGGTCAGCACGACCTCGATCTTCACCTTGGGCAGGAAGTCGACGACATACTCGGCGCCGCGATAGAGCTCGGTATGGCCCTTCTGGCGACCGAAACCCTTGACCTCGATCACCGAAAGCCCCTGGATTCCGATCTCCTGTAACGCTTCCTTCACTTCGTCGAGCTTGAATGGCTTGATGATGGCTTCGATCTTCTTCATCGTCTCTTCCCCGGCTGGTTTCGGGCCCCGGATGGGTTCGGGCCCCGGCTGGTTTCGGGCTCGGTGCCCAATGACCACGTTCACAGGGATGCGACAATCCGCTAGCCTGCCTGTGCCCGGCTTTTCCGGCCATCGCGCGGGGTTTTGCCGGACTTCGCTGATTATTTGGGCGCTTTGCCTGTTTTTTCACCATTCGTTGAAGGCTGTTTTGGCAAAAATGACCGATTTGGTGACATCTGCCCAAATGCGCGCCATCGAAGCCGCCGCGATTGAGTCGGGCGCGGTGACCGGCGCCACACTGATGGAGCGCGCCGGAGCGGGTGTCGTCGCGGCGATTCTGGCCGAATGGCCGATGCTGGAGCGCGGCGCGCGGGCGCTGGTGCTCTGCGGGCCGGGCAACAATGGCGGCGACGGCTATGTCATCGCGCGGCGGCTGGCGGCGCGGGGCTGGCCGGTCACGGTGCTGGCGCTGGGCGATCCGGCCCGCCTGCCACCCGATGCCGCGGCGATGGCGCGGGCGTGGTCGGGTCCGGTGCAGCCCTATGGGACAAAGGCTCTGGCCTCGGCCGCCGCACCGGGCCCGCCGCTGGTCATCGTCGACGCGCTCTTTGGCATTGGCCTGTCGCGCCCGCTGGGCGCCGATGTGCTGGGGCCATGGGAGGGGGTTGTCACCACCCTGCCCGCGTCCGTGTTCTGGGTCGCGGTCGATGTGCCCTCGGGCCTGTCGGACGACCAGCCGACCGGGCGCAGCCTTGCCGACAGCCTGCCGCCAGACACCGAGCGCCTGACGGTCACCTTTCACGCCACCAAACCCGCGCATGCCGCCCTGCTGGCGGCGGGCGAACGGGTAAGGATCGCCGATATCGGATTGCATCCATGAGTTTCGACTTCAGTCTCAAGACCTTGCACGATCTGTTGCTGAAACCGCAGGGTCACAAGTATCAGCACGGGCACGCGCTGGTGCTGACCGGCGGCATGGGCCGGACCGGCGCGGCCCGGCTGGCCGCGCGCGGCGCGCTGCGAATCGGCGCGGGCGTGGTGACGCTGGGCGCGCCGGACGAGGCGATGACGGAATGCGCCGCGCAAATCAGCGCGCTGATGCTGCGCCGGATCGACACGGGCGAGGATCTGACCGCGGCGCTGCAGGACCGGCGGATCAACGCGCTGTGCATGGGGCCGGGGCTGGGGGTGCAGCGCGCGGGCGCAATGCTGGCCGCCCTGCAGGCGGCAGCCCCCGGATACAGGGGTGCGCTGGTCCTCGACGCCGACGCGCTGACCGCTTTGGCGCCGCAGCCCGTGACCTTGCCCGCGAACTGCGTCCTGACCCCGCATGACGGTGAATTCGCCCGGCTGTTTCCCGATCTCTCGGCGCGACTTGGCGAACCCGCGCTGCGCGGTCCGGCGGCCTGGCGCCTCGACGCCACGCTGGAGGCCGCGAATCGCACCGGCGCGGTAGTGCTGCTGAAAGGGCCGGACACGGTGATCGCCGCCCCCGACGGGCGGCTGGCGCTGCACCGGGCCGCAGGCTCGCGCGCGGTGCCCTGGCTGGCGACGGCGGGCGCGGGCGATGTGCTGGCCGGGATCATCACCGGGTTACTGGCGCGCGGCACAGCCGCATTCGAGGCGGCCTGCGCCGGGGCCTGGATCCATGTCGAAGCCGCGCGGATCTTTGGCCCCGGCCTGATCGCCGATGACCTGCTCGACACGCTGCCCGCGGCCCTGCGCAGCCTGCAGCCTCCGCGCGAGAGGGACGAGGACGCGGATCGAGGATTGCTGCCCTGACAAAGGACCACGCGGCGGGGTGCCGCCTTGGCAGGCCAGAGTGCCGGGCGGGGACCGCAGGGGCTGGGGACAGCACGGACGCAGACCGATCCGGCTGCGGCGCGGTGCCGCAGACGACCGACGGGCGTCGGACGCCCGGAAGCGCGACGTTGATAGAGGTGGCGCGTGGCCCCATTGGGCGCTGTCGGGACCCCCGCCACGCGCGGCTCAAAGCAGGCAGGGCTGGACGCCTGGATGGGGCAGTTGCGGACGTCGCGGTGCCGCGACAACGGGTTCGGCCGCGCGAGTGGGAGGGGGCGAAGCGCCATCGCCGCGCCATCCGGGCGCGGCGAGGCGGCGCCAGGGGATGAGGTCTCGGACGCATCGGCGGGACCAGGCGACGACTGCGCGCCCGGGTTGCGCCGGTGCGGCGGACGCGGGCCGAATTGGGCCAGGCGCGGTGCAGGCGGTGCTCTGGGGTGGCCTCAGGGGCGCGCGGGCAGGCGTGTTTGGGCGGGACCAGGGGCGCGGGCCGGGCATGGCCCGATGGCAGGGATGGTCGAGCGTGCCTTGCCGGAGCAGGAACGCGCCAATGAAGGGCGCCGACCCAAGTTGCGGGGGTGGCCCTGTGGCTTGGGCGCGGGCCGCTCGCCTCAGTGCAGGCGGCGCTGGACGGTGACGTCGGGGGCGCGGGTGCGGGCCGAGGCGACCTCGACCCCATCGGCCCAGACGATCTGCGGCGCGTCGAAATGCAGCCGGATCAGCCGGACCTTGGCGCGGGTCTCGCGCCGCACCAGCCGGTCATCGACCAGCGAGGCGGCGGGGGTGAGCATCTCGTTCTGCCCGTGCAGGATGGTCGCGCGCCAATCGCGCACCAGAACCTGATGATCGGCCGGCAGGGTCACCGACTGGCCCAGCACCGCGCCCGACACCGGCGCGCCGGGTTCGATCACCACGACGTCGATGTCATGACCGACGAGGGTGCTGGTGCCGCGCAATTCGACCGGACCGTTGCGCGTCAGCACGATGTCACCCGCCAGCAGATACTCGACCGGAATCGCGCCCTCGGTGGTGCGCACGACCGTACCGGCCAGCAGCCCCGTCGGCCGCGAACGGCGCGAGGCGTGGATGACCGGGGGCAGATTGGCGACGAGTTGCGACAGCATGGCGGACCTCACAATGAACATCCGGCCTATCTTGACGCGCATAATGGTTAAAATGTGACGAAGATCCTGTATTTTCGCGGCAGCCCCCCTCGCGCAGGGGCAGGCGGATTGCTAAACGGGCAGCGGGCGGGTGTGGCGGAATTGGTAGACGCACCAGATTTAGGTTCTGACGCCGCAAGGCGTGGGGGTTCGAGTCCCTTCACCCGCACCACCTGCCAGAATCAGGGTTGATCCGCCCCCGCGCCCGCTCTAGGAAGACCCGGATTCATCAGGCCGCCGTCCGGGCGGCCTGTCAGCTTATGCGAGGACCAACATGCAAGTCACCGAGACCCTGAACGAGGGGCTGAAGCGCGCCTATACGATCACCGTCAGCGCCGCCGATCTGGCAGCCAAGGTGGATCAAAAGCTGATCGAGGCGCAGCCCGAAGTCGAGATCAAGGGGTTCCGCAAGGGCAAGGTGCCGATGGCGATGCTGAAGAAGCAGTTCGGCCAGCGCCTGACCGGTGAAGCGATGCAGGAAACCATCGACGGCGCCATGCAGGCGCATTTCGACGAGACCGGCGCCCGCCCGGCGATGCAGCCGAAGATCGAGATGCAGAACGGCGAGACGTGGAAAGAGGGCGACGACATCACCGTCACCCTGTCCTACGAGGCGCTGCCCGAGATCGCCGAGCCCGACTTCACGGCCCTCTCGCTGGAGCGTCTGGTCGTTTCGGCCGATGACGCGGCGGTGGACGAAGCCCTGACCAACCTGTCCAAGCAGGCGCAGGATTTCGCCGACAAGGATGGCGCGGCGGAAACCGGCGATCAGGTGGTGTTCGACTTTGCCGGTTCGATCGACGGCGTGGCCTTTGATGGCGGCACGGCGGCGGATTACCCGCTGGTGCTGGGCTCGGGCCAGTTCATCCCCGGCTTTGAAGAGCAACTGACCGGCGCCACCGCCGGCACGTCGCGCGACGTCACCGTCAGCTTCCCGGAGAACTATGGCGCGGCACATCTGGCCGGCAAGGAAGCGGTGTTTGCCTGCACGATCAAGGCCGTCAAGGCGCCCGCCGCCGGCGCGATCGACGATGCGATGGCCGCCCGTTTCGGCGCCGAATCGCTGGACGCGCTGAAGGGCCAGATCCGTCAAGGTCTGGAAGGGGAATACGCTCAGGCCGCCCGTGCGGTGGTCAAGCGCAGCCTGCTCGACGCGCTGGACAAGGCCGTCAGCTTTGACCTGCCCGAGAGCCTGGTCGAAGCCGAGGCCAGCCAGATCGCCCACCAGCTCTGGCACGACGAAAACCCCGAGGTCCATGACCACAACCACGCGCATATCGACACCACCGACGAGCATCGCTCGCTGGCGGTGCGCCGGGTGAAGCTTGGCCTGTTGCTGGCCGAAGTTGGCCGCAAGGCCGAGGTCACCGTGACCGATGCCGAGATGACCCAGGCCATTCTGGCGCAGGCGCGTCAGTATCCGGGACAAGAGCGCCAGTTCTTTGAATTCGTGCAGAAAAACCCGCAGATGCAGCAGCAGTTGCGCGCCCCGCTGTTCGAGGACAAGGTCGTCGATCTGGTCCTCAGCCGCGCCACCGTGACCGAGCGCGCCGTGTCCAAGGACGACCTGAAAGCCGCCCTCGACGCGCTGGAAACCGAGGCCTGAGGCCAGCCGCCTGACCGGCAGATCCCCGCCCCCGCCCCCAAAGGGCGGGGGTTTTCGCTGGCCAAACGCCGCGCGACCTCCTAAATCCTGCCTCGACGCCCCCGCACGGAAGCCCCGGCATGACCCTGCAAGACGCCACGATCTTTGCCTACAAGCTGTGCGTTTACACCTGGATGGTGACCTATGTCGCGCTGATCTGGCGCGGAATGAAGGACCGGTCCTATGGCATGCCGATCCTCGCACTGGCCTTGAACCTGACCTGGGAGCTGATCTTTCTGGCGTTCATCCCGCCGCAGGGCAGTCTGGATTCCGCGCTGGTTCCGCATGGCGCGCTCAAGGCGCAGATCGTCTTTGGCCTGTGTTTCCTGCTGGATGTCGGAATCCTCTATACCTATTTTCGCTTTGGTTACAAATACTTCGCCCAATCTTACGGCCTGACCCGGCCGCAATGGATCGGCTATTCGATCGCCCTTTTGGCCTTCAGCTTTCTGGTGATCCATTCGGGCGCGTATTTCTTCATGCAGTTCGACAGCTATTTCCACCGCGACCAGATCGAGGCCGCCAAGCTGATCGCCTTCATCCAGAACGCGGTGATGTCGCTGGCCTTTGTCGCGATGTTCCACATGCGCCGCAGCATCGAGGGGCAGAGCTTTACCATCGCCTGGACCAAGTTCCTCGGCTCGTCCCTGACGGTGGGGCCGATCTATCTGCTGCAGCACCCGGACAACTATTTCGCCTGGGTCATCATCGGCACGATGGCGCTGGCCGATATCTGGTACATGGGGCTGATCTGGGGCGCCCTGCGCCGCGCCGGGATCAACCCGCTGACGCGCCTCTGACCGGCGGTTTGCGGGCAGATCGAGTGCCGGGCGACGCAATTGCGGCTGTTGGCGTTGCAGAGCCCCTCGGCCACGCTGACGGCCGCGGTTGTCGACGGGGGCCACAGTCCTGTTCGGTGGCGGCACCGGGCGCGATGACCCCGGCAATCCGGGCGAGCGCGCACAGGGGTCCAGAACGGCGAACGACAGGACGCAGGACAGGTCTGCCCCAGGATCGGCCGCCGTCGCCGCGCGGCGGCCAATCGCCGCGTATCAACCCGCCAAGGCCCGCGCGATGATCAGCTTCTGGATGTCCGAGGTGCCTTCGTAAATCTGGCAAACCCGCACGTCGCGGGCGATGCGTTCGATCCCGGTGTCCTGCACATAGCCCATGCCGCCAAAGGTCTGCAGCGCGCCCGAGACGATGCGCTCGGCGGCCTCCGAGGCAAAGAGCTTGGCCATCGCCGCCTCGGTCAGGCAGGGCACCCCGGCATCCTTGAGCCGCGCCGCCGACAGCACCAGTTGCGTCGCCGCCTCCAGTTGCGTCGCCAGATCGGCCAGCCGAAACGCCACCGCCTGATGCGCCATCAGGGTCTGGCCAAAGGACCGGCGCTCCTTGGCATAGGCGACCGCCATCTCCAGCGCCGCCCGCGCCATGCCGACCGATTGCGCCGCGATGCCGATACGTCCGGTCTCCAGACTGGCCAGCGCGATGCGATAGCCCTCACCCTCGGCGCCGATGCGCGCTGTCTCGGGCAGTTCCAGCCCGTCAAACCTGAGCGCGCAGGTGTCCGAGGCCCGCTGACCCATCTTTTCCTCGACCCGCGTCACGCTGAAACCGGGCGCCGAGGTCGGCACCAGAAAGGCGCTGATCCCCGCCTTGCCGCTGGAACCCGGCGCGCGGGCAAAGACGATCACCTGCCCGCCGATCCGTCCTGAGGTGATGAAGACCTTCTCGCCGTCCAGCACATAACCGCCCGGCACCGCCCGCGCCGTGCAGCGCAATGCGCTGGCGTCCGACCCGGCCTGCGCCTCGGTCAGGGCAAAGGCGCCGATGAACGCCCCCTGCGCCGCCGGACGCAGCACCGCCTCTTTCTGCGCGGTCGAACCAAAGCGCTCCAGAATCGCGTTGAAGGGCGCGTTGTGCACACTCATCACCGTGGACAGCGCGCCGTCGCCCGCTGCCACCTCGATCAAGGCCAGCGCATAGCTGACATAATCGGCCCCCGCCCCGTCCCAGTCGGGGCTGACCACCATGCCCAAAAGGCCCAGATCGCCCATCTCGCGCAGCACCTCGGGTTCGATCACCCCGGCCCGGTCGCGCGCCGCCGCGCCCGGCGCAAGGCGCTCGCGGGCAAAGGCGCGCGCCGTGTCACGGATCAGGATCTGGTCGTCGCTCAACATGGGGGCCTCCGGCGTGGTCTGGCCTTTTGTCGCGCGCGGCCCCCGGCGGGTCAACGCCAAACCGCGCCCCCCTCTTTGTGCCTCAACTATCCTCAGGGGGGTGAGGCCGCAGGCCGAGGGGGGCAGAATGCCCCCCTGACCCGGCCCGCCCTATTCCGCCGCGTGGCGGGGCGAGCGGCCCGGCTCGCGGGGTTCCACCGACTCGGCCACCGCAGGCGCGGCAACCGGGCTGCTCACCGGGTCCCAGATGATCTCGGCATGGCGGACCTTGGCAGTGCGCCGCGTCAGGGTGCGGTCATCACGCGCCTGCCCCGGTCGCGCGGCCTTCAGCGTCGGGCCGATGGCGGCGAGGAAGGTCTCGATCCAGATCCGCGCCGCCAGCAGGGCGGGCGTCAGCAGCAGCGTCAGCACCGTCGAGACACCCAGCCCGAACACCACTGCCGTTGCCAGCGGCTTCCACCACATCGCCGTCGGGCTGTTGAGCGAATAGCCACCGTTCACAAAGTCGATGTTCAGCCCCAGCATCATCGGCGCCAGACCGGCCATCGTGGTGATCGTCGTCAGCATCACCGGGCGGATGCGCTGCTCGGCGGTGCGGATGATCGCCTCGATGCGCGGCATGTAGCGCACGAATTCCTGATAGGTGTCGATCAGCACGATGTTGTTGTTCACCACGATCCCGGCCAGCGCGACGATGCCGGTGCCGGTCATGATGACGGAAAACGGCTGCTGCAGCACGATCATGCCGATCAATACCCCCGCCGTGGACAGAACCACGGCGACCAGCACCAGCACCGAATTGTAGAAACTGTTGAACTGCGCCAGCAGGATGATGAACATCAGCCCCATCGCCGCGGCAAAGGCGCCGCCGAGGAAGGCCGTCGATTCCTCCTGATCCTGCTGCTCGCCGGTCCATTGCCAGTTGATGCCCTCGGGCAGCGGGCTTTCATTTTGCAACCACTGGCTCAGCGCGGCGATGCGTTCGCTGGGGGTCACCGGCACCAGATGCTGCCCGGCGTCGATGATGGCCGCACGGGCGCTTTCCGCGGCCTGCGCCGCCTCGGACCCGGCGGCATGCAGCCGCGCGTCCACCGCGGCCACCGGCACCAGGCGGGCGATGCTGCCATCGTCGTTGACCACACTCATCAGGTCCGAGGCCGCGTCGGCCTTGACGTCAAAGAACCGCTGCTCGCCGTAACGGTCGATCTGGCCGCGCAGCGCAACCGGTTGGCGCGACACGAAATTCGACAGCGGCACCAGCCCCTGCCGCGTCTGCACCCGCAGCGTGTCGAGGGTCGCCAGCAGTCGGTCCTCCTCGGGCAGGCGAACGCGGATCTCGATTTCCTCGTCCGAGGTCTCGACCCGCATCGTGTCCAGCATGATGCCGCGCGTCACCAGTTGCACCATGCCGCCCACCGTCACCACATCGGCGCCAAAGCGCCCGGCGGCTGCGGTATCGACACGGATTTCCCAGTCGATGCCGGGCAAGGGGCGGCTGTCCTCGATGCCGATCACGCCGCCGATTTCCGCCATCCGGGCCTGCACGATGTCCACCGCCTGCCCCAGCGAGGCAAAATCGCTGCCGGTCAGCCGCAGATGAATCGGCTTGGCCGCCGCCGGGCCGCCTGACATGATCATGAATTCGGTGATGATACCGGGGATCTGGCGGAACCGCGCCTCGAGCCGGTCCAGCACCGCCTGCCCCAGCAGATCGGCATCGCCGTCGCGGTCATCCCAGTTGACCAGTTCAAACTGGATCTGGCCGATGGAATCGCGCGGCGCCTGACCGCCACCGGTGTTCTGGTTCAACCCACCCGAGCCGGAAAAGGCAAAGCTGGCGGCGACGCCGCGCTCGGCCAGCACGACCTCTTCGACCTGCCGCACCAGCGCGTCCTGCTCGACCAGCGACAGATTGCCCCGCGCGCGGATATAGACGATGCCCTGCTCGGGCTCGGTCTGGACAAAGAACTCGGTGCCATAATTGTTCTCGCCGTAATAGGCAAAAACCTGCCAGACCACCGCGACCACCGCCGCCGCCGTGACAAAGGGCATCACCGGATTGCCGACGATCGCCTTGATAAGCCAGCCAAAGGCCGTGCGTTTATAGCCGACCTGCACCGGCTTGGCCTTGGCATCGGGCGTCAGCGCGCTGAGCGTGACCGACATGCCAAAGGCGCCCAGCATCATCAGCAGCGCGCCGGGGATCAGCGAGGCCACCGGCCCGCGCGCCAGCCCCAGCAGGCCGGGGTTGAGCAGCGCCAGCACCCCACCCGCCAGCACCATCAGCGCCAGTGCCATGAAGGGCAGCCGCAAGACCCAAGGCAGGCGCCGCAGCCCGCCCGCCATCTGGTCCAGCCGCCGCGAGATCCGCCCCGAAACCCCGCCCAGGATCGGCATGAAGATCAGCGCGACGATCAGCGAGGACGACAGCACGAAGATCAGCGTGATCGGCAGCATCCCCATGAACTCGCCCGCCACGCCGGGCCAGAACAGCATCGGCAGAAAGGCGCAGAGCGTGGTGGCCGTCGAGGACACCACCGGCCAGAACATGCGCTTGGACGCCTCGACATAGGCGCGCATCGGGCCTTGCCCCTCGGCGATGCGACTGTCGGCGTATTCGCCCACGACAATCGCCCCGTCGACCAGCATCCCCACCGCCAGAATCAACCCGAACATCACGATGTTCGAAATCGTCACCCCCATGATGCCCAGAAAGATGAAGCTGAGCAGGAAGGACGCCGGAATCGAGAACCCCACCAGCAGCGCGGTGCGGGTGCCGAGGCTGGCCAGCACGACGATCATCACCAGCGCGACGGCGCTGAGCACCGAGCCTTCGAGCTGCGAGATCATCGAGCCGACCTGATAGCTGCGGTCGAGCGCGGGCGTCACATGGATCGCTGCGCGCAGTTCCTCGGGCCATGTGGCGACTTCGGCATCGATCGCCGCGCGCACCTCGTCCACCGTGCCGATCAGGTTGAACCCCTTGCGCTTGACCACCTGCAGCGCCAGCGTCGATTCGCCCTGAAACCGCGCCATCCCGGCACGGTCCTCAAAGGTCATGCGGATCTCGGCCAGATCGCCCAGCGTCACCACCCGGTCACCGTTGACCTTGATCGGCAGCGCATAGATGTCCTGCGGCCCCTCGAAACTGCCCGGCAAGGACAGGCTGAAGCGGCCTGAGTCACTCTCGATCTCGCCCGCCGCAACCAGTTGGTTGTTGGCGGTGACGGCGGTAATCAATTCGCCTGCGGTGACGTTGAAGGCTTCGAGCCGCAGCGGGTCGATGATGACCTCGACCATCTCGTCGCGCACCCCGGCCACATCGGCCGACAGCACGGCATCGACGCTTTCGATGGCGCGCTCCAGATCGCGGGCGGCGCGCAGCAGCGTGCGTTCGGGCACGTCCCCCGCGACGGCGACGATGACGATGGGAAACTGCGAAAAGTTGAACTCGTTGATCGAATAGGTATCGGCCCCATCCGGGAAATCCGCCGAGGCCCGGCTCATGCGGTCACGCACATCGGCGAGGGTGGCGGATTTGTCCCAATCGAATTCGAATTCGAGGATGACGCTGGCATAGCCCTGCCGCGCGGTCGCCGTCATGTCGGTCAGCCCGGTCAGGCCCGACAGTTCCTGCTCCATCGGGCGCACCAGCAGGGTCTCGGCGTCGGTGGCGGAGATCCCCTGAAACGGCACCGAGATGAACAGCGCGGGCACCTCGATATCGGGTTCGCCTTCCTTGGGCAGGCCGGTATAGGCCAGCACCCCGGCGGCGAGTGTCAGCACCACAAAGGCCAGCACCATGCGGGCGCGTTCCGAGGCCCAGTCGATCATGCCGCGCATCGGATCACTCCCCGCCCCGGCGCGTCACCCGCACCTCGACACCATCCGTCACATACTCCTGCCCGACGACCACCACATCGGCCTCGACAGGAAGGCCGGTCACCCAGAACCCCTGCGGCGCGTCGCGCAGAACCTGAACCGGCTGAAAGAACGTCCGGCTGTCGGCATCGACCAGCCGCAGGCCCAGCGCGCCGTCGTCGTTGATCGTCAGCGCCGAGCCCGGCACCAGATGGCCGCGCGTCGCGGTGGCGGCGATCAGCATGTCGGCGCTCAGCCCCTCGCGGATCGCCATGTCGGGGTTCGGCACCGTCAGTTCGACGCGAAAGGTGCGCGTCGCCGGATCACCGGCGCGGGCGAGGAAACTGACCTGCCCCACGACATCGCGACCGTTCGACAGCCGCGCCCCGGCCATTGCGCCCAGCGCCAGCCGGTCGATCTGTGCCTCGGCGGCATGGCCGACGACCAGCATCGGATCAAGCTGGATCACCGTCGCGCAAAGCCCGCCAGCCGCCATCAACGAGCCCCGCTCGGCCGAGTCGCTTTCCAAAAGCCCGGCAAAGGGCGCGCTGATGACCAGTCGCTCCATCTCGGTGCGCGCGCCCTCGACCCCGGCGCGCGCGGCCTCGACCCCGGCGCGGGCGGCTTGCAGCCCGGCCTCGGCCGTCGCCAGCCGGTTCTGCGCGCCAAAACCGCCCTCGGCCAACCGCTCGGTGGTGGCAAAGGTGATCTCGGCCTCGGCCAGCCGGGCGCCTGCCTCGGACAGCCTCGCCTCGGCCTCGGCCAGATGGGCGGCACGGGTGCCGGGGTCCAGCCGACACAGCACATCGCCCGCCGCCACCAGCGAGCCCCGCGCAACCGGTTCGGACAACACCAGCCCCGAGGTCTGCGCCCGCACCTCGACCGAGCGCGAGGCCAGCGTGCGCCCGCGCAGCACGATCGCGCTTTCAAGGTCGCGCTCGACAATGCGCTCGACCACGACGGCAAAGCGCGGATCGACCGGCGCGGCCTCGACAGGCGCGGCGGGTTCGACGGCGACCGGCTCGGCACGCTCGACCCCGGCAAAGGCCATCAGGGCCTCGCGCTGCATCACGAAGAAGTAGAGCAGGACCAGAACCACAGCAGCGGTCAGCATCGGCACGAAACGCATCGTCATCAACCTTCGTTACAGGCATTCCCGGCCCATGGGACAGGTACGGATCAGCAGCCGTTCCGGTTCATCGCGCGGGAAAAGATAATTCGGACGCTATCGGCACCGGAAGCCGCCCATTGCGCGCTCAGATAGTTGCGAAACGGCGAAAAAGCAAATGCGACCCGCTGCTGCCGCGACGGAAATCGCCGCAATGCCGCACAAACCCCCGGCTTTACCCTGCGCGGGGCAAAAAACAGCCAGCCGCGCCGCCGCCAAGGGGTGCAGACTTGGCAAGCCCGGCGGTCTCGGGCTATGAGGGGGCCGACGTTGCGCGCACCGCGACGCACCCAGCGCAGCACCGGAGGCCAGACGTGAGCAACCCTGACAGCTTCATCGACGAGGTGAACGAGGAACTCAAACGCGACCGCCTGTTTGGTTTCATGCGCAAATGGGCGTGGCTGGCGGTCTTGGCCGTGCTGGTTCTGGTCGGCGGTGCCGCCTGGAACGAATGGCGCAAGGCGCAGGCCGAGTCGCAGGCGCAGGCCTTTGGTGACGCGGTGATCGCCGCGCTTGCACCCGAGGATCTGTCGGCGCGCCGCGAGGCACTGGCCATCATCGACGCCACGGGCGAGCGGGCCGGAATCCTGAACCTGCTGCTGGCCGCGACCGAGATCGAGGCGGAAAACCGCCCCGCCGCGCTGGCCCTGCTGGCCTCGGTGGCCTCGGACACCAGCCTGCCGTCCAGCTATCGGCAGATCGCCGCGCTGAAACGGGTGATTCTAGGCGGTGCCGACCTGCCGATGGACGACCGCAGCGCCGCGCTGCAGGGCCTCGCCGCGCCCGGCCAGCCGTTCCGCGCACTGGCGCTGGAGCAACTGGCGCTGCTGGCGCTGGAATCCGGCGATGGCGCCGCCGCGCTGGCGCAGGCGCAGGCGCTGCTGCAAGAGCCCGCGCTGACCGAGACCCTGCGCCGCCGCGTGCTGCAACTGATCGTCGTGCTGGGCGGTGAACCGCCGTCGGACAACGGCTGAACCATCGCCCAACCGCCAGTGAAGGGAGTGTTCCTGTGAGCCTGCTCAGAACCATGGCCCTGATTGGCCTCGCCGCCCTGTCGCTGGGTGCCTGCAACCGCGAGCGCCCGCTGGAAGGCGAGCGCGTCGATCTGCGTGCCCCTTGGGGCGAGACCGGCGCCGCTATCCAGAACCGCAGCCTGCCGATTTCGCTGGGCGCGACCTCGGCCAATGGCGCGTGGACGCAGCGTCAGGGCACCTCGGGCGCGCGCCCCGGCCATCCGGCGCTGTCGGCCAGCCCGCAACTGGTCTGGTCGGCCCCGATCGGCGAAGGCGACAGCCGCCGCGTGCGGTTGACCACCGACCCGGTCGCCGCCGAAGGCCGCATCTTTACCCTCGACGCCCGCGCCCGCGTGCAGGCGACCTCGACCAATGGCGAGGCGCTGTGGTCGGTTGACCTGACCCCGGCGCGCGATCAGCGCAACACCGCCTCGGGCGGGGCGCTGGCGGTGGCGGGCGGGCGGCTCTATGTCAGCTCGGCCTATGCCTTTGTTGCCGCCCTCGACGCCACCACCGGCCGCGAGATCTGGCGCAGCGAGTTTGACTCGCCGCTGACCGGTTCGCCCGCCGTGATGGGCGATACGCTTTATCTCAGCGCCGCGGACGGCACGCTTTGGGCGCTGGATGCCGCCAACGGCCGCATCCGCTGGACCCTGCCGGGCACCCCCGCGCTGGCAGTGCTGGCGCGCGGCTCGGCACCGGCCATTGCCGGGGAATACGTCGTCTTCCCGATGCAATCGGGCGAATTGACCGCCGTGCGCCGGGCGAACGGCGGGCGGGTCTGGACCACGGCGGCGGTGGGTCGTCGCACCGGGGCGGCAGCGGCGACGATTTCGTCACTCAGCGGCGACCCGGTGGTCGAGGGCAACCGCCTCTATGCCGCCAACCAGTCTGGCCGCCTCTTTGCGCTGAACGCCGCCACCGGCGCGCCGATCTGGACCGCGGACGAGGGCGCCTATGGCCCGGTCTGGCCGGTCGGTGGTTCGGTTTTCCTCGTCAGCGACCAGAACCGCCTGCTGCGCCTCGATGCCACCGACGGGTCGGTGATCTGGGCGGTGGACCTGCCGCTCTACACCACCGAGCGCGTGCGGCGCCAACTGGCGATCTATCCGCAGCACGGCCCGGTGCTGGCGGGTGGGCGGATCTGGGTTGCCTCGGGTGACGGTGCGCTGCGCGGCTTTGACCCGGCCTCGGGCGCGCGGGTGGCGGACCTCGCCATTCCGGGCGGCGCGGCCTCGGGGCCGATCGCGGTCGGCGGCGCGCTTTACATCCTCAGCCGGGACGGCGCGTTGCTCGCCTATCGCTGAACCTTTACATTCGACCCGGCGAAGCCTATTGCGACGCCTTTGGTTCCGTCGGAGTCCGCAATGAGCTTCACCCTGGCCTTGGTGGGCCGCCCGAATGTGGGCAAATCGACGCTGTTCAACCGACTGGTCGGGCGGCGTCTGGCGCTGGTCGATGACCAGCCCGGCGTCACCCGCGACCTGCGCGAGGGCGAGGCCCGACTGGCCGACCTGCGCTTTACCGTCATTGACACCGCCGGTCTGGAAAACATCACCGACGACAGCCTGCAGGGCCGGATGCGCCGCCTGACCGAACGGGCGGTCGAGATGGTCGATGTCTGCCTCTTCATCACTGACGCGCGCCAGGGCATCACCCCGGCGGACGAAATCTTTGCCGACATCCTGCGCCGCCGCGCCAAGCACGTCATCCTTGCCGCCAACAAGGCCGAGGGCAACGCCGCCGATGGTGGCTATATCGAGGCCTACAGTCTGGGCCTGGGCGAGCCGATCCGCCTGTCGGGCGAGCACGGGCTGGGAATGGACGACCTTTACCGCGCGCTGCAACCGCTGGCCGACGGGTTCGAGGCCCGCTCGCAGGCCGAGGCGCCCGAGGTCGATGTCTCGCTGCCCGAGGACAGCGAAGAGGACAATACCGAAGGCGACGAATTCGCCAGCTGGAAACCCACCGAAAAGCGCCCGCTGCAAGTGGCGGTGATCGGGCGGCCGAATGCGGGCAAATCCACCCTCATCAACCAGATCATCGGTGAGGACCGCCTGCTGACCGGCCCTGAGGCCGGGATCACCCGCGATTCCATCGCCCTGCCCTTTACCTGGAACGGCACGCCGATGCGGCTGTTCGACACCGCCGGCATGCGGCGGCGCGCGCGGGTGACGGACAAGCTGGAGAAACTCTCGGTCGCGGACGGGCTGCGCGCGGTCAAGTTCGCCGAGGTTGTCGTCGTGCTGCTGGATGCGGCCATTCCCTTTGAAACCCAGGACCTTCGCATCGCCGACCTGTCGGAAACCGAAGGCCGCGCCGTGGTCATCGCGGTGAACAAATGGGACCTGGAAGAGGACCGGCAGGACAAGCTAAAGGCGATGCTCGAAGCCTTTGAACGCTATCTGCCGCAGTTGCGCGGCGCACCGCTGGTGACCGTCTCGGCAAAAACCGGGCGCGGACTGGACCGGCTGCACGAGGCGATCCTGCGCGCCCATGCGATCTGGAACCGCCGCATCGGCACCTCGCGGCTGAACCAGTGGCTGGCCGCAATGGTCGAATCGCACCCGCCGCCCGCCCCCGGCGGCAAGCGCGTTCGGCTGCGTTATATCACCCAGGCGAAAACCCGGCCGCCGGGATTCGTGGTGAAATGCTCGCATCCCGACGAACTGCCCGAAAGCTACAAGCGCTATCTGGTCAACGGGTTGCGCGAGCGGTTCGACATGCCGGGCACGCCGATCCGGTTGTTCCTGCGCAGTTCCAGCGACCAGAACCCGTACAAGGACCGCAAGAATGTGCAGCCGTCGCGGTTGAAGAAGCACAAGAACCCGACGCTGCCTTACAAGACGTAAGACAAGGGGGGCGCTCGCGCCCCCCTCGGCCTGACGGCCTCACCCCCCTGAGGATATTTGAAGAGCAAAGAGGCAGCGGCTTGACCTCGATCAAGGCGGCGGCAGCGGATTGGATCACTCTCAAAGCACCTTGAAGGAGAGTGTCCGATGGGATGGATGACACGCATTGACGCGCATGCCGATCTGATGCACACGATGGCCGACACGCTGGGCGCCGATCTGGGCGATGCCTTGGTGCGCGGGGCGATCTCGGCGCCGGAACTGCGCAACGCGGTGATGGCCTGCACCGGTTGCGAAGAGACCGGAGCCTGCCGCGACTGGCTGCGCGACCACGCCGGCGGCGCCGCCGAGACTCCGGTCTATTGCCGCAACCACGACCTGCTGGACCGGCTGCGCGGCTGATCCTCAGCGGATCTTCAGCGTTGCAAGGCCGATCAGCGCCAGCACAAGGCTGATGATCCAGAAGCGGATGACGATCTGCGGCTCGGCCCAGCCGCGCTTTTCGAAATGATGGTGGATCGGTGCCATCAGGAACACCCTTTTGCCGGTGCGCTTGAAATAGAGCACCTGAATGATGACGCTCATCGCCTCGACGACAAAGAGCCCGCCGACGATCCCCAGCACCAGCTCGTGCTTGATTGCCACGGCGATCGCCCCCAATGCGCCACCCAGCGCCAGACTGCCGGTGTCGCCCATGAACACCGCGGCAGGGGGCGCGTTATACCACAGGAATCCCAGGCCCCCGCCCGCCAAGGCTGCGGAAAAGATCAGCAATTCTCCGGTGCCCGGGACATAGTGAACATCCAGATAGGCGGTGAAATCGACCCGGCCCACGGCATAGGCGATCACCCCCAGCGTGCCCGCCGCGATCATCACCGGCATGATCGCCAGCCCGTCCAACCCATCGGTCAGGTTCACCGCATTCGCCGCACCGACGATGACGATCATCGCAAAGGGCACAAAGAGCCAGCCGAGGTTCAGCAGCACTTGCTTGAACACCGGAACCGCCAGACGGCCCGACAGGGCCTCGGGATGCAGGCGCATGGCCACCACGGCGGCGATCAGCGCGACGAGGAACCCCAGCCCCAGACGCACCTTGCCCGACACGCCCTTGTGGTTGAATTTCTTGACCTTGGCATAATCATCGGCAAAGCCGATCAGCCCGAAGGCCAGCGTGACACCCAGCACCAGCCAGACATAGGGGTTGTCCAGCCGTGCCCAGAGCAGCGTTGACACCGTCAGCGCCGACAGGATCAGCAGCCCGCCCATCGTCGGCGTGCCCTTCTTGGTCAGCAGATGCGACTGCGGTCCGTCCTCGCGGATCGGCTGGCCTTTGCCCTGACGACGGCGCAGGAATTCGATCAGCGGGCGACCGAAGATGAAGCCAAAGACCAGTGCGGTGAAAAAGGCCGCGCCCGCCCGCACGGTGATATAGCGGAACAGATTGAAGGCCGTGAAGGATTCGGAAAACTCGGCCAGCCAGTACAACATCGCTCACTCTCCCGTCAGATCGTCGCCGGGCGGCAGCCCGAGGTGGCGCAGGGCGTCAACCACCCGCGAGACATAACTGCCTTTCGAGCCCTTCACCAGAACGACGTCACCGGGGCGCACCAGCAGATGCGCCTTGGCGCCGAGGTCCTCGGCCCGCGCGACGCATTTGCCGCGTTTTTCCTGCGGCAGTGCGTGCCAGAGGTGCTCCATCCGCGGACCGACGCAGTGCACGAGGTCGGTGCGGGCCAGCGCCGGGTGGTCCGCGATGGCCCGGTGCAGCGCGGTCTCGCCCTCGCCCAGTTCCAGCATGTCACCGAGGACGGCAATCCGCCGACCGCCGGTGCCGGGCGGCGTGGCGGCCAGCACATCGAGCGCGGCGGTCAGTGAGGCCGGGTTGGCGTTGAAGGCGTCGTCGATCAGCGTAAAGCGGTGGTCGCTGGCGGCGTCGAGCACCAGCACCTCGCGGCGGCCGCGCCCGGCCGGTGGGCGCCAGCGGCCCAGCGCCTGAGCGGCCAATGCCAGATCAAGGCCCAGCGCCTTGGCCACGGCCAGGCAGCCGATGGCGTTCATCGCGAAATGCGCGCCCGAATCGGCGAGGCGAATGTGATAGGCGACGCCGTCGATCTCGGCGGTGCTGATGAGGGCCGATAATGTCTGACGTATGGATGTCAGACGTATATCACCGGCTTTTCCAAAGCTGAGGCGGTGTTCCGGTGCGGCGGCAGCCAGGATGGGCGAAACCGGCAGATCCGAGGGAAAGATCGCGATTCCATCGGGTTCCAGACCAGAATATATGTCTGACTTTTCGTGCGCTATATCGTCAAGACTGCCAAAGGCCGCCAGATGCGCCGGGGCCACCGTCGTAATCAACGCGATATGCGGGCGGGTCAGGCGGGCGAGCGGAGCAATTTCGCCGGGGTGGTTCATGCCGATTTCGACCACGGCATACCCGGCATCCCGCGGCAGACGCGCCAGAGTGATCGGCACGCCCCAGTGGTTGTTGAAGCTGGCTTCGGCGGCGTGGGTGGCGGCGAAATCACCCAGCATCAGCCGCAGCATCTCCTTGGTCGAGGTCTTGCCCGCCGAACCGGTCACGCCGATCACCTTGGCCGAACTGCGCGCGCGCCCGGTCGCGCCCAGCGCCGTCAGCGCCGCCAGCACGTCGGGCACCAGCAGGCAGGGGCCGGTCACACCCTCGGGAACGCGACTGACCAGGGCTGCGGCGGCGCCTTTTTCAAAGGCTTGTGCAACAAAATCATGGCCATCACGGGCGGCGGACAGCGCGACGAACAGGTCGCCCGGTTGCAGACTGCGGGTGTCGATCGACAGGCCCGAGGCGGAAAACGGCGCCGTCGCCCGCCCGCCGGTGGCGGCTTCGGCCTCGGTATGGCTCCAGAGACTCATGTCACAGCTTTCCATCGAGCGCCGCCACCGCGACGCTGGCCTGTTCGAGATCGTCGAAAGGATAGACCACGCCGGCAATCGTCTGACCAGTCTCGTGACCCTTGCCGGCGATCAACAGCGCGTCACCGGGTTCCAGCGCATCCACCGCCCGCAAGATCGCCTCGGCGCGGTCGCCGACCTCGATCGCCTCTGGGCAGGCTTTCAATATTTCTGCACGAATGACCGAGGGAACCTCACTTCGGGGGTTGTCGTCTGTCACAAATACAACATCAGCATTCTCAGCAGCGGCTTTGCCCATTAAGGGCCGCTTGGTCTTGTCGCGGTCGCCACCAGCGCCCAGAACCACGATCAGCCGCCCCATCACATGCGGTCTGAGCGCGCGCAGGGCGGTTTGCACCGCATCGGGTGTATGAGCGTAATCGACAAAGACCGGGGCGCCGTTGGTGCGAGTCGCGGCCAGTTGCATGCGGCCCCGCACGCCCTGCAGGCCGGCCATCGCAGTAACCGCCGCCTCAGCCCCGGTGCCGGTGGCCAGCACCAGCCCCAACGACACCAGCGCATTCGCCGCCTGAAAGCCGCCGACCAGCCCCATGTCCACCTGCATCGGACGACCCTTGAGCGCAAAGCGCAGGGTCTGCCCATGCGCGCCATAGCGCTGCGACAGGATGCGCAGGTCGCAATCGGCCGCGCTGCCGACGCGGATCACCCGCTGTTCGAGCATCCCGGCCAACCGCGCGCCATATTGGTCGTCGGTGTTCACCACCGCAACGCCATCGGGCGGCAGAAGGCGAGTGAACAACCCGGCCTTGGCCTGAAAATAGGATTCCATATCAGAGTGATAATCGAGGTGGTCCTGCGTGAGATTGGTAAAGCCCGCTGCCGCCAGTCGCACGCCGTCAAGCCGCCGCTGATCGAGGCCATGCGACGAGGCCTCCATCGCGCCATGGGTGACACCGGCCTCGGCGGCGCGTGCCAACAGGCTTTGCAGCGTCACGGCGTCGGGGGTGGTATGGGCCAGCGGGGCCTCCCACGCGCCTTCGACACCGGTGGTGCCGACATTGATCGCGCGTTCGCCCAGCGCGGCCCAGATCTGCCGGGTAAAGCTGGCGACCGAGGTCTTGCCATTGGTGCCGGTCACGGCGACCATCGTCGCCGGCTGCGCGCCGTAAAACAGCGCGGCGGCCATCGCCAGCGCGGCACGGGCATCTTCGGCCACCACCAACGCGACGGTGGGATGCCGCGACAGCGCCTCGGCGGCCAGTGCCGCCCCGGCGCGGTCGGTCAGCACCGCCGACGCCCCCATGCGCAAGGCCGGATCGATGAAGTCGGCGCCATGCACCCGGCTGCCGGGCAGGGCCGCGAACAGCGCGCCGGGCCGCACCGCGCGGCTGTCGAGGGTGATGGCCGTCAACCGCACTGCGGCGTCGCCGCTGCGCGCGGTCAGTCCCAGGTCGCCAAGGCTCTTGCCGCTCATCCCCGCCCCCAAATCGTCCGCCGCTGCCTAGCGCAGGCTCAGCGCCGCATCAACCGCTGCGGTGTCCTGCGGTCGCAGTCCCAGCACCGGCGCTATCCGCCGGACGATCTCGGCGGCGACCGGCACCACCGTCCAGCCCGCCGTGCGGCGCGATTCACTGGTCGAGATTTCCTCGGGCTCGTCCATCGTGACGACAAAGACATACCGCGGATCGTTCATCGGAAAGGCGCCGGCAAAGGTGGCGATGGTGCGGTCCTCGTAATAGCCGCCATGCGGGTTGGGCTTGTTCGCCGTGCCGGTCTTGCCGCCGGGCAGATAGCCGGCCACCTCGCCCAACGAGGCCGTGCCTTGCGTGACGACGCCGCGCATCAGCGAGCGCATGATCTGCGAGGTTTCTTCGGAAATGACCCTCTCGCCCACCGTCGCCTCGCTGCGGCGCGACAGCGTCGGATGCACGCGCAGCCCGCCGTTAACCAGCGTTGCATAGGCCGAGGCCAGATGCAGCGGCGTCATCGACAGGCCGTGCCCATAGGAAATGGTGACCATCGACAATTCGGACCAGCGCGGATCGAACTGCGGTCGGGCACTGCGGCCCTCGGGCAGATCAAAGGGGATCGCCTCGAGCAGCCCCAACCGGCCGAGAAACTCGCGCTGACGCTCGACGCCGATCATCTGTGCGATGCGGGCGGTGCCGATGTTCGAGGATTCGATGAACACATCGGCCACCGACATCGAGGCGCCGAGATTGTGAAAATCGGTGATTTCAAAGCGGCCATAGCGCAGCGGCCCGCGGATGTCGATCACGGTCGAAGGCGAGACCAGCCCCAGATCGAGCGCCTGCGCCACGGCAAAGGCCTTCATCACCGAGCCGAGTTCGTAAAGCCCCTGCGTGGCGCGGTTGAACAGCGGCGATTCCGCCTGTTCGTCCAGCGTGACGGGCGGCGCCGGGCGGTCGTTGGGGTCAAAGGTTGGCGCCGAGGCCAAGGCCACCACCTCGCCGGTCTGGGCATCCATCACGATGACCGAACCGCCGTTCGCATGCAGCATTGCCATGCCGCTGGCCATAACCTCTTCGACGATCGCCTGCACGCCCAGATCAAGGGTCAGCGCCATCGGCACGGCGGCGAGATCCGGGTCGGACAGCCGGGTATTCTGCGCCAGTTCGATCCCGGCGACGCCGTTGATTTCCGCCGCCGTCACCCCCTGCGCGCCATAGGTCGTGCCGCCCAGCACATGCGCGGCCAGCGTGCCGTTGGGGTAAAGCCGCATGTCGCGCGGCCCCAGCAGCAGGCCGGGTTCACCGATGTCATGCGCCGCCTGAGCCTGTTCGGGCGACAGCCGGGCGCGGATCCAGTCGAAACGGCGGTTGGGGTCGGTCAGCCGCTGGGCCAGCCGTGTCTCATCAAGGTCCGGAAAGATGCGCGCCAGTTCATGCGCGGCGCGGGCGCCGTCGATCATGTAGCGCAACTCGGCATAGAGCGAATGCGTCACCAGATTGGTCGCCAGAATCCGCCCGTTGCGGTCGAGCACATCGGCGCGGTCACCGGAAATGCCTTCGCCGGCATAGGGTTCGGGCTCGATCACCGGGCTGGCGGCCAGCATGCCCATCTTGGCACCGATCACCGCGTATCCGGCAAAGAACAGCGCTGCCAGAAACAGGATGCGCCACTCGGCCTTGCGGCGGCCCTGATCGCGCATCTGCTCGCGGCGCAGGCGCAGGTTCTCGCGCTCGATGCGGTCGGGGTTCATGCCCTGCGCGCGGGCGTCGAGGATGCGCGCCAGCGGGCGCAGTGGAATGCGGATCATGGCGAGACCTCGGCAGCGATCAGCGCGGGATAGGGGATTTCGTCGATCTGGCCAAAGCGCGCGCCTTCCATCGGCATCAGCCCCAGCCGGGCAAAGTTCATCTCGGCCAATTCACGCAGCCGTTGCGGACGGTTCAGATAGGCCCATTCCGCACGCTGCACCGACAGCGATTCCGTCACGCTGCGGATTTCGGCGCGCAACCGGCGCAGGTCGCGCATCGCCTCTTGCGTCTGCTGGTTCTGGTCATAGGCCCAAATCGCCAGCCCCATCACCCCGAAGGCCGTCAGCACATAAAGAATGGCGCGCATCAGCGGTCCTCCCTCAGCACCAGCAATGGCAGGCCCAGCGTGGCGCGGTCGACCGGCCCGGCGGGTTCGGCCGTGCGCCGCGCGATGCGCAGCGTGGCCGAGCGCGCGCGCGGGTTCGCGGCGCATTCGGCCTCAT
>Ga0209573_1002314_pt1 | contig 24767 bp, 21 predicted proteins | sample TNRBio252014_DNA_FD_185870 | JGI IMG/M metagenome (GOLD analysis project Ga0209573, IMG submission 185870) | Wastewater treatment Type I Accumulibacter community from EBPR Bioreactor in Madison, WI, USA - TNR Reactor_6/25/2014_ DNA (SPAdes)... | ecosystem: Engineered > Bioreactor > EBPR >... | reverse complement strand
GGGGGCAGAACCGCGCCTTCTACCGTTTGCGGACCGACAGCATCCACCTTCCCGACAAGGGCCAGTTTCCTAGCGCCGACAACTATTACGCGATCGCACTGCACGAACTCGGGCACTGGACTGGCCACCCATCACGCCTGGATCGCGACCTGGCGCATCCTTTTGGCAGCGAGGGCTACGCGAAGGAGGAACTGCGGGCCGAAATCGCCAGCATGATCCTGGGCGACGAACTCGGAATCGGCCACGATCCCGGCCAGCACGCGGCCTACGTCGGCACGTGGATCAATGTCCTGCGGGACGATCCGCTGGAGATTTTCCGGGCCGCGGCCGACGCCGAGAAGATCCACGGCTACGTGCTGGCTCTCGAACAACAGCAGGTTCAAGAACAGACCAGCCAGCAGGCACAGACCCAGGACAGTGCACAGAATCAGGGTAGCGCAGAGAACCACGACAACACAGAGAATCAGGAGGCGGCCATGAAGAGCTTCACGCAGACCCCCGTGCTCGCGAGCGCGGCGCTCAACTCGACCGATGGCGAAGCGGCAGTTGCCGACCCCCGCCTCGACCCGATCAACCCGCACGAGCAAGCGGCCCGGTTGGCACGAATCGAGGAAGAACGGGTGCGCCGCGACCCCAACAGCACCGATGAGGACATTGCCGCCGCCCGAGAAGCGCGCAAGTCGGCCGACGTCGCCGCGCTCCTCAATGACAAGGACCTGCAACGGCAGATCGCTGAACACGAACGCGAGCAGCAGACTACCCAGGCCGGTCAGGTAGACCAGGCCAGCCAGTCCAGCAAGATCTGGATCGACGTTCCCTACCCGCAGAAGGACGAGGCGAAAGCGCTGGGTGCGCGGTGGGATCGTCAGGAACAGTCCTGGTATGTCCCGGCCGGTGTGGATCCAGCCCCCTTTGCCCGGTGGACGCCGGCGGCTGCTCCCCAGGCCCGACCCAAGCAGTCGCCAGCCACCCCGCCGCGCCAGTATCTTGCCGTTCCCTACGGCGAACGCGTCGCCGCCAAGGCGGCCGGCGCCGTGTGGGACAAAGCCGCGAAGTCCTGGTACGCCGGGCCAAAAGCCGACCTGGCCAAGCTCAAGCGCTGGAAGCCCGAGAACGTGCCCACTCAGCAAGGCCCGGCGATGACGCCGAGGGACGAGTTCGCCGAAGCACTGCGCTCGATCGGCTGCGTGGTGAGCGGCGACCACCCGATCATGGACGGCCAGAAGCACCGCATCAGCGTCGAAGGCGAGAAACACAGCGAGAAATCCGGGTCGGGCTTCTATGTCGGCCACCTGGACGGCCACCCGGCTGGCTACATGAAGAACAACAAGATCGGCATCGACCTGAAGTGGAAATCGAAGGGCTACACGTTCGAACCCGAGCAGAAAGCCCGGATGCTCGCCGAGGCGGCCGAGAAGCTGCAAGCCAGAACCGCCGAACAAGAGCGGCTGCACGAGCAGACCGCGCAGCGTGTCGCCCGGCAGATGGCGAAGCTGCTGCCGGTCATCGAGCCGACCGCGTACATGAACGCCAAGGGCATCGAACCACAGCCCGGCGTCTTCACCGACCGCGAAGGCCAGAAAACCTACATCCCGGCCACCGACGTCGACGGCAAGCAATGGACGATGCAGTACATCCGCGAGGACGGTAGCAAGCGCTTCGCCAAGGACAGCCGCAAGGAGGTCTGCTTCCATGCGATCGGCGGCCTGGACGCGCTGGCCAAGGCACCCGTCCTGGTCATCGGAGAAGGCTACGCCACCGCCGGCAGCCTGTCACAAACGCTGGGCTTCGCGACCGTCGCCGCCTTCGACTCGGGGAATCTGGTGCCCGTCGCCAAGGCCCTGCACGAGAAGTACCCGGACAAACCGATCGTGATCGCCGGCGACGACGACAAGCACCTGGAAGCCACCCAGGGCGTGAACCCCGGCCGCAGCAAGGCCGAGGAAGCCGCCCGGGCGGTCGGCGGCAAGCTGCTACTGCCGATCTTCGCGCCCGGCGAGCAAGCCGCGAACCCCAAGGGCTTCACCGACTTCAATGACCTGGCTACCAAGAGCGTGCTCGGGCAGGAAGGGATTGCGCGGCAGGTTCGGTCGGTGGTTGATGACGTGATCGAGTGGCAGCGGGGGCGCAGTGTCGAGGGGCGGGCGCGCGGGGAAAGGCAGGAGCAGGCAGTGCGTCGGGTAGCGAAGGTCGGATGATACCTACGGCGGCATCGCAAGTTGTACCGCGATGCCGCTTGTTCGTTGCTCGGCAGCCCCTTGTGGTGGATGGACGCTTTCAAAAACGGCGACTGTCGGTTCCGGGTCGTAATCGGGATTAGGCTTTCCCCTGTCTCAATGTGTCGATGAGAGGCCACGGCCGATAGCCGCCAGTGGAGGCTCTTGAAAGCGGCCATTCACCGCACGCCGCGACAAATCGAAAGCCGCCGTTCGATACTCAGCAGTGCTACTCTTGCGTGATCGGCAGGTTTGAAGGAGCAGCGGTCGCTGCGTGCAGGATGGCGTCCGTCGGGGGCCGGCCTTAAGCGGACGGTAGGGACTTGTCCCCAAAGGCGACGGTGACCTGGGGGCGATCAACCGTAAGCGGTCATTCGGCTGGGGATGTCGATCTTCTCGCCTGACCGACCGCTACGCTACGGAAAGCAGTCACTGGATGCAGGATGGCGTGTGTCGCCACGCCAGCGGGGTCGTTGTTGGCGGCCGAACAGCGTGCGCAGGATCGGCACGTCGAGCAGGCGCTGGGTACGATCAATCAAGCCCTGGAAGATCGCATCCAGGGTGGTGCCACGGACGAACAAGAGATTGCGGCTGTACTCGATTTGATAGACCGAGTAGCGGTGCCGGAAGCGGCTGCGCTCTTGCTCCTCGATCGTCAGCGCGAAGCACAGGCAGCTTGAGTACACCCAACGGTCACAGACCTCGGCCAGTCGCCCTATGGCGTGCTCATCGCACAAGGTATCTGCGAGCTGATCCAAAGCCTGGAACGAACCCCCGACGAAGCAGTTACCCTCCTTCTCCAAGGAGATGGCCTGCGCGCGGGCCTGCCGTTCGACCCATTCGTGACCGTTGAGCATGAGTTGGACACCGAAAGGCGGGTGTCCGCTCATTTTGATGGTGAGGTGACCCCACTCGGGGTCGATGAGGGGAAAGTGGTAATGATTGACGTAGGGCCAGGGCTTCTTGCGCTCCAGGTGGGGGCACCGCTCTTGCAGGTCGTGACCTTCCAGACCAGGGCGGGCGCCCTGGCGACGAGGATCAGGAACAGACCGCGAAACTGTAGATCCGCGGGCAGGTACTTCTCGGCCAACTCGTGCTTGCGCTGATCGGGCGGGCAATGGATCAGGGGAATGCCGTGTCCCTTGGCCCAAGCATGAACCCGGTGGCTGAAACGGCCAGCCATTTGCATCAGGTGGTCCGCATCCAGGGTGGCGTCCGATCCGGTCAGTACTCGCCACCAGGTACGGAAAGCGCCACCTTGCTGGCCAAGCGGAAAGTAGCCGTTGAGCACGATGCGATCGACACAATCATAGGCGGCCTTCGAGAAGTTCCTCGTAATACGCCGACAAGTCATCGGGTTGTTTCATCGGAAGAGCCTCCGCGCACACCGGAAAATCCCGTTGATCCTTTGACCGCTGTAGCGCCAACGGATTCTTTCCCCTCACCCGGCGTGAGAACGGCTGCTCGCCCTGAGCTACCCCTGTCGCGACCGTAGGGGGGTCAGCTGCCCAGCCAATGCGGTAAGGGGGCCAGGGCATCACACCATCCCGACCACTCGGTTTTCGGCTGTTCTCAGAAGGAGAACCTCTTTTCCCAAGCGCAGCCTTGGGAAAAGCCTAAACCTTAGGATAAACGCTGCGGTACGAAATCTGCGGTTCGCTTCCTGACAATTTGCGTACGAAACCTTTCAAAAACGTAACGCGTGGGTCAGCGTCCTGTTGGTATCGGACTCGTAAGATGGCATCGCGGTTGGACGAAATGAGTCCGACACGATTAACCCGATGTCACAAGGAGAGAACCATGAAAACGAATTTTTCCAAACTTGCCCTGATCGCTGCGATCGGCCTCGCTGCCGCCGGAACGAGCTACGCGCACGAAGATTATTCCGAAGCCCGCATCGACCACTGGCTGCGCCACGTTTCGGAAAGCCAGAGCGCTCCGACGGCCAATCAACTGGCTCCGTTCGGCTACGCCGCCACGAAAAATGCCGACCGCGAGGTCAGCCTGCCCAGCGGTGGCAAGTATCTCAACGTCACGCGCCTGGAAACTCTCAAGCTCAATGTCGATGGCAAGAGTGTTGTCTGGACCTTCGATACGCTCGGCACGGCGGCCTTTCCGCTCTCCACGATCGTACCGGGAGCCGATGGCATCACCGTTTATGTAAGAGAAAACCCCGCCTACCAGGGGGGCTGAACAACCTGACTGCCGGATGACGGAATTGTCACCCGGCAGCTGGGAAAATGTCAGGATCAACACCCTACTATTCATACTGCAGTACAACTTCTTGAGGAGATTGAAATGATGAAAAAAATGCTGATGGTTGCCCTGATGAGCGCGGTCTCAGTGACCGCATTCGCATCCGATGCTGCTCGCGCTGCTGCAAAGCAAGTGATTGAGCTGAAGGATGGCTCGACGGTCTACATTTTCAAGGATGGGAAAATGGGCATGGAGGACAAACTCGGTCGTGCGATTCGCATGGAGAAAGGCATGGTGATGGAAACCAAGGATGGTCAGAAGATCATCATGCACGGCGACGAAGTCATGCGCCTCAACCCACTGCTACGCGAAGGGCATCGCGGTCCTTGATTTCCCGCATCACGCAAATTCGACGGCTCCTTCGGGGGCCGTTTTCATTTTGAAGCACCGTTCAAGCATCACCTTCAGTTCCAGTATCCATTGGGTGTGATCTCTGGACTGGCCTTGCTCGTATAGCATCGGAGCAATCTGGCGGAAGACGGCATAGATCGCCGGGTCGAAATGCTGCCCAGCCTCCCGTTCCATGATGCTCAGCGTCTCGTCCAATGACAAAGCTGGTTTGTAGGGACGAACGGAGGTCAATGCATCGAACACGTCCACCAGGGCAAAGATTCTTGCAGCGAGCGGTATCGCCTTTCCTGAAAGTCCGTCTGGATAGCCTTTCCCGTCAAAGCGTTCGTGATGATGCCGGATGGTCTTCTCGGCACCGGACAGCCAGGGATTGCCAGCGACAATCTCGATGCCCAGCACTGCGTGGGTCTGCATGACCTGGAATTCTTCGCTGGTCAGCCGTCCCGGTTTCAACAAAATCTGATTCGGGATACCGATTTTTCCAACGTCGTGGAGAAAGGCGCCCAGCACCAGTTCGGTAACGGTTTCCTTGTCAACGCCCACCGCTTCAGCAAGTGTGACCGCATAGCAGGTAACCCGGTAGTTATGGGCGTCGGTGTCCGCGTCACGCTTGGCGATGGCGTTTCCGAGAGATCGCAGCAGTGAGAGATTGGCGTCCAGGAGTCGAGACGACAATGCCACCGTACGCCCCAGCAATCCTGACATCAATGGATAGAGCAGCAGTGCCGCGGCGAGTACCGAAATCGTGGCTGTTAGCGCAGCCCCACGAGTCTGAAGTTTTCTCTCATGCAAGGCTGACTGGGAAACCAGGCTGATCCCCTCAACATAGCCCACAAGACGGCCATCATTCGTGGTCATCGGCAGAATGACCTGGACCAGTTCTTCTCCTGCCACGGGGATTCGCTTGCTATGGCTATTGGGCGGGATTGGCCATGGATGGCGCTGCTGTCGGGCAAACTCTTTCAATGTTTCGGGCAGTGGTCGCCAGACGTCGAACAGCATCTCGGCATTGGATGCAAAAACTCGAATCCCGACAAACTCGTCGGTCAGCAACTGCGAAATCGCGGAATGACCATCTCCTTTCTCACCGCCGACCGCCAACTGCATTGCAGGCGACTCGAAATGCCTGACCCCCGTAATAGCGCGCTCAAGAGTACGCTGCTCGACGCGATACGATTCGACCCAGTAGGCAAGACCTCCCGCGAGACTGCCAACCAGAAGCGCACCGATGCCAAGGCGTCGTGCCAACAGGTGGTGCAATTGCCGGGGAGTTTCAGGGAGTTCAATGGTTTTCATTTCAAATTCTGTAGTAATTCCATGAGATGCTTGAAATGCCCGCTGACCCGATCAAGGGAAAATTGGTACATCAGTGAGTTTTCGGAAAACTTCTGTCGCTCAACATCCATCTCCACCGTATTACCATCGGCTGCGGCTTGATACGGTACATGGAACTTCAGCGGGAACGGTGGTGCCTGCGTTCCCCCTGACAGATGGCCATTAGCGGTAGTGGCCAACGATAGCGATGCCGCCGTGCTCGTGACGACTCGGGCGGCCTCATTGATGTCGATATCGACCGCCTTGTAGCCAGGCGTATCGGCATTGGCGATATTCGAGGCCAGAAGTTGCTGCCGATACGCCCGAACCCCAAGCATTTTCTGCTGAAAATCATGGCCGGCATGACCACCTTGCCCGATTGAGAGGTCCTTGGGATGGGCCGATGTCGTACTGGATGCCGTCCCAGAAAATTCTCTGCCATGAGTACCGTGGCCGCCTCCGCGATTGTTGGATTTTTGGGCAATCGCCTGATTCAAGGCTTGGGAAAATGCTCCGTTGTCGGTGATAGCCGTCCCCCCTCCATGTTCCTCATGTCCGCCTTGCACCGGTGGCGACGGGGTGTTTGCAGCTGGGGAAATGGATGGAACTCCTGCCATGACGGCGACTACCCGTTCATGATCAGGATGGCCTTCACTGGATCAATTTGGCCGACGTCATGCCATTTCAGACCAATGTCCGCCATAGGAATCTCTGCCAGGCAGCCATGGTTGCATTCGACGATCCAGCGTTTCTGAAGCACCGTCCGACAATAGTTGTAATTCAGCATCTTCGGGTCACACCCGACCGCGAGTGCTAGATTGCGACACACACATCGATTGCCGTGCTCTGCCGGTTTGCGGATGTCCATAGCTGAAAAGTCGGGGCCTTACAGGCAAGTTACTTCATATCTCGTGGATGGTAGTGCTTGCTCTTGTACTTGGCTGCGTTGGGCTTATCGGCCTTCGCATCCGGCATGCTTTGCGGGATACCGGTCTTCTCCTGGAGATGAGAATGCGGGCTTGTCAGCCGCCTTGTCAGCCTGTGCTTCGGCAGCCTTCGGGGCCGCGGCCTTGTCATCGGCGTAGACGGCACCCGTCGTGGCTGCTCCAGCGAACAGAACAGCGGCGATGAGGGAAGAGATTTTCATGATCGTGGCTTCTGGGTTTTGGGGAATTCAATGGTCCGAATCGCATGGACAAATGCAGTTTATGCTTCTGTCGCCGTCAACAAGGTGACTTGCAAATTACATTGTCGTTAGCAAGCGTTGCCGAATACGGTTTCACCAAATGCCCGATTACGTCAGCGAGCGCCTCACGCAATTGCCGTCCGCAACACCCCATCAGAATTCCGTTTTCCAACGCATCCTGGGCCACCTGACGAAGTTCAACCAGGTTCTCGTTGAGTATTTTGATTATTTCCGCACAGACAATGAGCTTCCCGGAGGAGTCTTGTCAACGCGCCGGCCTTGACGACATCATCAAGTTCACTTTGCCGAATGTCGGGCCAGCGTCTGCAGAACTCGGTGTTGGTAATCCAAACTATCGAGGGTGCATGCCTTCCAATACTTGATGGAGAAAAAGCCTACGGCAGCCCACCATGCCCCTGTTTGCCCAGGTTGATCCAGAGAAAACGACGGTGTTCGCTCAAGGAGTTCCTTGATCGGGGAAAACTGCGTGGAAACCATCCTTTCCAAACAGTCGAGATTCACGTCAACCAGCCGGGCAACCAAATCCAAATGGAGGTCGGAGGGTACATTGAAGATAGCGAACGAATTGTGTGCGGACATGATTTGCTCCCTGCGGCACGATCAAGGCTCATTGCCTCGTAGGGAGAGTTTGCCTGTGGGTAGCTGTCGCCCCAATAACGGGAGGATTACAATTCGGTCACTGTTTCGTCAGCGTGTTGTCGTGCCGATCGCAGAGAGTATTACTTCTTACGTCTGGGCGCTTAGCCCCAGAAGGACTTGTTGCCTCAGCCTCTCGAATCCGCTGCAGAAACTTGCCACTGTGGGTCATCGGGGCAGTTCAGTTTGTCAGCGACAATCCGACGCACATAAGCCAGCGCGGATGCCTTGCCCCGCGTAAGCCGCAACAAAACCGCCTTTGCCAAATCGAAGGCATCGCGATGATGGTCTCTCAATCCAGTGGTGAGCACCACAAGAATGGCAATCGCAACCTCAAACGGTCGCATTGAGTCATCTTTTTTGGGCAATTTTTCCCTTTATAGTGCTTTGTTCGCACCATCCGCTATTGGATGCCAACCTTCCGCTGCTCAGCCCGTACATAGGCGGTGACGAGGGCGACGTCGTCCGGCGTTACCCCTTTCACCGGGGCCATGTCGCCGAATTTCCAGTGATGGGCCCGCACACCGTTGGCCACGGCCAACTGGAATGCCGCATCGGCATGATGTGACGGCTCATAAATCTTGTGCAGCAGGGGCGGCCCCCTTTTCCGATCCCTTCAAGTCGCCGCCATGACAGCCCGCACAGTGGTTGGCGAACAGCGCCTTGCCCATGCCGGGATTGGGCATTAGGCCGGGGCCGGGTTTGGGAATGCTCCAGCCTTGAGCCAGGGCTAGGCTTGGCAGCATCGCCACAAGAAGCGATGCAGGAATCCAAAACAAGCTTGTGCCTCATTGCTCCATTCCCCGTTTGATTCGCCACTGCTTGACCAAAGCGTAGATGGCTGGGATGACCGCGAGCGTCAGCACCGTCGACGAGATCATCCCGCCGACCATCGGCGCCGCAATGCGGCTCATGACTTCGGAGCCTGTCCCCGTGCCCCACATGATTGGCAGCAGGCCCGCCATGATTGCCACCACCGTCATCATTTTCGGGCGAACCCGTTCCACGGCGCCTTCCATGATGGCCTCGTAGAGATCGTGCAGCGTTGGGGCCTGATTATCCGTCCGACGTTTGGCTTTCAACGCTTCCCAAGCATGATCGAGATAAATCAGCATGATCACCCCGGTTTCCGCCGCGACCCCGGCCAAGGCGATGAAGCCCACGGCGACGGCGACCGACAGGTTGTAGCCGAGCCACCACATCAGCCAGACGCCGCCGACCAGCGCAAAAGGCACCGAGAGCATGACGATCAGCGTTTCGGTGAGGCGCTTGAAGTTGAGGTAGAGCAGCAGGAAGATCGACAGCAGCGTCACCGGGATGACGATTTTCATCTTCTCGATAGCCCGTTCCATGTACTCGAACTGGCCGCTCCAGGTGACGTAGTAGCCGGGCGGGAAGCTGACCTGTTCGGCGACCGCCTTCTTGGCGTCGGCGACGTAGCTGCCGATGTCGCGGTCGCGGATGTCGACGAAGATATAGGCTGAGAGCAGCGCGTTCTCGGTGCGGATCGACGGCGCGCCCTTGGCGACGCCCACCCTGGCCAGTTGCCCGAGCGGAATCATCGCGCCGTCCATGGTCGGGATCAGCACTTCGCGGGCGATCTGCTGCGGGTCGGAACGCAATTCGCGCGGATAGCGCACGCTGACGCCGAAGCGTTCGCGGCCCTCGACCGTGGTCGTCACCATTTCGCCGCCGAGCGCCGTGCCGATCACGTCCTGCAGGTCGCCGACGGCCAGGCCGTAGCGCGCCAGCTGTTCGCGGTCCGGTTCGATGTTCAGGTAGAAGCCGCCGGTGATGCGTTCGGCGTAGGCGCTGGTCGTTCCGGGAACGGCTTTGACGACGGCTTCGATTTCCCTGGCAACCTTTTCCATTTCGCCGAGATCCTTGCCGAAGACCTTGATGCCGATCGGCGTGCGGATGCCGGTGGACAGCATGTCGATGCGCGCCTTGATCGGCATCGTCCAGGAATTGGCGACGCCGGGGAATTGCAGGGCCTTGTCGAGTTCGGCAATCAACTTGTCGGTGGTCAGGCCCGGGCGCCATTCGGACTCCGGCTTCAGGTTGATTACCGTCTCGAACATCTCGGTCGGCGCCGGATCGGTCGCCGTATTGGCGCGCCCGGCCTTGCCATAGACCGAAGTAACCTCGGGAAAGCTCTTGATGATCTTGTTCTGCGTCTGCAGCAGCTCGGCGGCCTTGGTGATCGACATGCCGGGCAAGGACGCCGGCATGTAAAGCAGCGAACCTTCGTTGAGCGTCGGCATGAACTCCGAGCCGAGTTGAGAGGCCGGGTAAATCGAGGCCACCAAGGCGACGACGGCAGCAACGATGGTCGTTTTCTTCCAGCGCATGATGCCGGCGATGATCGGCCGGTAGACCCAGATCAGGAAGCGATTCACCGGATTCTTCGCTTCCGGCATGATCTTGCCGCGGATGAACAGCATCATCAGCACCGGCACCAGCGTCACCGACAGCAGCGCCGCGCCGGCCATCGAGAAGGTCTTGGTGTAGGCGAGCGGCGAGAACAGCCGCCCTTCCTGGCCTTCGAGGGCGAACACCGGCAGGAAGGAGACGGTGATGATGAGCAAGGAAAAGAACAGCGCCGGGCCGACTTCCTTACAGGCGGCGAGCATCGCATCAGCGCGCTCGGCGGTGGTATGCCCTTCGGGCAGGCGTTCCAAGTGTTTATGGGCGTTCTCGATCATCACGATGGCGGCGTCGATCATGGCGCCAATGGCGATGGCAATGCCTCCCAGGCTCATCAGATTGGAGTTCAGGCCCAGCGATCGCATGGCGATGAAAGCGATCAGCACGCCGACCGGCAACATCAGGATGGCGACCAGCGCGCTGCGCACGTGCATCAGGAAGACGATGCAGACCAGCGCGACGATGACCGCTTCCTCAATCAGCGTCCGTTTCAACGTGTCGATGGCGCGGTGTATCAGTTCGGAACGGTCGTACACCGTCTCGACGGTGACGCCGGCCGGCAAGCCGCCGCCGATTTCGTCGATCTTGGCTTTCAGGTTATGGATGACCTCCAGCGCGTTGGCGCCATAGCGCGCCATGGCGATGCCCGACACAACTTCGCCTTCACCGTTGAGTTCGGTCAGGCCGCGCCGTTCATCAGGCACCAGTTCGACGCGAGCGATGTCGCGGATCAGCACTGGCGTGCCCTTGTCGCTTTTGACGACTAGCATTTCAAGATCGCTTTTGCCGCGCAGGTAGCCCTTGCCGCGCACCATGTACTCGGTTTCGGCCATCTCGACGACGCGTCCGCCGACATCGCGGTTCGAGTCGCGGATGACCTGTGCCACCTTCATCAGCGGAATGCCGTAGGAACGCAGCTTGACCGGGTCGACGGTGACCTGGTAGGTCTGAACGAAGCCGCCGATCGAGGCCACTTCGGCGACACCATGGGCCTTGGTCAGTTGATAGCGGACGTACCAATCCTGAATGGTGCGCAGTTCGGCCAGCGTCTTGTCTTTGGCGAGCAACGCGTACTGGTAAACCCAGCCGACGCCGGTGGCGTCCGGCCCAAGCGACGGCGTGACGCCCTTCGGCATGCGGCTGGAGGCGAAATTGAGATATTCAAGGACGCGCGAGCGCGCCCAGTAGATGTCGGTGCCATCCTCGAAAATGATGTACACGAAGGAGGCGCCGAAGAACGAAAAACCGCGCACCACCTTTGATTTCGGCACCGACAGCATGGCTGTAGTGAGCGGATAGGTGACCTGATCCTCGACGACCTGGGGCGCCTGGCCGGGATACTCGGTATAGACGATGACCTGCACGTCCGAGAGGTCAGGCAAGGCATCGATCGGCGTGCGCAATACGGCATAAATGCCGGCGATAGTGATGAATAGGGTGGCGAACAAGACCAGGAAGCGGTTCCGGCCCGACCATCCGATAATATTGGCCAACATGGGGCGACTCTCCGTGGTTCTCGGTCAGTGACCGGCGTGCGGGTTGGCGCCGACGGCCGGCGTGCCGGCTCCCTGGTTTGCTGGCAGCGGCTTGACGGCCGTAATCACCCATTCGCCGGGCTGCCGCTCGACGAACTCGACGGCGACTTTGGCCCCCGGTTTCAGCCCTTGCAGCAGCGATGCGTTGGCGGCCTTGAACTCCATGGTCATGGTCGGCCATTTGAGGCTGGCGACCGGGCCGTGATTGAGACTGATCGTGCCGGCTGCCGCGTCAATGCCATCCACCGTACCTTCGGCCTGGTGGCTGGATCCTTTGGCGGCTGCCTGTCCGGGCACTGCCGGTTTTCCGTCCGTCGGGGCGGCACCGTGGGCGGCGTGGCCGAAACCGCCGACCGCTGCCTTGAGGTTGCTCTCGGCATCGATCAGGAAGTTGGCAGCGACCACCACCTGCTCGCCATCTTTGACACCCTCCAGCACTTCGACATGATTGTCGCTGCGGCCACCGAGCTTGATTTCGCGTGGCTCGAAGCGACCTTCGCCTTGCTGGATCAGCACGATCTGGCGGGCACCGCTGTCGATTACGGCGGAGGTCGGCAGCGTGACAACCTGGCCTTTGGCACCCACCGGCAGTTCGACCTGGGCGAACATCGACGGCTTGAGCAGCAGCCCCGGATTGGCCAGTTCGACGCGAACCGGTACCGTGCGCGTCTGGGCGTTCAAGGTCGGATAGACATAGCTGATCGTGCCTTCGAAGGTCTTGTCCGGGTAGGCGTTGATCCTGACCTTGGCCTTGGCCCCAGTCCTGACCTGGCCGATGTCCTGCTCAAACACGTCGGCGACCACCCAGACGGCCGACAGGTCTGCCACTTGGTAAAGCGCCTCGCCCGGCATGAAACGCATGCCCTGTAGCGCCTTCTTCTCGGTGACGATGCCGGAAACCGGCGAGCGGAAAGTCAGCGTGCGCCGCGCTTCGCCGGACTTGGCCAAGGCCTTGACCTGCTCCTCCGAAATATCCCAGTTCTTCAGGCGTAACAGGCTGGAATCGGCCAGTTGCTTCATGCCATCCCGCGCTGGGCCGTCGGCTTCCTTCAGCGATTCGACGCCTTGGGCGGCAATCGCGTATTCGCGCTGGGCGGAAACCAGTTCCGGGCTGTAGACCTCGAACAGCGGCTGCCCCTTGCCGACCGGCTGGCCGGTGACATTGACGTGCAGGCGCTCGACGTAGCCCTCGAACTTGGGAGAGATCGCATAGATACGGCGCTCGTCCGGTTCGATACGACCGGCGGCGCGGACCACCTTGTCAAGGACGCGCAATTGGGCGGCTTCCGTCCGCACACCCAGTTTCTGCACCTTCTCGGTACTGATCTTGATCTGGTTGGCAGATGCCGGTTCGTCATCCTGCTCTCCCTCATAGACCGCGATGTAATCCATCCCCATCGGATCTTTCTTGGGCACAGGCGAAGTGTCGGGCAGCCCCATCGGATTGCGGTAGAAGAGCAGCTTTTTCTCTTTCTTGGCCGGCTCGGCTGAGGCGCTGGCGACCGATGCTGCATCGCCATGGGAAGCGTCACCACGTCCGCCCAGCCAGTAACCACTACCGGCTGCCATGGCAACCGCAATAACGCCGACGGTCAGTCCCGCACCCTTGTTCATAGATCTTCCCCTAAAAGACGTTCGATTTCGGCCAGACGCATCTGGGCGTCGACTTGAGCCTTAAGCTGGTCTTGTCTGGCCTGCCGGATTTGGCGCTGGGAATCTAGCAACGTGGCGAAATCCACCTTGCCGGTCTCGTAGCCGGCCAGTGCCGCCTTGAAGGTCAATTCGGCCTGCGGCAGCAGACTGTTTGTCAGCAGGTTTTCCGTGCGACGGGCGGCTTCGATGCCGGACAGGGCCTCGGCCAGTTCGGCGGAGACCTGGTTGGTGGTGGCTTCCTTGCGCGAGCGGGCGGCATTGAGCATCGACTCGGATTCCCGCTCCTGCGACCGCCGCGAAGACTGTTGCAGCGGGATATTCACTTCGAACATCAACTCCCATTCCTTGATGGAGTTCTGGTACTGGATGGGGGATACGCCCAGCGTAAAGTCGGGATAGCGGTTTTTGTAGGTCAGGTCGCGAGATTTCTCGGCAGCCTTGATTTTCGATTCGTCGGCGAACAGTTGCGGGTTGCGGGTGCGCACGCGCTCTTCCAGCGTGGCGTAATCCAGCGTCACCGGCGCCGGCAGCTTGCGCAACTGGGTTGGCACCTGCAACGGCGCATTGTTTGGGCGGGCCAGCAAGGCGTTCAGCCGGGCATGCAGGTGGTGCTGTTCGGTTTCCAAGGCAATCAACTCGTTGCGCATGTTGGTCTGCTCGACCTGGGCTCGGATGACATCCTGCTGTGCCGCCAGGCCGCCGGAATAGCGTACCTGGGCGACTTTTTCCAGGCGGGTCATCAGGTCGAGGATTTCCCGGGTCAATTGCTCATTGCGGTGCACGTAATAAAGCTGGGCGAAATTGACTTTGATCCGCCCGGCCACATCTGCCCAGGTGCCCAGCGCACGACCCTTGGCTCCGTCGGCTTCAAGCTCTGCAATCTCGCGCTTCAGGTCGCGCTTGCCAAACCAGGGAATGTCCTGCATCAGCAGGTAACGGGTGCTGCCGACGCGACTTGGGGAAAGCGTTGCGCTTTGTTCGCCCATCCGGGTGATGTCGCGCAATTCAGTACGGAATTTCGGGTCGGGCAAGGCACCAGCTGGCGTCACCCGCTCGCCCGATGCTTCGGCCTCGGCCTGCATCGCGGCGTACTCCGGATTGCGCGTCTTGGCGTAATTGATCAGGGTGTCGACGTTCGCACCGAGGGCGGCCTCCTGGGCAAGAACGGGCGCGCCAGAGGCGGTGGCAAGCGCCAGGATCAAAATGGATAACGGCCTGAGTCGGCGCATGCGACCTCCTGAAATATTCATTTTGTGGAGCATGCTGGCAGCGAGATGGAATCACCCTCTCGCCGCCAGTCGATCTTGCTATTTGGTTGGTTCGAAATGGACGACGGTGATGGCACCTTTCACGGTGTCGGCCATGAAGCGAATCTTATCGCCGGACTTCATTTGGTCCAACCAGGCGGCATTTGAAACCTTGAAGACCATGGTCATCGCCGGCATGTTCAGGTTGGTCAACGGGCCGTGCGACAAGGTCACCTTGCCAGCGGCCTTGTCCACTTTTTTGACCTGGCCGTCGACCATTTGCATTTCAGCGGACGCGGCGGCCGGTGCAGCCATGGCATGGCCGGCGTGGTTGCCTGCAGCCTGGACCGAAACGGCTCCGAGAGATGCAATGGCCATCAGGGAGGCGGTGATGAGTGTTTTCATGGGTTTCTCCTATTGGGATCAATGTTTGGCAAAGATGCTGGCTTCACCGCCGGACTGGACCAGCAGCGTGTTGTAGGGAACGGGTTTCGAACTTTCCATGCCTGGCGAACCGGGGGGCATCGAAGGCACCGCGATGCCAAGGGCTTTCGGCTTTTCCTTGAGCAGGCGCTGGATGTCGCCAGCAGGCACATGGCCCTCGACCACATAACCGGCTACCTTGGCGGTATGGCAGGAGCCGAGGCGGTCTGGCATCCCCAGTCGCTTCCGGGTTGCCGGGACGTCCATGACATTGTGCGCGCGAACCTCGAAGCCCGCGTCCTTCAGGTGGTCAATCCACTTGCCGCAGCAATCGCAGTTCGGGTTCTTGTAGACATCGACCATTTCGCCTGCCGTTGCGACGGAGGAAAGGCCGGCACCGAAGGCTGTGATCAAGGCGAGAACAAGGACGTGGTTACGCATGGCGAGGCCCCTGGTTGAATCGAGTGGCGTCAGCAGTATGGATAGGCAATGCCAACAATTAGCTGTCCCGCTGATTACATTTGTGTAATGTTGGGCCGCCTAGGGAACCGCTGATCAATGGACCTCAACACGCGCAAAGGCCCCTCCAAGTCGGCAAACCGAGCGCTCGCGGTCAGGCGTCGCGCCGTACCGGCCGATTTCTCCGGGGTTCAAAGCCTCGTCCTGGCCTTTGCCGCTCCTTTTCGGGGCCCTTCGCCGTGCTCAGGACGCATCTTGGCTGTGAAGGGCCAGAAGCTGTCGCTTGGCGATGACCAGATTGGCCAGCGCAAAGAGGATGTGCAACTGGGCCGTGTTCTTCTTCAGTCCCTTGTAGCGGACCTTGCGATGGCTGAAGAGGTTCTTCACGATGTGAAAGGGGTGCTCGACCTTCGAGCGGATGCTCGCCTTGACCGATTCCAGGCGCCGCAGCAGTGGGCCAAGCTGGCTCTCCTTCGGGATCGCCTTCAGCTTGCTGCGCTTGGTCGCCACCTGCCAGTCGATGTCCCGGTCTTTCAACTCTTCGCGCTTCTCGACACCGGTGTAACCGGCATCCAGATACACGGTCGTCTCTTCGCCGTGCAGCACTTCGGCGGTCTGCGTCACGTCGGCGGCGTTCGCCGCCGTTCCGACCACCGTATGCACCAGCCCGCTCTCGGCATCGACCCCGATGTGCGCTTTCATGCCGAAGTGCCACTGGTTGCCCTTCTTCGTCTGGTGCATCTCCGGATCGCGGGCCTTCGCTTCGTTCTTCACCGACGGCGGTGCGGCAAGGATCGTCGCATCGGCAATCGTTCCCTCGCGCATCATCAGCCCCTTGGCCGTCAGTTGCGCGTTGATCGCCGCGAAGATGGCCTTCGACAGGTCCTTCTCTTCCAGCAAGTGGCGAAACTGCAGCAGCGTCGTCGCATCCGGCACCGCCTCTCGCGACAGATCGATCCGCACGAATCCCCGCAACGCCTGGCTGTCGGTGATCGCATCCTCTACCCCCTCGTCCGACAGGCCGTAGCATTGCTGGACCAGGTACACCCGCAGCATGCGCTCCAGCCCGATCGGCGGCCGGCCGCGCTTCCCTTTCGGGTAGTACGGTTCGATGATCGCCAGCACGTCTTGCCAGGGGATGACCCGTTCCCTGTCGGCAAGAAAGCGCTCGCGTCTGGTTACCGGCCTCTTCGCGGCAAACTCGGCTTCCGAAAAGCTGATCTGCTTCACTGGCACAATCCCATCGTCAGCGCCGGGCACATCATACCAGCGGCATCGTCCACCGCGACGATTAAGTCAATGATTCTCTTGTTCGTCCCATGGTCATGGCTGCCATGGTGGTGACTGTCGGCCTTTTTGCTCTTGCTCACCGGCAGTTTCGGCATCTCGGCGGCCGGCTTTGCTTCGTGGTCGTCATGTACGAAACCTTTCAAAAACGTAACGCGTAGGTCAGCGTCCTGTTGGTATCGGACTCATAAGATGGCATCGCGGTTGGACGAAATGAGTCCGACACGATTAACCCGATGTCACAAGGAGAGAACCATGAAAACGAATTTTTCCAAACTTGCCCTGATCGCTGCGATCGGCCTCGCTGCCGCCGGAACGAGCTACGCGCACGAAGATTATTCCGAAGCCCGCATCGACCACTGGCTGCGCCACGTTTCGGAAAGCCAGAGCGCTCCGACGGCCAATCAACTGGCTCCGTTCGGCTACGCCGCCACGAAAAATGCCGACCGTGAGGTCAGCCTGCCCAGCGGTGGCAAGTATTTCAACGTCACGCGCCTGGAAACTCTCAAGCTCAATGTCGGTGGCAAGAGTGTTGTCTGGACCTTCGATACGCTCGGCACGGCGGCCTTTCCGCTCTCCAAGATCGTACCGGAAGCCGACGGCATCACAGTCTATCTAACCGAGAACCATTTCTACCAAGGCAGTTGATCAGCCTGACAGATGAGTGACGAACTTGTCACTTACTGGATGGCAAATTGTCAGGATCAACACCCTACTATTCATACTGCAGTACAACTTCTTGAGGAGATTGAAATGATGAAAAAAATGCTGATGGTTGCCCTGATGAGCGCGGTCTCGGTGACCGCATTCGCATCCGATGCCGCTCGTGCTGCTGCAAAGCAAGTGATTGAGCTGAAGGATGGCTCGACGGTCTACATTTTCAAGGATGGGAAAATGGGCATGGAGGACAAACTCGGTCGTTCGATTCGCATGAAGAAAGACACCGTGATGGAAACCAAGGATGGTCAGAAGATCATCATGCACGGCGACGAAGTCATGCGCCTCGACAACCTGTTGAAGGAAGGTCATACGGGCGGTTGATTTCCCACGTCACGTGAATGCAGCGGCTCCTTCGGGGGCCGTTTTCATTTTGAGGCACCGTTCAAGCATCACCTTCAATTCCAGTATCCATTGGGCGTGATCTCTGGACTGGCCTTGCTCGTATAGCCTCAGAGCAATCTGTCGGAAGACGGCATAGATCGCCGGGTCGAAATGCTGGCCTGTTTCCCGTTCCATGATGTTCAGTGTCTCTTCCAAGGACGACACTGGTTTACATGGGCGAACAGAGCGAACGCGAGAACACCGTCAGCGCGGTCGTCAGCGAGCGCCTCGCCTCGCGCGGACACGCCACCGTCAGCGCCCGCGTCGACCGCCGCCGCGAGGCGACACTGAACTTCGCCATCGGCGCCGCCGTCGCGCAGCGGCGGGGAATCGTCCCCGGCGCCAGTGTGCCGCTGCGACTGCAGAAGCCAGCGATCCGCCTGCTGCCCGGCGATGTGGCGATTGCCGGACAGGCGGGAACTTCCGGCAAGGGGCAATCCCCATGAGCGGTGCCGTGCCCGGACAAAGCATACCGTTACCGGGAAGAGATGTCGGAGATCCGTGGCGACGCGCCCGATGGGGGATCGTGGTGGCGGCAAACCGCCGACAGCAGACGATCGCGGTCCGCGAGAGCAGCCGTTCACCGCATCACCCGGCAACACGGAAGCCACCGTTCGCAATTCGGCCCAGTGGGAGCGAAGCTCCAATTTGAGGCCATATAAGCATTTGCTGTTCCTTAATAGGCCGATTCTGACAAACGGCGCCCTTCCTCCTGCTCTCAAAACACTGTCGGTCCAGCCGGCACGCGGGCATTGCTTTTCCACGATCAGTGCGGCACCAGTTCCATCCGGTCGTTTGCCAGGTCGAGGTAGGACGGGTCACCGCGGCAGACCCACCCCAGCATCTGGCCTGGCGGTTCCGGCCGCCGACGGAATTGCGCGAGCGTCTTGTCGTATTGCATGCTGCTGGTGGTCGAGCGCTCGATGCGCGGGAAGTGCTCGTGCAGACCGGCCAGCACCGTCTCGCCGATGTTGGCGCGGAAGGCGGTTACCTGCTGGTCGGGCCGATCGCCAGAACGAAGTAGCACCCCTGGTCCACCACTCGCGTCATAACGTCGTTGCACTTCAGAGTTGAATCTGCCTCCTCGATAAATCGCTTCATTCCTGCACCTCCGTACAGGAATTAACGCACCACGCCCTAGCAGCCTGTCGGACTTTCGGCTTGCTCCCCACCGGATATGCTATAATCATGCCTTTTGAAGCAACCGAGGGCCGGCATGTCCCACTTCATCGTCACCGACCGTAAGACCGACTACCTGCTACCGCCGTCACTGGACGATTGGCTGAACCAGGATCACCTGGCGCGATTCATCGTGGAGGTAGTCGACCAGCTGGACCTGTCGAAGCTGACGCGACAGTACGCTGGACGTGGATCGAAGGCGTACCATCCGGCGACCCTGCTGGCAATTCTGGTCTATGGCTACGCCACGGGTATTTTCTCCAGCCGCAGGCTGGAGCGGGCAACCTACGATTCGGTAGCCTTCCGCTACATTGCCGCCGGAAGCCATCCCGATCACGACAGCCTGGCGACGTTCCGCCGGCGTTTTCTGGACGAACTGAGCGACCTGTTTCTGCAGGTCCTGGCGATGGCCAAGGAAATGAAGCTGCTCAAGCTAGGTAACGTCTGTCTTGACGGCACGAAGATCGACGCCAACGCCTCAAGGCACAGCGCGCTCTCCCACGGACACATCGAAAAGCTGGAAGCCCAGCTCAAGGCTGAGGTGCAGGAACTCTTCAGCTTGGCGGAACAGGCGGATCAAGCCGACGTTCCGGACGGCGTCAGCCTGCCCGAAGAAATCAAGCGTCGTGAAGATCGGCTGGCGGCGATGGCAGTGGCCAAGGCGAAGATTGCTGCCCGGGCCGAAGAGCGTTATCAGCGAGAGAAAGCCGATTACGACGAGAAAATGGCGCGGCGCGCGGCCAAGGAAGAAGCGGCCGGCAAGAAGTTGGGCGGCAAGCCGCCGAAAGCCCCCGAGCCCGGCGCACGGGACAGTGACCAGATCAATCTGACCGACGAAGAATCGCGCATCATGCCGGTGGCCGGTGGCCGCTTCGAACAAGCGTACAACGCCCAGGCCGGGGTTGATGCGGCGACGATGCTGGTTGTGGCGGTCGGCGTGACGCAAGCCCCCAATGACAAAGAGCAGGTCGAGCCGATGCTGGCGACGCTCAAGGCACAAGCCGAGGTGCTGGGTCCCGTGGAAAGTTTGATCGCCGACAGTGGCTTCTGCAGCGAGAAGAACATCAAGGCATGCGAGGCCGCCAGTATCGATCCGGTGATCGCGGTGGCTCGCGACGAGCACCACCCTGACTGGCGGGAGCGGCACAGCGAACCGGCGCCGCTGCCGGAGAATGCGACACCCGTGCAGGCCCTGTCGCATCGCTTGAAGACCAAAGCGGGACGAGCCCTCTATGCCTTGCGCAAGCAGACCGTCGAGCCGGTCTTCGGTATCATCAAATCGGTCATGGGCTTTCGCCAGTTCTCGCTGCGCGGTTTGAAGAAGGTCACGGGCGAGTGGACGCTGGTCTGCCTGGCGTGGAACTTGAAGCGCATGGCCAAATTGCGCCCACAGTAGGGAAAACGAGGAGAAAACCGTCCAAAAGGCCGCAAAGTCGAGAAAATCCGGCCTTTTCATTCCGCATTGTGAAATTTGGCGGTTTTCTAAACCTCAAGTCCGACTAATGGGATGGTCGCCCCTTCCCGAAACGGCATCTGCGTGCCAAAGTGGAGATGCGATATTTCCACCACCAAACAGGAGAGGCGACCGAGATGAAGATTACGACAGTTGGTATCGATCTGGCAAAGAACGTGTTCCAGGTACATGGCGTGGATGAACGAGGAAAGGCCGTGCTCAAGAAGCCGCTCAAGCGCGAGCAGGTGGCGCCGTTCTTCGCCAACCTGCCGCCCTGTCTGATCGGCATGGAAGCGTGCGGCAGCGCGCATCATTGGGCGAGGAAGCTGGAAGCGTTCGGGCATACCGTAAAGCTGATGGCCCCGCAGTTCGTGAAGCCTTACGTCAAGACGAACAAGAACGACGCCGCAGATGCCGAAGCGATCTGCGAGGCGGTGGGCCGCCCCAATATGCGCTTCGTACCCATCAAGAACGGCGAGCAACAGGCGATCTTGGCGATGCATCGTGCCCGCCAGGGCTTCGTCAAGGCGCGCACGGCGCAGGCCAACCAGATCCGCGGTCTGTTGGCCGAATACGGGATCATCATCCCGCAGGGCATTAGCCATATCGCCAAGCGCCTGCCTGATATCCTGGAGGACGGGGAGAACGGACTGCCGGGCGCCTTCCGCCAATTGCTGCATCGACTCGGGGATCACCTGAAGGAACTCGACCGCCAAGTGGGCGAACTGGAGGTGCAGATCCAGGTCTGGCACCGCGAAAACGAGGCGAGCAAGAAGCTCGCGCAGATTCCCGGTATCGGTCCGATCACGGCAAGCGCGCTGGTGGCCTCGATCGGGGATGCGAAGAGTTTCGAGAGCGGACGGCAGCTGGCGGCCTGGCTGGGATTGGTCCCCAAGCAGCACTCCAGTGGCGGCAAGCAGTTGCTGCTGGGCATCAGCAAGCACGGCGATACCTATTTGCGCACGCTGCTGATCCACGGCGCTCGGGCGGTGATACGGGTAGCCGAGCGCAAGGCGGGTTATGCGCAAACCTGGCTGGCGCAGCTGATCGGCCGGCGCAACAAAAACATCGCGGCAGTGGCCTTGGCGAACAAGAACGCTCGCATCTCCTGGGCGCTACTGGCCCAGGAGCGGGACTATCAGCCCGGCTATGAACCGTCGGCGGCATGAACACGGGTTGCCCACAGGCGCTCGCTCGCCAGCGTATGGGGCGCGCTCGCGAGCGCCTATGGACAACCCTGCGATATCGCAGCACCACCACCGCTTTTTGTAGTTGTAGAGGAGTAACCCCCACCGATTGCTCAGGCGATCATGACGTGATGGCAAGGCAGGTAAGACCGTGGTCGATTCAACCTGATAGCAGCCTCGCGCTTCAAGCGCGTCCGACTGATGAGGCATCGATCAGCGAATTCCATCAGGGACAGAGGCATCGCCTCGATCAAAGTCCGAATGTATGGCTGCAATCTTTACCCTTCGAACCGTCACCAATTGAATGCTTGGCAAACCCAGGGGCGACCATGTAAGGCTGCTAGTTTGGAGTACACAGCCAAGGGGTTTTCACACAGCCTCGGTCGCAAGGGCAACTGTTGGGACAACGCACCGATGGAAAAGCTGCTGGGATTCACTGAAGACTGAACTGGTGCATCACTGTCGCTTCGCGACCCGCGAGCAGGCCAAACGCGAGATCACGGAATACATCGAGATCTTCTACAACCGCATCCGAGAGCAGGCTCGACTCGGCCATCTGTCGCCCACCGCTTTCAGTCAGCAATACTATGCAATGCAGATGGCCGCTTAACCCGTCGGACTCTACGATTTGCAACCGACCTCAATATCACCGGGTACGGTTGTGCAGACGAAGTGGGGGCCGATTATATCACCCGCCCCCGTTCGCCCGATTTGCCCCGGATCAGAACAGGAAAGCCTGTTTTTCCGACGCAGCCGAAGGCTGATTGTCGGCCCCGAAGAACCGCAGCTGACGCGGCCGGAACCAGACCCCCTGGCCGACCGCCAGTTGCAGCGCCTCGTGGCGCTCGCGCGACAGTTCGACTTCGACGATTTCCCTTCCATGCAGTAACTCGATACGGACCACCGGTCCGATCGGATGCACATGCTGCACAGTCGCCTCTAGGCTGCCTTCGGCAATCGAGTGGGTGATGTCGATATCGTGCGGCCGGACGAAGGCGGTGGCCCGCTCCGGCTTCTCGCGGCACTCGACTTCGGCGTAACCTCCCTGCACCCGGCTATGGAAGACGTTCACGTTGCCGAGGAACTGGTACACGAAGGGCGAGGCGGGGCTGGAATACACCTCGTCCGGCGAGCCGATCTGCTCGATCTTGCCGTGGTTCATGACCACCACGCGATCGGCGACTTCCAGCGCTTCTTCCTGGTCGTGGGTGACGAACACCGACGAGATGTGCATGTCGTCGTGCAGGCGGCGCAGCCAACGGCGCAGTTCCTTGCGTACCTTGGTGTCGAGCGCGCCGAAGGGCTCGTCGAGCAGCAGCACCTTGGGCTCGACGGCGAGGGCGCGGGCCAGTGCAATCCGCTGCCGTTGGCCACCGGAGAGTTGCGACGGATAACGATCCGCCAGCCAGTCGAGCTGGACCAGGCCGAGCAGTTCCATGACCCGGCGCTTGATCTCGGCATCGGACGGGCGCTCCTTGCGCGGCTTGACGCGCAGGCCGAAGGCGACATTCTCGAATACCGTCATGTGGCGGAACAGCGCGTAATGCTGGAAGACGAAACCGACATTGCGCTCGCGGGCGTGCAGATGGGTCGCTTCGGCGCCGGAGAACAGGATCTCGCCCTGATCGGCGGTTTCCATGCCGGCGATGATGCGCAGCAAGGTCGTCTTGCCGCAACCGGAGGGGCCGAGCAGCGCGACCAGCTCTCCGGTCGGGATATCGAGGTTGATGTTGTCGAGCGCGACGAAATTGCCGAAGCGCTTGGAGATGTTGCGGATTTCGATGCTCATGAAGTTTTCTCGCCGGGGAGTTCAGCGTTCAGCATGTCGGTCTCGGCCTTCATGCGCCATTCGACGATGGTCTTGGCCACCAGCGTCACCAGTGCCAGCAGGGCCAGCACGGAGGCGGCGGCGAAGGCGCCGATCGCGTTGTATTCGTTGTAGAGGATCTCGACGTGCAGCGGCAGCGTGTTGGTCTCGCCGCGGATGTGGCCGGAAACCACCGACACCGCGCCGAATTCGCCCATCGCCCGGGCGTTCGACAGGATCACGCCGTAGAGCAGGCCCCACTTGATATTGGGCAGGGTGACGCGCCAGAACATCTGCCAGCCGGAGGCGCCGAGCGAGATTGCCGCCTCTTCCTCGTCCTTGCCCTGCGACTGCATCAGCGGGATCAGCTCGCGGGCGATGAAGGGGAAGGTGATGAACAGGGTGGCGAGAATCATGCCCGGCACGGCGAAGATGATCTTGACGTCCTTGGCCGCCAGCAACCCGCCGAAATAGCCCTGCGAGCCGAACATGAGGATGAAGATCAGGCCGGCGACCACCGGCGACACCGCGAAGGGCAGGTCGATCAGCGTGATCAGCAGGCTCTTGCCCTTGAACTCGAACTTGGCGATGGCCCAGGCCGCAGCGACGCCGAACAGGATGTTGAAGGGCAGCACGGCCAGCGCAATGACGATGGTCAGCCAGATCGCCGAACGGGTTTCCGATTCCTTCAGCGCCTCAAGATAGATCGGCAGGCCCTGCGCCAGCGCTTCGACGAAAACCGCGACCAGCGGCAGCCCGAGGAAGAAGAACAGGAAGCCGAGACCAACCGTCAGCAGCGTGTAACGTACCCAGGCCGGTTCCTGCGTGGCGCGCGTCAGTTTGTTGCCACGCATGCCGCACCTGCCTTGGCCTTGCCAGCCGCCACTTCCAACGGCTCGCTGTTCTTGTGCCGATTGGCTGCCCACCATTGCAGCGCATTGATGACCAGCAGCAGCACGAAGGAAAAGGCCAGCATGACCACGGCCAGCGCGGTGGCGCCGAGCACGTCGTACTGCTCCAGCTTGGAGA
>Ga0209573_1002313_pt1 | contig 24774 bp, 18 predicted proteins | sample TNRBio252014_DNA_FD_185870 | JGI IMG/M metagenome (GOLD analysis project Ga0209573, IMG submission 185870) | Wastewater treatment Type I Accumulibacter community from EBPR Bioreactor in Madison, WI, USA - TNR Reactor_6/25/2014_ DNA (SPAdes)... | ecosystem: Engineered > Bioreactor > EBPR >... | reverse complement strand
AGCTCGTGCCGGGGCTGATCGCGGTGCTGCAGCAACCGGCCGCGTCGGTTGCTCCGGAGGTTCCACGGACAGGTATTCGCCGCAGCGAGGACAATGCAGAGTGATCGTCGTGGCTGCTTCACGAACTCTAAGTTTTGACAGGCAGCCTGGACATTCCACGATCTGATGACTCATGTCTCACCTCTCGCGACCTGGCACTGGACATCAATCCCACAGCTAGTATTCGACGTGCGAGTCCCGGAAATTCTCACACATTGCTGGCCGACGCCCACCGTTCCTCCGCGGACGACAAAACTCTACCGGAATGCGCCAAAAAAACAGCCGGAATTCAGGAAATCTGTGCCCTTGTCAAAGCGATCCCGGAACCATCCGTAATTGGAGACGGGCCGAGTCGCGACAACCGGCTGTCATCGCTTTTTCACGGATATTGCGACCGGAACCATATTTCCAGCGCTGCAGCAATCCGCCAGTCACCATCTTTCCAGAGAGAGGCCGTGTCATCGGACCTGTGAATTGAGGACGTCCGGTGCGCTGCAAGATTGCTCATTGCGTTATGCATTTTCTGAAACAGACTCTGGAACTCTGAGCATTTGGAAAAAGGTGGGCTCAACTGAGTCATCGTTCGCGTTTTCCTCCTCAACAGACGCGCGGGTACCAGACGCAGTGAGAAACAGGCACGCCGTCCCGCTGTCGGAAGTGGTTTCAGATGTCCACCTGCAGCACCGTCGATAGGGTTTGAGACCACGACTGATCACAGGGAATTGGGCCTGCGGGTATTCAGGTGCTTTTCTCGCTTTTTGTGACTCAGATTATTTCCCTGGAATTCACGACACCTCAACGGATCTGGCTGTGTTTGCCACTCAGAAGCCTGCAGCTTCATTTTCCTAATTCAGGCTGGCAGAGTCCCGTTCCGGAGTAAATTCGGTCGGTCTGCCGCGGTGCGAGTATTCGGGTGTCTTCGCAGAAACTGGTTTCGTACGGAGTCGAAACACGAAGGCAACAAATCGAAGGATTCGCTGCAGAAAGGTTTGATCAGTGATGAACCACACATTGGTTCTTGCGTATCTGGATCCCGGTACAGGCAGCATGCTGCTGCAGGCGATTGTCGGTGGCAGCGCAGGGTTGCTGGTTCTTTTCCGACACCTGTGGCGTTCGTTTCGTTACGCGAAGACAGGTTCCGTCAGCGATGTGAAGGGAACCTGAGCACTGTCTGCACAACTGGATTTGCCCTTGTTCGAAAAGGGCTCATTTCGTGATCGATCGGGTCGGATCTTCCTGCAGAACGGCAATGTGTACCGAGCGCTCAGTCCAGAGGGTCTGCGTGACTGGGAGTTTGTCTCAAAACTGCCGTTTCTGCAGCGTGCGATGGCGTCCGGTCATGTGGTCCGCACGACGCCTGCTCCCGCCATGTCCGCGCTTGCAGCGCAGGCTGGATTTTTCGCGGCCGTTCAGCACGAACGGATGCCGTTCGTGTCGTGGCCCTACGAATGGTCCTTTTCAATGCTGCGCGCGGCTGCGCTTCTGCAATTACAGCTGATGGAATCCGCGCTGGCTGAAGATGCCATTCTTAAGGATGCGTCGGCGTTTAACTTTCAGTTTCGCGGCACGCAGCCGGTGCTGATCGATACCGGATCCATTGTGCCGCTGCGGCCGGGGCAGGCCTGGGAAGGATACCGACAGTTTTGTCAGATGTTCCTTTACCCACTGATGCTTCAGTCGTGGAAAGGTGTGCATTTTCAGCCGTATCTGCGAGGTGCCATTGAAGGCCTGACGCCTCAGCAGTTTTCGCGGATGCTGTCGATGCGTGACCTGTTTCGTTCAGGAGCGTTCAGTCACGTCTGGATGCATGCGCGGCTGCAGACGCTGTCGTCATCGCAAAGGAACGTCGCACGTTCGATGCAGGACAGCGGTTTCAGCAAGAGCATGATCCGCAACAATGTGACCGGCCTGATGAAGATCGTTGATGGCCTGCAATGGAGGCCTGTGGCATCCACATGGTCCGATTATGATGAATCGGCCGAACCAGTGCAGCGAGACGCAGCGGTCAAGGAAGCGTTCATCGAACAGGTCTGCTCGTCTCAACACTGGAATACGGTCTGGGATCTGGGCTGCAATCAGGGTCGCTATTCGCGGATTGCAGCAAAGTATTCAGATCTGGTCCTCGCGATGGATTCCGATCATCTGACAGTTGACCGGCTGTTTCAGCGACTTCAGTCGGAAAACAATCGCCGCATCGTGCCGCTGGTGTCCGACCTGGCCGATCCGACTCCCTCGCAGGGTTGGCGAGGAACTGAGCGTAGATCTCTTGAACATCGATCGAAACCCGATCTCGTGCTCTGCCTTGCATTGATCCATCATCTGGTGATCGGCAGTAATCTTCTGCTGGCCGATGTGCTGGACTGGCTGGCATCCCTGAAGGCCACGATCGTACTGGAGTTTGTGGATCGCGAGGATCCGCAGGTGCAGACCCTGCTGTCGAATCGCCAGGATATCTTCTGCGATTATGGCCGTGACGCCTTTTTGAGTCTGGTCACGCAGAACTTTACAATTCTGCGCGAACAGCCCCTGTCTGCAGCACGCACTTTGTTCCTGCTGCAGCCTCGATAAGGCCTTTCGCCCTGTGGGCCATTCCCTCGAAAAGCCAATTGCAGATTCTTCATGTTACGGATGAATTCAGTTCGCCGGTCCGTGGGCATTCAGGAATTGCTGCACCTTTCTGCGCTGAATGCGTTTGGGGTTGTTCAGCCGATTCTGGATCGGCTGGCGGCCAACACCGGTTTTCTTCAGCGTTTCGGGTACTCGGGCGCGGCCGTGCTGTTCAGCATTGTCGTGTTGACAGTGACGATTCCTGTCACCGTCTGCGGACTGGTCACGCTGCTGCGCCACTATGGCTGGAAGAAATGCGCCGACGGATTGCTGGGATTTGCGATCGGCGTGCTCAGCATTGTGTCGCTGCTGATGGTGGCTCGGTGGTTGTCGGTGTCGCTGAATCTGCTGAGTCGGGGGATTCCAGACGTCGTCATGGCCCTGGGGGCAGTCTGTGCCGGTCTGGCGGCCGTTCGAGCGTATTTTCGCTCGGCCGCTTACCGTCAGATCCTGAGTCTTTGTGCGATTGGCGTGATTCTGTTCCCGCTGAATTTTTTCAGTTCTGCCGCCATTCAGCAGCAGGTCCTGGGGATCTCGAATCGAGGCCGTTCGTCCGGGATCTCTGCAGAACATCCGGCACCTGTGATCATGATCGTGTTCGACGGTCTGAGTGGGATGGCCCTGCTGAACGAACAGTACGAGATTGATCGCATTCGTTATCCCGCGTTTGCTCGGCTGAGCGACATAAGTTCCTTCAACCGCAATGCCACGACCGTCCATCCTCGAACCACACACGCGATGCCGGCAATTCTGACGAGCAGTCTGCCTGAAGAAAACCTGCAGCCCATAGAGGCCGACCATCCCACGAATCTGTTTCGATTGATTCACGATTCTGATCAGTATGACATGTCGGTCTTTGAGCCGTTTACGCATTTCTACCCCGCCGAGTCCCTGCGGATCACGAGCAGAAAGTCTGTCGTTCAGCAAACCGGGCGCTTGCTGACAACGCTGCTTCGAGTCTTTGCTAGACTCTCCACTCCTCAGGACCTCGAGTTCCTGCATTTCCCAGTTCCGCTGGAATGGTTTGGACTGAAAACTTCGGAGCAGCAAAGTCGCGAAGTTCGAAATGGGCGCATCAGTTATATCTGGGACACCAGTCGAACTGAGCAGTTTGAGCATTTCGTGGATTGTCTTCAGCCCACCGCCCGACCGGGCTTTCGGTTTCTGCATATCGTTGTTCCGCACGATCCGTGGAATCTGCTGCCGTCGGGAAAGTCTTATCATCGCTACGGCAAGTACACCACTCCGATCTACGGCAGTTATGAGGAGGACTGGACCAGTGATGAACTGCCCGTGAATCAGGCCTGGCAGCGCTATCTGCTGCAGCTTCAGTTTGCAGACCTGTGGCTGGGCCGAATCCTTGATAAACTGGAAGCTACCAATCAACTTGATGAATCGCTGATTGTGGTGACGGGCGACCACGGGATGGCTTTCGTGCCCGGAGTCAATCGCAGGGTTCCGTCGGCGCAGTCGCTGGCGGACATCATCTCCGTACCACTCTTTCTGAAGCGGCCGGGACAGCAGAAAGGCGACATCTCCGACAGAAATGTGGAAACGATCGACATCCTGCCCACGATTGCCGAAGTTCTGGGTCTTCCAGCAGATGGTGCCTGGGAAGGAAGCTCATTGCTGAGTGATATCCCCGAACGGCCACGGAAAACGGTTCTGGGGCTGGATACTGTGATCCGTCCGGATTTTCCTCAGCGATTCCGATCGGTGGATCGAATGATTCAGGTCTTTGGATCCGGATCAAAGAATGATCGACTCTGGGAGTTAAACACACTTCCGGATCTGATTGGAGTGAAACTTTCGCAACTGACAGTTGAAAGCCCCGCTGAGTATTACTGTGGGCTGTTATCTGAAGGCACGGCGCCGGATCCAAAGTATCCGGATTTTGTTCCGTGCTACTTCCACGGGGTCCTTGTGAATGCCCCGGCACAGGATGCTCCGCGACAACTGGCGGTGTCACTCAATGGAGTGATTCGCGCAACCACTCGGACCAGCACCGACCAGGCCATTCGCAATGAATGGTCAGCACTGCTTCCGGATTCCCTTTATGAATCGTCGGACAATCAGATTCAGTTGTTCGAACTGGAAACTCGCGATGGGAAGTCTGTCCTGCACGAGATTCTGCTCCGGAAAGAAACTCGCTGGCGATAACGTAAGCTGATAAAACACAGCCAAAATACCATCCCGAAGCACCAGCGAGGACGATCCACCAGAGTTTTATCGTTCGCCGTACGTCAATTCCCTGCTGGCGCTTCGGGATGGTCTCCTGGTGAACTGCGCACATCCGGAAGGTGTCAGCCATGACGAAGACCATCACTGTTGAAGAATTTGCTCCGATAAGTCGCCGAGGAGGCTTTGATCTGATTGATGTACGGACTCCGGCCGAGTTCTTTGAAGTGCATGCGGTCGGAGCACTGCTGACACCTCTGGACACGCTGAATCCTCAACTGGTCATGTCGGCACGAGGTGCACGGGCCACTGAGCCATTGTATGTGATCTGTCGTTCCGGAAGTCGATCGCTGCATGCCTGTCAGATGTTTGAACGCGCGGGATTTCCGAACGTCGTCAACGTGGAAGGCGGAACGATCGCGTGGCAAAAGTCTGGTCTGCCGGTCAATCGCGGAATGCGACGAATGATTTCATTCGAACGGCAGAACCGCATTGCGTCGGGTCTGCTGGTATTGCTGGGCACTCTGTTGGGAATCCTTAGTCCCTGGTTCTTCCTGCTGGCAATCGGCGTGGGTCTTGACATGACCTGCACAGGACTCTTTAACGCGGGGCTGATTCGCCGCATGCTGACGCTGGCTCCCTGGAACAAAGACCTGGCCGCGATGGAAGGCGGCTGTTGCTCGGGCAGCAGCTCATGCGGGATCTGAATTGCAACGACGCCAACCAGCGAGGGCCGGACTATCCCTCGTCTTGTCTCCCATGCCGGCCCAATGATGAGGTTCTGCGGATCATCTGTAGACAATCAGCTTTTCGGATATTTTCAGGTCGCCCCTCAGGTGTGTAAAAGAGTCTGTCAGTTCCGCTGTGCACGGGCGACTTGTGGCGAGCGATGAATGCGAATAAGCTCAGGTTCCTTCTTTCACGGAGCCTTCCCATGATGCATCTCAATCGACGCCAGTGGCTTTCCGCCGCCACGGCTGCCAGCGTAGTTCCCTTCGCACTTCCTACGGCAACAGTCGCGGCCGATCCTCCCCAACGATCCGGTAAACCCCTGCTGAAACTCAGCCTGGCGGGATACTCGTTTAACCGCATGTTTGCACGTCGAGGTACTCCGGAAGAGATCGCCAATGCTGAAATGACGCTGGAGAAATTCATCGACTATTGTGCCGAACAGCAGCTCGAAGCCACAGAACTCACCGGATACTACTTCCCGAAGGATGTCACTCCGGAATACCTGTTGTCACTTCGTGCCCGGACTCATCGCCTGGGCCTGTCGATTTCCGGCACGGCCATCGGTAATGACTTCTGCCTGCCGGAAGGAGACGCTCGACAAAAACAGCTTGCCGAATGTCGCGAATGGATTGACTACGCCGCGCTGATGGGAGCACCTGCGATTCGGATTTTTGCCGGCAAAGTGCCTCAGGGAGATACCGAAGAGGCCGCTATCGAGCGTTGTTCCAGTGGCATCAATGAATGTCTGACCTATGCCGCCACCAAAGGCATCTTCCTGGCACTGGAAAATCACGGAGGCATCACGGCGACTCCGGCACAGATGATGAAGATCATCGAACGCATCGACAATTCCCCGTGGTTTGGAGTCAACTTCGACAGCGGTAACTTCCAGACCGACGATCCGTATGCCGATCTGGCAAAGATCGCCCCCTATGCTGTTAATGCGCAGATCAAGGCGGCGATTTCACCGGGCGGAAAGAAGGAAGAAGCCGACTTCGGGCGAATCATCAGCATTCTGAAGGATGCCGGTTATCGCGGCTTCGTCTCGCTCGAATACGAAGAAAAGGAGTCGCCGTTTGAAGCCATCCCGCGACTACTGGATCAGATCCGCCCGCTGCTGTGACTCGCTGTCATCGGCCGAAACGCCAGGAGTCTGTCCCGATACTCGCAAACCGTGAGCTGCCAGGCGCTAGCCGCGAGTATTTTGCCCAGAGAACCGGCGGCTAGCGCCTTGCCGCTCACGAGATCGCGGGTATCCAGACAGACCGTGGCGTTGGTTTAGTACCTTTGTACGGTGAGCAAGTTGCGCCGTGACACTTTCATTCAGGACATTCCTTATGAGTAACTGGTTATACGCCGGAGTGCGTTCTGCATGGCTGCTGGCAGGACTTCTTAGTCCTGCCAGCGCACTTTGCCTGATGCCGGCTGCAGGGGCTCAGGAGGCATCCCGCGAGTCGGCTCGTCCGTCGGAATCCACCGAAGAAATGCTGAAGCGGTTTGTCGACGAATGTGTTGCGATTACTCCAGGCGAAGGGCAGTTTCCAAAGTCATTCACGATCGGCGGCGGCGATGGACCTCTTGCTCTGGAACCCACCGAGATCACTCTGCCGGCTTCTTTTCGGATCTCACGTTATGAGATGACGCAGGAGCTTTACGAACTGGTGATGACGCGCAATCCCAGTCGCTGGCAGGGCCGCAGAAACTCGGTCGAAATGGTCTCCTGGCTGGACGCGAATCAGTTCTGTCAGCGACTCACCACAGTGCTGCAGACTCAGAAACTGATCGCCGCGAATGAAACCGTGCGATTACCCACCGAAGCCGAATGGGAATACTGCTGCCGAGCGGGATCGACGACCCGGTTCTCGTTCGGCGACAGTGCCGTTCGTGACGGAGATCGGGACAACAAGGCCAGCATTCTTGATGACTACGCCTGGCACACCGGCAACGCCGCCGGCAATGATCCTGCCGTGGGAGTTCTGAAGCCAAATCCCTGGGGCCTGTACGACATGCACGGGTATCTCTGGGAGTATGTTCAGGACTCCGGCACGAAACCGCAGTCTGCGGATGAAAGCCGTGACATATCGCCCGTCAACTCTGCCGCCAAAGTGATTCGCGGTGGCTCCTGGCGCGATCATCATTCTCTTCTGACGAGTGCATCGCGTTTGAGTATGCCTGATCACGCCATGAGCGACGCCATCGGCTTTCGCTGCGTGATTGCAGTGGCCCCGTGAAAGCCACACAGGCAAGCCAATGCCGACATCCTCGCAGAGTCGCAGGGGAATGCGGTTACTTTGGTTTCGCTGGAGGAATTCCGCCGAAGACATTTTCTGTTTCCAGCGGTAACTGGAAGCCGTCGGAAATTCGAGTCATGTAGAGGCCGCGGCAAAGCCACCAGAACGTGGACATGGCTTTGGCCGGGCCCAGTTCCTTTTCCAGAGCCTGGTAGTCGTCGGGAGTCAGCGTCCACGGTGCCTGGGTGAGTTTTCGAGCAAACGCATACGACCGCTGTTCGGGTGGCGAAAAGCCGGACCAGTCATCGCTTCCCAGCCGACGAACTCGATCGGCAATCTCCTGCTTATTCAGACCCGCGACTTCCAGCAGCATCTCGCAATGGCCCATGCAGTAATTGCATTCGATGGTTCGTGTCTGAATCCAGAACAGGCTCTCTTCGAACACTCGATCTCCTGGCAATTCGGCCCACATCGTACGAGTCGCGTTGGTCCAGGGAATCGCCAGTTCCGGAACGTAGCCATAACACATCAGGTTCCACACGATGGAAGTCGGGCGCTGACGCAGTGATTCGGGAAGATTGCGTTTCACGTCATCCCAGCTTTTCACGGGCAGTCGCGGCTTCCGTGTGCGCTGGTGTTCCAGACGTTCCTGCAATTGCTGATAGCTGAGGTCGGTCCAGAGCGATTCGTCGCGAATCACATCCGGGTCGCCGGTCGCCGCAATGGAAGGAGTTGACGAAGCGGGCACCAGCGGCGCGAGCTGAATGGCGCCTGGCACAAATTCCACGTTCAGAGGTTCAAGCGGACCATTGGGCTCCATGGGCAATCCCAGTCCCAGCACAATCCGATCCTGAAAGTTGCCGTAGGCCCCAAGCAGAATAAGCGAGGCGGCCTGATGTTCTCCCAGGTCCTGTCGAAGACTTTCGAACAGCGAATCCGGAATCTGCGGCGCATTGGTGGTGAGCTGCCGAATGAAATCGATGGCGTTCTTCTCCGTGGCGGTCGATGAGGCCAGCAGCGATTCCAGGTTCGCAAGGCTGTCGATGTTACCGCCAGCTCGCTTGAGATCAGCTTTGGCGTAGTGCATCGAATACTCACAGCGATTGCATTCCGCCACGGCCCATCGCAGTTTGGCACGAAGCTGTGGCGGCAACGGACTATTCATTCGCTGGGCGTAATCGAGTTGCAGCATCGCCGCCGCTGTGCGGGGCATGTGAACTGCTACAGCGCGAGCCCACGATGGCAATGGCTGGTTTCCTCCTGAAGTCGTTTCAGGAAGCCGTTGCCAGGCCTCGGCATCGGACAGCAACGAAATCGACTGCGCTATGGACTGATCCGAACAGACTGGGAACATAAGCAGACTCATCAGGCAAATGGCCGTGTGCCAAACTCCGCGGCATCTTGAGACAGATCGATCGAGAACCATTGAACACACTCCCTCTGGCATCGGCTGTTGCTTTTTCAGAATTGATTTGGTGGATCGGGTGGCCGGGGCTGGACGAAGGAAGCCCCGGCGTTTCGGGCGGTCATCCTCCTACCCCGGCCACCCATCAATCCGGTCATGACGGAGCACTAACAGGAGTCTGCTTCACTGCTGCGAAGCAGCAGTCAGTTCCTTCTGCAGTTGCAGCATCAGCAGTGCCTGTTCCATTTCTTCCGGCTTGAATCCAAAGGGCCCTCGGCCGCTCTTGTAGGCGACCTTTCCGGATTCATCGATGACATACAGCCGGGCTGGCATGCCGCTGTATGCATTGCCGACCGGATCGTCGATTTCATCGATCAGCATGGGCATCGTGGGCTTCAGTTTGGCAGCACATTGTTCGGCCACAGCTTTGCGTTCTTCAAACGTTGTCGGCTGTGCCACCTTGACTCCGACTTTGTCGTTGGAACTCATCACCCAGCCATCGGTGGGATGGGCTTCGCGGACGTAGACCAGCAGAAAATCGACGTGTTCTTTCTGCCGTTCAAACACGGCTTCGACTGTCGGATAGATGGACCGAAACGGACCGCAGGTGAAGTTACCGAAGACCAGCACCACCGGGCGCTTTCCAATGCGATCGGACAGGCGAATACGATCAGTGCTGCCAAACACAGTCAGTTCAAAGTCCGGAGCATCGTCGTCCAGAGCCGGTCCTTCGTTCAGTGAACCGATTTCTCCGGCCATCAGTCCTTTAACAAGTGTATCCTTTCGGGGCATGTCACCTGGAAGAAAGCCGTTGCCGGGCGGAATCAGAGCATCTCGCAGTTGTTCAAATCGTAAAGTCTCAGAATCGCCAGCCGTTTTCCGGAAGAACTCCGACAATTCCTGCTCGGTCAGACGGCCATCGCCGCTGCCGTCGAATCGTCGAAAGATGCGATTGATCATGTACGACTGGCGAACCCAGGGATGCGAATCTGACCAGTTGAGGTCACCGGCCGAGAGGCGGCCATCACGATCCCGATCAAGCTGTTTGAAAAGTTCGGGAGAGCCTTGGAATGCATCGCTGGCCAGCAATTCTTCCGGCATGATTTCGTGAGTTTCCGCCAGCCATTTCCAGTCGAATCGACTGACCGCCGGACCAAACCATCCCGACATGCCATCCAGCTGACCGTCACGAGCGATCACCAGGTACATTGCCACGGCTTCAGGAATTCGCTGGTCCCTGTAGGACGCTTCAATCTGTTCTGGAGTGTATTTCAGCAGCTCAGGGCCGGGCGGTGGCGGCGTTCCCGGAACACCTTCAATCTCAGCGGGCGGCTTCTCTGTGTCAGATTCCTGACCAGAGACCGAGGAAATCCAGAGGGTTCCCAACAGACACATGGCAATGTTAAATCGAGAGAAAATCATAGCGCACCTTCAGGTGGTACAGGGAAGGACGTTCAATCAGGCATGGGCTAAGGAGCCGACCGTGTTGTGTTTCGAAGACAGATTTCTGTGTGGCAGTTGCTTCTTAGAAAACTCACGGAGAGAGGATCCCCTGGGCGCAGGCCGCGATGCAGCGCGAGGACCGCTGTTGCCGGACAATCCTCTCTCCGTGTTGACGTTTCCGAATCAGAACCTCTGCAGAATTCGTCGTGACACACACAACGGCTTTTCCGTGAATTCTCAATGAAACATGTCGCGAAAAACTGTGAGTGCGGGATCGGTCCCGACCAGATACCAGACGTTCTGAACCTTGCTTTTGCCCTGCGAGTCAATCAGGCTCAGCTCGACTTCGATCGACAGATTCGCACCGACCACTTTGCCAGCATCAATCAGTCGGAATGAGGTCAGTTTTGCCCCCGTCATCCAATCCACATCCTGAACCACGATGGCAGGTGATTGCTGCTGAAGACTTTCTGCCGTACGGTCCTCTTTCCAGGCTGTCAGCACCGCTTCAAGAGTTTCTCTCGCAATCTCGGGCCGGACGGGGTCGACTGGATGGGCTTCACTGCAGCCGGCAACAAAGCCTGCACATGTCAGCAGCAAGGCAATTCCGCGAAACAGCTGCGAACAACTCCTTCGACGGTCGACTGAGTTCGATCTGAGCATCTCTTTTCTTCGGTGCAGCGGCGAATGAACGATGATGGATTTGACAGCGCGGAGTGACATCAATAGTCCCCCACAATCTCACCACCGTCCCGAGTCCCCAGTGCTCGCCAGGTCCTCAGATCGATGTTCTCACTGATGAATCGCACCGAACCATCGCACAACAGCAATTGCACTCCGCCGGTATGGCGACTGCTGGGTGGCATCGACGCTCGATTGATCAGAAAGAACCCGCATGAACGCCCGTTAGGGACGTTTGTATGCAGATAAGTGTGTTGTCCATTCATCCACGGAGCACCCATGAACAATGGAAACTGATTCGCCAGGTTGTTGATGTCGATGGCATTGCAGATCTGGACGGCTTCATCGGCTGTCATCGGTGAAGCCGGACTGAAGAATACGTCTGCCACCGGACTGACTCGCGCGTTATTTCCGTCGGCCAGCATGCGCTCGCAAACGGCAGCCGTCATGGATGTGCCATCGGTGATGTCTGCTATGCGAACTCGGCTGCCGTAGTACATCACACCATTCTGCGGCTGAAACGCGGCATTGGGGCCGGTCGGCAGTCCCCACAGAACGCTCGATCCTTTGTTGGCAAAATAGTTGGTCGCTCCGCCAATGGCCGGGAGGGCATTCTGCAGATCGCTGGGACAACGCAGCATCGGCAGCTCAATCAGCCTCGCAACGTCGTTGTTGACATGAGTCACCGCCACATTGAAATCAATTTGCCCGTAGAGTGGCCCTTGCTCCAGGTACGGCAGCAGCATACTGAATGCGGAAAAGGACTTTGTCGTTCCCTCATGTCCAAATGGAAGGCAGCGGTGCACATCGTGGTAGTTGTGCAGAGCCAGTCCGAGTTGTTTCAGATTATTCTTGCATTGAGTTCTTCGAGCGGCCTCTCGAGCCTGCTGAACAGCCGGGAGCAGCAGCGCAATCAGAATGGCGATGATCGCAATCACCACCAGAAGTTCGATCAAAGTGAATCCACGATGTCGTGGACGAAGAAGTCTCATGGGAAAATCCTTTGCCTGAAAAATGTTTCGAAGAGGCAGTGGAACATCGCTGACACGGGCGGATCTCGCTGCGATTGCGATGGGCTCTTTGTCGTACCCGCTTAGGTGGAGTCGATGTTGAAACGACGGCCGAATAAATCTGACTCAGCGCCGCAAACGTCTGAGAATCTGCAACACGCGCGTTCCAATACGACGTTTCAATGGGCTCTGTAAGCGATCACGTGCAGACGGAAACTGCAGTCAGAGTGACCTGGGCAGCATTTCAGTTCGCCATGACTGCAATGCCACGGCTGACCTGAAACGAGGATCGCAGACTGAGCAGTTCAACCAACAATTGCCGTCAGACAGGCTCGTTGCGATTTGGAGCGGGTCTCCACCGCACGTTCAACCTGATGCTCGCCGAAGTCCCGGTGCAATCAGGCTGCGGGAGGGCGAAAGATTCCGTGCGCTTCGTGAAACTCTCCGTTCTCCGACGTTGGAAGTACGGAAGCGAACTGCGATCCAGCCTGAGCAAGGATCTCCTGCAGAAGTGCCGCGACTCGCGACTGCGTGGTCATTCGAGTCGTCACTGGAGGAAGCTCCAGAGGCAGCGAACTGCCCCTGCAACCGGGGCCATCACAAGGCATGGGCGGCGCGATTGGAGCGGACTGATCAGCAGTCTGTGGAACTGCCTGCGGCATCGAGTCGTGCTGTGCGACAGGCTTTCCATTGCGGTACAGGTAGTGTCCGCAGGTTGAAGCCCGGACTGCCGGAGTGCTTAAGATCCATGCCAGCACCAACGTCACGATCACGGCAAACTCTTTCAGCTTCGGCAGGGATCGCCTGCGAAGAGCAGTTTGCGGGATTGATGGCTGGCCGGACATGAAGATTCAAAGCAAAATGGATTCGGAGGCATGCAGCCAGGGAGCGTGATACGCTTAAACTCGCATGCGATGCTGCGGCAGATTACGTGGCTTAAGGGCCGGATCGCCATGTCAAAGTAAAGAAATCACCGAAGATTCATTGAATCACGCAGAGAGCCGTGCGGGACGCGTTCACTGCTCGATCGTCAGCGACCACGCGGCAGAAATTGTTTTTCGGTCGCCAGACATTCGGACAGATCCAACGCCACGTCCGTGATCCGCAGCATCGACGGATCTTTCTCCAGAGCCTTGTGAATTCTGCGCGCCAATGGGCCGTGACCGAGGATCACTTCCAGCGCGCGACCGGTTTCCAGTTCCAGATTTGGCTGCAGGGTTTCGAGGATGTGCCGCCACAATTCGATCAGCGTGCACGACGAATTCTTAACTCCAAACAAACGCAGCAGCTGAGGATCCGTCATCACGGCTCGGTCGGCCTGATCAATCGAATTCAGCAGCAACTTATGCAGCGGTTCGATCTCGACAGCCTGCTGGTCAGCGACAGAACTCCAGCGTTCTTCGGTCAGTGCTTTCAGAAGCGCGGTCGTGATCTGTAACACGGAAAGATCGGCAGCCGGGCATTCCTGGATATCAATGACACGGATTTCGATGGAGCCGCGACCGAAGCGGGCGATGGCTCCGCGAGCATTCAGGAATTCGTCCTGCAGGATTCCCTGTGAATCATGCGGTGCGATCTCGCGAAACATCGGCGCGAAGATCTGATCGTGATAATCCTGTTCTGTGAACGCACGTTCCGGAATGACTCGACCTGCTACCGAAGGCAGTCGACTGGAATTGGTTCGGTACACATGAAGGCGATTGTCCATGCGTCCCGTCAGTCGGCCTTCAACGACCGGCGACGCGGCCGCGATGGCAGGCAGCAGCGGCAGGACCAGTCGCACGGCTGCGTGCAGTCGTCCAAATTCGTCATCACCTGCAAATGGCAGATTCAGGTGGACGCTCTGCAGATTTGCCCAGCCGTGTCCACGACAGTCGAAGATGCGGTTGAAGGTGTCGTACACCACGTAATAGTCATGAGGCCACAGTCGCATTTCGCGAAACGGATCCATCCACGGATGCATGGCGGAAGGCATCAACTGGCCGCCCAATGAATGCAGGCGTCGATTGATCTGACGTACCTGACGGGAGAATTCCTTATGCAGCCCGGCGAGTTGCCTGGCGGGTTCCGCAGTCTTCAGTTCCACGACATGCAGGACCAGTTCATTGGACCAGGCAATCGGACCGCAGACAATTTCCGATTCGATTCGGCCACATTCGGCTTCAATCAGTCGGTCGCAGACGGGAAGGACGTCGAGGCTGTCCCGAGCCACGATCATGTATTCCAGTTCGACTCCGTACGCTTCGAACAAGCTCAGTCGTCGTTGCACAGTTTCAGATTCGGTCACGCGTCCGAGTTCCGTCTCAGGAAGTTTTGAGGGTCAGTGAAAGGGGCCGTATGATGACAGGCAAAGTTCGCTGATGAAAGGTAATCTGTCAATTCGTGGATCTGGTCACGTTCTGCCGATCGCGAATGCCTCCCCCGGAGCCCTCTGAGTCATGACTGAAATCGCCATCCGTACTCGAAGACCGTCCGTGGAAGTGGCCTGGTTTTCGGCACTCTGCAGTGATGACTATGAGTTTCTGGGGATTCCGGACGGTAATCTGAGGAGCAGTTACGAACACTGCGGAGCAATTGTTAGGGAAGCCGACGCGCTGGGCTTTCAGAATATTTTGCTGCCTTCCGGATGGATCGCAGGCCAGGACGCGCTGTCCTTTGCCGCCGCATTGAGTCCTCAGACGCAGCAAATCAATCAGCTTGTGGCGCTGCGGATGGGGGAAGTCTGGCCTCCGATGCTGGCTCGAGCGATCTCGACCGTGGATCACATTGCCCAGGGACGACTGTGTATCAATATCATTTCGTCGGATCTGCCGGGGCGACGGGAGAGCAACGAAGACCGATACGCTCGCAGCAGTGAAATCATTCAGATTCTGCAGCGACTGTGGGCGTGCGACGGTCCGCTGGAGTGGGAAGGGAGATTCTACAGTTTCTCGCTGCCGACGTGTGAGCCCGCCAAACCATTTCAGCAGAATGGCGGGCCACTGCTGTACTTCGGAGGCATCTCACCTCTCGCACAGGAGTTATGTGCGAAGCACTGTGACGTGTTTCTGATGTGGCCCGAAACGGAAGATCAGTTTCTGGCCACCATGAAAGGCATGAGCGAACAGGCGGCCACGTTTGATCGCACGATCGATTTTGGTCTTCGTATTCATGTGATCGTTCGTGAGACGGAAAAGGAAGCCCGCGAGGCGGCCGATCGATTGATCTCCCGACTGGATCTGCAGAAAGGACTGGAAATCCGTAATCGGTCGCAGGACAGTCGCAGTGCAGGAGTTCTGCGGCAGGACGAACTGCGCTCGCGCGCCGGAGGTTCGCTGTGGCTGGAGCCGGAGCTCTGGTCCGGCATCGGACTGGCTCGAAGTGGCTGCGGCAGCGCGATTGTGGGCAGTCCGGATCAGGTCCTGCAGAAGATTCAGCGCTACATCGATATGGGAATTCGCGCGTTCATCTTCAGCGGTTATCCGCATCTGGAAGAATGCCGCCTGTTCGCTCAGCACGTTCTGCCGAAGCTTTCAACGTGTCGGTTGAACGAAACTCAGCAGCGACGAGTGCCGGATCCTGTGACTCCGCTGACGACCGCTCCTCGAAGCTGATGACGGGCGTCACCGCACTTTGATGTACGCCAGGCTCTCCGCCCTGAAAGGGCAGGATGTGACAGCCTGGGACATCGCCCTCGTGCTTCGTCATTCATCGATTGATGGGTGGCTGAGGTTGGAGGGCGACAGCCCGAAACCTCGGGGCTTCCCTCGTCCAGCCCTGGCCACCCGATCCATCAAAACAATATTGCTGAAGCACCGGGTAATCTGCGATGCAACTGCAACAAACTCCAGTGCTCAATCAGGCATCGTCTGATGGATGCAGGCCGGGCCGAGCGGAGCGAGTTCCGGCATTGCCTTGAGTCACTGAGTTGCCGGAATCACCCGCGACGGTCAGATAGATTCCTGCCAGCGCCACGAGAGCTCCGGAGAATGCTCGCAGGGTGATTCGTTGCCCGTAGAACACTCGCAGCATGGGCATCACAAACAGCGGCGTCGTGGAAGTCAGGGTGATGGCAATGGCCAGCAGACAATGCTTGTAGGCAATCTGACTCATCCAGATTCCCAGCCACGGGCCGACAAACACAGCCGGACCATAGAACCGCAGAGAGGACGGATGAAACGTCTTCTTTGCAGTCGAGATGAGTCGCCCCGTCAGCAAAGCCATCAGGATACCGGATGCCGCTGCCACACTGACTCGGATCAATGTGGCTTCCAGCGGGTCACAGCCCGACGCAGACCACGCGGCACTGCCCTGAGTTCCCAGGCGACTGAAGGTGGCTCCACAGGCATTGCAGATGGCACCACCCAGTCCCATCAGAATTCCACGGGTGGCGGATGCCGGAAAGGGGCTGACCACTTCGCTGGCGGCTCCACGTTCACTGACGACAAAACTGATGCCACCCAGAGTCATCAGGATGCCCATGAGACTGATCGGCGAAAGTGGTTCCTCAAGAGTAAACCAGCCGATAATCGTGGCAAACAGTGGCGACGTGGTAGAAACAATCAGTGCTCGGCGAGGCCCCAGAATCTGCAGACTGCGAAAGTAAAACGTGTCACCTGCCAGAATACCGATCACACTGCTGATTCCCAGCAGCAGCCACGTGTTGGCATCCGCAGCAAACATTGAGCGTCCGGCGATGCCTGTTGCGATACCCAGATGGGCGCACAGGAGGAGGGTCGCCAGACAGTTCTTGCCGAAATTCATCTGCCAGGCAGTGAGTGGAGTGCGGCCGTAGAACAGACTGGATAACGCCCAGAGCGCCGCAGCGGATAAAGCGGCAATTTCTCCGGTTCCGAGGATTCCAGTCACTCCGTAAATTCCCTGAGGGTTACTGTTCGGAGGTGATTTCGAAGGGAACCACCATGGCCGCGGACCCGAAGACCTTCTGAACTTCCGCCTTCAGCTTCGGCCATTCTGCGTACGTGGCCAGAACTCCGATCGTCAGAAAGAACAAGGCACCGCAGACCAGTCCGATTCGTTGCCAGAGTCGGGGACGAAGCTGTTGGGGCAGCAGCGTCGTATTAATCACCAGCGTGTGAAGACAGCTGAATCCCAGGGCGTAGTTGTACATCATGCCCGTAGCGGTCACCAGCAGCGTATCACCTCGCAGCCACAACAACATGGTCATCCCGAGGACGAAATAGGCGCACAGGACGCTGAAGTACAGCCGTCCGATGTGTTTGGGATCCCATGCATGCAGACGCTTGCTGGCTGTCCAGAATACGTCAACCCAGCGACGAAGCACTCCATCCGCAGTGGAGACCATGCTGGTTCCCAGAATCAGCAGTCCGCAGAACAGCGTCATGAACCAGAAGTACTGTCCCATCGCCGGTCCCACGGCATCACGCACGCTGCCGGCTGTCATCGCAGCTGCCTGCCATTTGTCGGACAGCACCGTCCCCGTCGGAAGAAACTGCACAGACAGCATGCTGGGGAGTGCCAGTCCGATGAAGCAGGCCGGCAGCCAGACCAGATACTGCTCGCGTTCGACGTGAGCGATCCATCCGAACCAGCGTTTCAGGGACTCCTGAGTGATTTTGAAGACCTTGCCGGAATGGGACAGTTCAATTTCATGACCACCCACCATGCTGGGAATCGCACCCACATGTTTTCCCATGCCCCAGCCCTGATCCCGAGTAAACGAACTGATGGGAGTGTTCGTCAGGCCTCCGTTTCCAGAGATGGCAGCCATCGACGCCAGAACTCCCAGCATCGACAGGTCGAATGCCAGGCTGCGTTTCCCCCTCCAGGCCGAAAACACATTGTCGATGGTGGGTCCGTGTTCCGCTTCGCCTTCGTCTCGAATACCGTTGCGATTCAGATCTTCGGCCGGCACGATGGGGACGTTCCCGAACTTCAGGAAGCCGCTGCCGATTTCCTTCCACGTGGACGAGGTCGAATAGCAGATTGCCAGGTAACTCAGAAAACCCAGTACGACGATCAGTTTGAACGTCATCATCCATTTGATCGAATTGTAGACCTTGCCCCCGACGCAAAGCGGAATGAACACTGAGGCAAAAATCCCGCAGGAAAGCCATTTCAGCAGGGTGGCATCGGCGACGACTTTGGGATCGGGGATTTGTCCCTTGATGATGGCTGCTGCCGGAATCGCGGCGTTGGATGCCAGGTACGGAAGGATCGAACCGAAGTCCAGAATCAGGTACAGAACCAGCCAGAACATGGGATGCGGAGCGATGCGGAACTTACCGGTAAAGATGGGTTCACCGCTGTAAAGCGTGTAGCGGCTGATTTCCACATTGTAGATCACCTGAAACACCACACTCAGCGTGGCCAGCCACAACAGTGCTCCTCCGTAGCGCGCGGTGACCAGGGGGCCCGTGAGCCATTCGCCTCCACCGATCGCAGCGCCCCCCATGACCAGTCCGGGTCCCACCATCAGTGGCAGTTTGGACCACTGAAACTTCGGAGCAACGGGCAATTCTCCCACGGTCCACGCCGGCATATGGGATGTGCCCGGCTGCGGAGTGAAGACCTCGTCGGTTCCAACGGACCGGACATCCTGCGGTGAGCTTGCGGAAGTGCCTGATGGAGCAGGCTGCGGTGGGTTTTCTGCTGACATCACGCGGCTTTCCTGTGGGGGGAAGATTGTCAGAGTCTTTTTTTTCTGCGCGCACGGTACACGCATGCCTTCAGGCCGCTCACAACGTGAGCGAAATCTTATTCAACGAGCCGTGAAACTCCCTGGGATGAGGGCTTTGTCATTGCTGGAAAACGGGGCATTGTCGTGGTGTGGAAATGAGTTGCAAGGAATTCGGCTCATTTCATTCGAATTGCGTATCGATCCCGGATTCGCAATGCTATGACAGTCCGATCACGCAGACTCAAACATTGGTGTTCATCCGAGGGAAATGAGTCTGTTCAGGGCAGTGGATTCCGGTCATTGCATCCCCTGTCCGACCAGAGCTAACAACTGACAGTCGGGGTGAGTCGTTGTTGTCGTTGTCGACATTTCGAAACAGAGTTGATTTGTTGCCGGCGGCGACTGCGTTTCGCATTATGCCGGCACGTCTGACTTCTGCGCTGGTGATATCCTGGGTGGTGATTTCCTGTACCGCAGGCACGATGACTGCCTCAGCAGCACCGCCTCCATCGTCCGCAGAAGAATGGCACGCGCGACTGAGTGAAAACTCGCGTCTGCTGGATGAAGATCTCACCGATGCAGCTGCTCACAGTCGCGACCTCGTCGATGCCGCAAAGGATGCGGGACAGTCCGCCATTGCTGCCGCAGCGCTGATGCAGCTTTCGTGTGCGGAGATGGGACTGTCCGGAGCAAGAAAGAGCCATCCGAATTTTGAAACCGCGGTCAAGATGATGAGTCTTTCCGCACCGGCGCTGGAGCGTCTGCTCTTTTCCCAGGCGATGTTTCGTCGCAGCCGGTACTTTGGAAAGCTCGGACGTTTCAATTCGTTTGCAGCCTTTCGAATTGAACTGACAGATCAAACCATTCAGGATCGAACCCGGCTGGTTTGCTTCTGCGACATGTTTGGTGATCCGGATGTTGCGCAGAAGCTCAATGCAGGCCTTCGCGAATCTGCTCGCAACATGGCTGCAATGGAACCCGATCTTTCGCTTCGCGCCCGGCTGCGTTTCTGTGAACTGCAGAACCCGGAACTCTGGAGATCGTCCGCAGCACCCACGTCCACATCAGATGTGCTGACGTGGGTCAGTCTTCCGGATTTTCCCCAGTGGCCTCGACGCTTTCGAATCCAGATCTATCGATTCCTTGCGACCGCAAAGGATTCCGCAAATGCCAGTCGACCGGCCGTCGATTGGCTGCAGCAGGCCTGTAACGAGGCGCGACAACTGGGTGATCAGACACTGCTGGTTCGCTGCCTGGTCGAGCGATTTGATGCGGAACTGGCCTCGGAATCCGGCGTTTCCGGATTACTGAGTGATCCTGTCGAACTGGAATCGATGGTGGCAGCGCTCTGTGATCCGGATCTGCTGCTGATGCTCATAAATCGGATTTCGATCAGGGATGGCCGTCAGGAGAATGAGCTGAAGGGGCAGATGGTCGAGCAAATGGCCTGGGCTAAACTGCAGGCGCGAATTGAAGCAGAGAACGCTGCCGAATATCAGTCGAACGCTGCGCAAACAACCCTTTCTCGACAGGCCGAAGCGATCTCCGTTGCGCGGGCCACGGCTGATTCCCTGGGCCGCTGGTTTGCCGTCCTGCTTTGCACAGGCCTTGTCGTGTTCATGCTGCTGGCACTGGTTCTGGCCAAAGAGCGACTGAGACTCCGCCGAACCAACTCGCAACTGTGCGAGCAGATTGTGCTGAACCGACAGCACCATGCGGAGAAGGATCGCATTGAGCAGCGAATGGCGCAGCGAGATCGTCTGGACAGCCTGGGAACACTGGCCGGTGGAATCGCTCATGACTTCAATAATCTGCTGGTCGGAGTGATGGGCAATGCAGACATTATTCGCAACTCTGAAACACTGCCGCCGGAAGTGACGGAACGGTGTCTGGATGGAATCATCACGTCGGCGCAGGCGGCGGCCGAGCTGAGTCGAAAAATGCTGGCTTATGCCGGAAAGTCACCGGCGGAAAAGAAGGTCGTCAATCTGAATGAAATGATTGTGCGACTGATGCCCCTGCTGAAGTCCGGACTGAGGGGGCAACAGCAGATTCAGTTCGAACCGCTGCGGTCTCCGTTGCTGACCATCGCTGATGGTGGGCAGCTTGAGCAGGTCCTGCTGAACCTCGTCACGAACGGGATTCAGGCGATGAACAATTCACAGAAATGTCTTTTCGTCCGCTCGGGCCGGATCGAATTTCCGAAGTTCCCCCTGGATTTTCCGACATTCGGATCACGCAGGGAAGGTGGCCAGTTCGTCTGGTTCGAAGTTGAAGATTCAGGCAGCGGAATTGCCGATCACGATCTGTCCAGGATCTTCGAACCCTTTTTCACAACCAAACAGGATTCAGCCGAGCATGGGTTCGGGCTGGCTGTGGTGTATGGACATGTCAATCGCCACGAGGGATTGATTCAGGTGGACTCGCAGCCGGGCCGCGGAACTCGATTTCGGATTCTGTTGCCGGAAGCTCCATTGATGACGACAGTCGGAAGCAGTTCGGGGCAGGATTCTGATCTGTCCCAGCGGGGTGCGTTCCGTCGAGTTCTGGTGGTGGATGATCAGCCTCAGGTCCTGGATGTCATCCGTGGCGCATTCGAATCGCCTGGCTGCCGGGTAGAAACATTCAGCGACGCCACTTCCGCACTGGAATGCCTGGTGGATGATCGCTCATTTGACTGTATGTTCCTCGATATCATGATGCCGAAGTTCAGTGGCAGGGAAGTTCTGGCGGAGATGGAACATCGCAATCTGAATCTGCCCGTGATCGTGATGAGCGGATTCTCTGATGTGAATCTGCAGGATTTTCTGGTCTATCCCTTCGTCAAAGCCACGCTGTCAAAACCGTTTCTTGCCGAAGACCTGCTGGCCGCCGCCCGGAAATCATTAGCGACCGCTTCGCCGGTGTATTCAGAGTCGCCCCGGTACTCCCAGCTGAATTCTGAAATTCACTCTGAAGTTGTCGAGGAAAGTACGACCATATGACTGCCGGAATCATCGACGGAAAGCAGATTGCCGAGGGGTTTCGGCAGGAGATTGCCGTTACCGCGGCCGGCTTCGAAATGCGACAGGGACTGAAGCCACACCTGGCTGCAATCCTGGTTGGCGATGACCCCGCCAGTCAGGTGTATGTGAGAAACAAAGAGCGAGCCTGTGAAAAGGCCGGCCTGAAAAGCACTCTGCACCGCCTGCCTTCAACGACCAGTGAATCAGAGCTGCTGAATCTGGTGCAGAGTCTGAATGCTGCGGCCGACGTGCACGGAATCCTGTGTCAGCTTCCCCTTCCCCGACACATCAATCCAGTCACCATTCTGGATGCAATCCATCCGTTGAAGGACGTGGATGCATTTCATCCTGAAAACGTCGGACGATTGCTGCAGGGACGACCTCGATTTCTGCCGTGCACTCCCGCTGGTGTCATGAAAATGCTGGAAGTGTCCGGGGTGTCGCTGCCGGGTCAGCATGCGGTGGTGATTGGCCGCAGTGATATCGTCGGTAAACCCATGGCCGCCCTGCTGATGCAACGCGGTGCCGATGCAACAGTCACGGTGTGTCACAGCCGCACGCAGGACATTGCCTCGATCACGCGTCAGGGCGATCTGCTGATTGCGGCTCTGGGAATCGCCGAATTTGTGAAGGCCGATATGGTCAAGCCCGGAGCTGTCGTCATCGATGTGGGCATCAATCGACAGGGCGATCGGCTGGTGGGCGACGTGGATTTTGCCTCGGTCAGACAGATTGCTTCTGCGATCACTCCGGTCCCAGGCGGGGTGGGCCCCATGACCATTGCCATGCTGCTGAAAAACACGCTGACCGCTGCGGAACTGTCCATATCGTCCGGCTGAATGTGCATCCTGAAGATTCCACCGGTTTGAGCTTTGGCCGAATTGTAGCCTATGCTACAATTCGTGAGTGACCTCTGATCAGGTCGTCCTTTTGATGCCGAAAAATGGTCTTCTTCTGAAAACTCATCGCATGTGCCTGTTGTCCGCCCTGTGCTTTCGCCGCGTTGCGTCTTGTGTGTTTTCCAGCGTGTTGCTGCTGACCGGGTGCACCGAGCAGAAGGCGAGCGTGACCAGTACATCCGACACGCTTAAGGTTGTGGCCACCGTGGGAATGGTGGCCGATCTGGTGAAGGCGGTGGGCGGTGAAGCGGTCGAGGTGACTCAGTTGATGGGTCCCGGCGTTGATCCTCACCTCTACAAGGCTACTCGTGATGATGTCTTTCTGATTACCGATGCGGACATGGTCTTCTCGTGTGGATTGATGCTGGAAGGACGACTGCAGGAGACGCTGGATCGCATTGGTGAAACGAAGACTGTGGTGACCGTCACATCGAAGCTTCCAAGGGAGCTGCTGCTGATTCCTGAAGAGGCCGGCGGCCACCCGGATCCGCATGTGTGGATGGATGTGGCTGCGTGGGCAAACTGCCTGGAACCTGTGGTCGAATCGCTGACGTCACAGCGGCCCGCGCTGGAATCAAAATTCCGCGAGCGGGCAGCTGAGTACCAGAAAACTCTGCAGGGGCTGCATGAATACGGTCTGGCCAGGATGGCATCGATCCCGGCGGACCGTCGCGTGTTGATCACATCGCATGATGCGTTCAATTATTTTGGTCGGGCGTATGGAATTGAAGTGATTGGAGTTCAGGGGATCTCTACCGACTCCGAAGCCGGGCTGAAACAGATCAATGAGCTGGTCGACCTGCTGGTCGATCGAAAAGTGTCGGCCGTGTTTGTGGAAAGCAGCGTCCCACAGAAGAACATTCTGGCACTGATCGATGGCGCAAAGGCTCGTGGACACGACGTAAAAGTCGGAGGCGAACTCTACTCTGATGCGATGGGAGCCAGCGGATCCTACGAAGGCACTTATCCGGGAATGCTGGATCACAACATCACACTTGTGACTCGTTCGCTGGGCGGGACAGCTCCCGAAAAAGGCTTTGGCGGGCGACTGTCGGAAAGCGTGGTTGCTCCATGAACCCCGTCACTTCGATGCTTCCGCTGTCCATTCGTGATCTGACTGTCGCCTGGTATCGCAAACCAGTGATCTGGGATGTCCGCTTTGATGTGGAACCCGGGCAACTGGTGGGAGTCGTCGGTCCGAACGGAGCTGGCAAGAGCACGTTGCTGAAAGCCATCATGGACCTTGTACCGAGGGCCTCGGGACGAGTCGAAGTGTTTGGCCAGCCGTATCGCATGGTGCGTCAGCGAGTCGGCTATGTGCCACAGCGGGAAAGCGTCGACTGGGATTTTCCGGTCAGCGTCCTGGATGTCGTTACAATGGGGCTCTACGGTCGCATCGGCTGGTGCATGCCCATTCGAAAATCTCATCGCGATGCCGCGCGTGCTGCGCTGGATCAGGTCGGCATTGGCGACCTGGCCGATCGGCAGATCAGTCAGTTGTCCGGAGGGCAGCAGCAACGCACATTCCTGGCTCGGGCACTGGTTCAGGATGCGGATCTGTATCTGATGGATGAACCGTTCGCTGCAGTTGATGCTGCGACGGAACGAGCCATCGTGGAGATTCTGCGGGAAATGAAACGAGCTGGAAAAACGGCCATTGTGATTCACCACGATCTGCACACTGTGTCGGAGTATTTCGATTCAGTGGTACTGCTGAATATGCGAGTCGTTGCCAGTGGCGCCGTCGAGACCGCGTTCACTCGTGAGAATCTGGAAAAGACCTATGGAGGTCGTCTGACGCTGCTGGATGAAGCCACAGAGGCCATGCGTCGACGGGAGCGAACCCTGTGATTCGTTCGTGTCTGAGCGTTGCGGCGCTGCTGGTGCTTTCACTGCCGGTGTCC
>Ga0209573_1002312_pt1 | contig 24775 bp, 26 predicted proteins | sample TNRBio252014_DNA_FD_185870 | JGI IMG/M metagenome (GOLD analysis project Ga0209573, IMG submission 185870) | Wastewater treatment Type I Accumulibacter community from EBPR Bioreactor in Madison, WI, USA - TNR Reactor_6/25/2014_ DNA (SPAdes)... | ecosystem: Engineered > Bioreactor > EBPR >... | reverse complement strand
TCATCAGAATTCCTCCCCGTGTTTTACTCCTTACTTTACTCTACAAGCAGCCTTATAAGAATTATGTCACACAAATGATGCGTATCGCGCTCCGCTCCACAAAAACCGTCGAAGAACCAATTTTATCTTGAACATACTTACATTTTCAGTAATTTATGGGTTACTTTTGTGGGGGGCCTATTTACTTTTTAAAGTAAATGCATTGGAGTAGCACTATGCTCTACCGATTCTGAAAAGATACCTTTACACGCAACATTGAAGGCTATACCAATATTGAAAAAATCCTTGCGAATGCACGGGTCTAAAATAAGCGTGAGCTTGGCCTATGTATTACCAAAATTCAAGCCTAGGCTTGAATCCAAAACCAAAAGTTTGTGGCGTAGATAGAATTGGGTGGTGTCTATCTAACGCAATGTCGAATCTACCACCAACTAACTAAGGAAAAACCCATGAGTTATCAGAAACCCACCCTCATCGCCGTAAACTATCCCACCGGTAGCTATAGTGCGGGATGTCCTGCTAATCTTCCGGGTGGCCCACAGACATGCAGAAACTGTGACCGCGCTCAGTAAGTCTTCGAGAATCCAGCCGCCGTAACTGTTTATTTCCCTTGCGTGGTTACGGGAGAGGAAGGGGGAGAGAGTGATATCCTCTCCCCTTCTTCCAGAGATTCTCGATTTTCAAGTTCCAATTATCGCCAAGGAACATCCTATGTTTCTTGTACATGAAAATCCCGATGACCGAGATCAAAGAATCAGGGATTTTCTTGCCTCCGATCTTGATGCAGCTATCGCAGTGATCCTATCCGCCGTTCAATTCGAATGGACGGTGCGCCGGGCTATTATCGCCTTGGGCTCTTCCCCAAACAAAAAATTACGCGAGCAATTAAGTCAGTGCTATGGCCTTGATAAATACAAGAATATGTGGAAGTTAGAGGTACATCCAAAACACCATACACGCCTCACCCAGATTGTCGAAAACTGGCAAGACCTAAGGGACGCTTTCAATCTACGTGATCGTCTTCTTCATGGCCTCACCAGCTGTGACAGATCTTACGCCACTCGGCGAGTGGAAGCAGCAATACGGGCGGCCTGTTTTATAAGACAATTTGCGCAATCCAAAGGAGTGGATTTACATAAAAGACTACCGATCCGTAGGCGAGTTAACACTATTTTTTAAACTCTTTAGGAATGACACAATGCTCTATCGGCTTTGCAGAGACACCTTTACGCGCCATATTGAAGGCTATGGCTATGTTTCCTCGCAACTGACGCGCCATGATCGCGTTTATGATCCCGCCGGCGCTGCCTTTCTAGGGGTGCTGGATCGCACCCCTCGTCATTTTGACGACTTGATGACTGGGGTAGCGGCTTCTTTCATTGACGCCCCACTGGATGAGCTTAGAACCGATCTCCTCACGTTTCTACGCGATTTGGAAGAGCAGCACTTCGTGGTTTCGGGCGAAAACGAAGCGCAGCTACGGGATCGGGAGCCGCGCTTTTCCTACACGATGGCCAACCCCAAAACAGCCGTTTACAATTTCCGCTCGTCGCCCGAGGACCGGCGCTACGCCGACACCGGCGAATTTTTCTATCAACTCTTTCACCAGCACCCGCGCATTTTCTCCGCTCAAATTGAACTGACCAACCGATGCAACGAAAAATGTTTGCACTGCTACATTCCGCATGAGCAGAAAACGCAAACCCTGGAAACCGCGCTATTGGAAAAAGTGCTTTACGAATTGGCGGAGATGGGAACATTCGGCCTGACGCTCAGCGGCGGTGAGTTATTCCTCCATCCCGATATTGAAAAAATCCTCCGATTAGCACGCCAACTCGATTTCTCCATTAACATCCTGAGCAACCTCACACCCCTGAAACCCCGACACATTGCCTTGCTGCAAGAAATCAACCCCTCCCTGATCCAAACCTCCCTGTACAGCATGGATGCCGCCGAACATGACCGTATTACCCAACTGAAAGGTTCTCATGCCAAAACGCTGGCCGCGCTCCGCGCCCTGATTGTGGCGGAAATCCCCGTACAGATTTCCTGTCCGGTGATGCGCACCAATCTGCACTCTTACCGGGCTGTGCTGGAATGGGCGCAACGCCACCGCTGTAAAGCGCAAACCGATTTCATTATGATGGCGCGCACTGATTTCTCCACTGATAATCTGGCGGAGCGGATTACCCTGGAAGAGCAGGAACTCTTGCTCAAGGATATTCTGGAAGTAGATGTTGATTACAGCGGCTTGCTGGAGGAATCCCGTCCGCCCAAGACCGCTGAAGAGCGCGCCGCCGAACCCATCTGTGGCGTTGCCGTGGATAATCTTTGCCTGGCCGCCAATGGCGCCTTTTACCCCTGTTCGGGATGGCAGGGGCTAGCCGTCGGAGACGCCAGAACCCAAAGCGTTCGCGAGGTGTGGGAAAATTCCCCCCAACTCCAGCAATTGCGACAAATTACCAAAAAATCATTTCCTGGCTGCCTGTCCTGCCCAGAACGGGATTTCTGCGCGACGTGCCTGGTCCGCAACTTCAACGAGAGTGGTGGAGACATGTTCAAGATCAACCCCCACTTCTGCAAATCCGCCGCATTGAATCGCAAACTGGTTAAAGAACATTATGCCAAGCTTGGAAAAGCCGATTGCTTCTGATTCTTTGATCATTTGGGATGCCCATGTTCACATAGGGCGCTTTCGAGATATTTACTTTGATCCAGTCCAGATTGCGCTTGATCTGATCAGTTTGGGAGTACAACGATGGATTGTTTCCTCCACCACGCTTTGTGAAGGGATAGACAGCTTTTATGAATCATTGAAAGAATTTGATGCGATGGAGTCTGTTGCACAGGGATGTGCGATCCCTTTTCTTTGGGTAGTACCCGAAATGGTGAATGACCTGGAATGTTACCTGGACCGACGATTTATAGGACTCAAGGTTCATGCCCGCGCTCACCGCTGGAGTCCGAATGGCAAGGCTCTTCAAGCCGTTGCCAGAATAGCGGCTCAGAAAAACATGCCGCTAAAATTGCATACTGGCGGGCAGAAGCGCTGTGACGCTGGAGCTTATTTTAAACTCTGCCGTAATAACCCCGATACAAAATTTATTCTTGCCCATGGGCGTCCAGTAGATCAGGCGCTGGCCGTATTAAAAGAATGTTCTAACGTCTTTGTTGATACCGCATTCATGCCTATTGAAGACGTAGTTACGCTAATCCACTATGGTATGAGTGATCGAATCCTTTTTGGGAGCGACTATCCACTGGATCAAGTGTTTTATCCCGATCAATCTTTAAAAGATAGGTATCGCAATTCCATAAAAGAATTACAATGTATCGTTCCAGAAAATGTATTTAGCAACAATCTTTCACGATGTTTTTTAGCTGCCAAAGCGAAGTTAAATAACAATCCTATACCCCTCATCACGTAACGGATAGTTGCTGTCGTTCGACATCCCGCCGATAGGCATGGTAAGCATCCCAGCTCAGGTAAGCGCTAGGTCTTCCCTGCTCGATGAGATGCAGGGCGTCTTCAATAGTTAGACCTTCAATCACCGTCAGATACGCCAGCACCACCGTAGGCGCTCGATTAATGCCCAGTGTGCAGTGGACATAAACTCGATGCCCAGCCTGTAACAAATCTCGCAGCAGATTCACCGCCGCTGGCAACCTGAAGCGTTGATCTTCCGGATCGAAATCTCGCATTGAACAGCGCGCCATGATCAAACCCAGCGCTTGGCCATGCCGTTCATGAATCGCATAATCAATATTCATTCGCATCAAGCACTCATCGTGCTGGAGCGACAAGATTGCTGAAACATCCATGGATTTCTGGATCAACTCAATATCTCTTATGTTATAAGGACATCGGCCAACCAGTAAATTTTCTCGAATAACGCCATAGTCATCTTGAATGCTCATAACTAAGTCTCATAGGGTGCGTGTTGCCTGATTCGCGCTATCCATATCCGCTTCAATAACATAACGCCATGATGCTATTGTGAGTCGGCGCGGGCTATAATTTCAGCTTGGGCGAAGATGGCAAGAAACCCCACTGTATTGTAAGCTGTACAATGAAGCAAACGATCGCGATCCCGGCTGGAACCGTCACCGATGGGAGGTATACCATGACCACTACTGCTGTCACGCCATCGCCCGCGTCGCCCGCTTACGCCGGCGCGAAATCCAGCCGCAACCAGCCCGCCGAAGTCTTTTATCCCGACAGCGATGGCAAACCGATGGCCGACAACACCCGGCAATTCCGCTATATCGTCACGATTCAAGGCGGCCTGGCCGCGCTGTTCGCCGATGATCCCAACGTGTTTGTCGCCGGTGATTTGCTCTGGTATCCGGTCGAGGGCAATAACAAGCTGCGGGCCGCGCCCGATGCGATGGTGGTGTTCGGCCGCCCGCCCGGCGACCGGGGTTCCTATATGCAGTGGCGGGAAGGGGGCCTGGCCCCACAGGTCGTGTTCGAGGTGCTGTCGCCCGGTAACACCCCGGCTGAGATGAAACGCAAGCGCCTGTTCTACGAACGCTACGGCGTAGAGGAATACTACGAATACGACCCGGATCGGGGGCAACTACGCGGCTGGCGGCGGCGGAATAACCAGTTGCAGGCCATCGCCGAGATGGAAGGCTGGATCAGCCCGCGTTTGGGGGTCCATTTCACCCTGGAAGGCAACGATCTGGTGCTCTACCGCCCGGACGGGCGCCGGTTTGAGACCTTCCTCGAACTGGAGCAGCGCGCCGAAGCCGAACGCCAGCGTGCCGAAGCCGAACATCAACGAGGACACCAGGAAGGCTTGCAACAAGGCTTACAGCGAGCGGTAGAGCACTTGGTCGCCTCGGGGATGACGGAAGATCAGGCCCGGCGCCTGCTGGGCTTGGAGCGGTAGCGCTCAATCGGCCCGCGCGAACAACCTGCTGCGCGGGGAGTCGGGGCGTCACCTACAGCCCGGCAGGTACCCGCTTCATTGAGGGGCATGACGCGCGAAACCAGAAGTTGACTTACCGGATAAAGACCTCACTCAACCGAATTTCCGCTTCCGGCAACAACACCGGCGTCAACATTCCCTCCCGCACTTGGAACCGGGTCCGATAACCCCCACGCTCTGGCTGGGGGTCGCGGTAAACCTCGATGTGGCGGTGGTGCGGCCCCACCACCAGCCACACTTCGGGGATGCCGTGGCGGGCGTACAGCGGAACTTTGGTATTCCGGTCAAATGGCAGCGTACTATCCGACACCTCAATCAGCAGCAACACATCCTCGGCGCGGGGATGTCCGGTCAGGTAATAGTCCGCGCGGGGGCGCAATAGAACCAGATCGGGCTGCGGTTCGGTATGTTCGTCAAGAACAAGAGGATTCTGTACCCGTACTATCGCCTGTTTACCGACGGCATAGGCCCACAGACCGGTCAAGATATCCACGGTCCCCGCATGAAAGCTGCCAATCGGCGCCATCTCGAATAGCTCCCCGTCAATCAATTCCAGCCGCGCCTTCGGGTCGAGAAACCCGGTTTCTCCCATGCGCTGAAACTCGCTCACGGTCCAGCGATGCCGAACCGGAGCCGCCTTGGCGACGGGCGGAATTTCTGGCGCTGACCCTATCGATGCCGACATGGCTTTTATCCTCCACGCATCACGCGGTCAATGCCCGGAATCGAGCGGCTCGTCATCGCCAATCCGGCTGGGCGTGGGGCCGGTTTGACGCCGATACTTGGCGTCCTGCCGCTTGTTGTAAGGGCGAAGGGCGGGACCGGACAGCATCTCGAAGCTGATCGCGCAAATCGCCATGCCGGGCCGCAGCGCCAGCGGCAATTTGCCGCTGTTATAGCACTCCAGCACGATAGCCCCGTTCCAGCCCGGATCGATGCGGTGGGCGGTGACATGGACCATCAGCCCCAGTCGCGCCAGGCTGGAGCGGCCATCCAGCCAGCCGACCAGATCATCCGGCACGGTGAGGATCTCGGCAGTGGCCGCCAGCGCCAGTTCACCAGGGTGGATGAAAAACGCGCCATCTTCGGCAATGCGGATCTCCTTGCTCATAATCCGGTTGATGGCCTGATCCACTTCCTCGCGCGGCCCGCTGAGATCGATGTAGGGTGCGGCGTGATCGTTGAACACCCGAAAACGGTGGCCCAGATGCAGGTCTACGCTCACCCCGTTGATCTTGCCGGGCGCAGGATGCGGTTCGATGCGGATGCGGCCTTCCTCCAGATAGCGTTCGATGTCACGATCACACAGGCGCATGGCAAGGACTCAGGTGTTTTGAATCACGATGCTGGGGAACTTGTGGCTGTAATTCTTCGCCTGCAACGACAAGCGGGCGGCGGCGCGGCGGGCGATGTCCCGGTAGAGTCCGGCGATGCGGCTGTCCGGTTCAGCGATGACCGTCGGCTGGCCGCTGTCGGTTTCCACGCGAATGCGCAGGTCCAGCGGCAACGCCCCCAGAAACAAGACGTTGTATTGCGCCGCCATGCGCTGACCGCCGCCTTCGCCAAAGATATGCTCCTCATGGCCGCAGTTCGAGCAGATGTGAGTGCTCATGTTCTCGACGATGCCCAGCACCGGGACTTCGACCTTCTCAAACATCTTCAGGCCCCGGCGGGCATCCAGCAGGGCGATGTCCTGGGGCGTGGTCACGATGATCGCGCCGCTCACTGGAACTTTCTGCGACAGGGTCAGTTGCGTGTCGCCGGTGCCCGGCGGCAGGTCGATAATCAGATAATCGAGATCCTGCCAGCGGGTATCGCGCAACAACTGCTCCAGCGCCTGGGTGACCATCGGCCCGCGCCAGACCATCGGCGTTTCCTCTTCAATCAGATAGCCAATGGACATGGACTGAAGGCCGTGGCTGACCACCGGATTCAGCGACTTGCCGTCCGGCGATTCCGGCTGCTGGCTGGCGCCCAGCATTCGCGGCTGACTGGGACCGTAAATATCAGCGTCCAGCAACCCGACGTTCGCCCCCTCGACACTCAAAGCCAGCGCCAGATTAACCGCCGTGGTGGACTTGCCCACCCCGCCCTTGCCGGACGCCACAGCAATGATATTTTTGACGCCCGGCAGCGGTTTCAGGCCCTTTTGCACCTCGTGAGCAATGATTTTGCTCCCCACCTGAACGACCGCCTCGGCCACGCCCGGCAGAGTGGCCAGTCGCTCGCGCAGCGCGGCGCTCAACGCTTCCTGGTAGCCCCCAGACGGAAAACCCAGTTCCACATCGACGTCAACCCGGCCCGCCGTGATTTGAATGCGCTTGATGCACTGGGCAGCGACCAGATCCTTGTCCAGATAAGGGTCCACATAGCCCTTCAGGGCGGCTTCCACATCGGCGCGGGTGATCGCGGTCATTCTTGATCCTCAATAGTTGGCGAGACACTGGTTTCGGGCGGCGTCCAGCTTCAGCGCCGCGTTGGCCTTCAGGGCGGCAATCACGCATTGCCAGTAGGAGGGCTGATAGTAGTTCAGCAGCCGGCAATCAACCACATTGAGCGCTTCGGGCGATTCGCCGCGCTGCGTGGCCATGGACACCGCCTGTTCGCAGAAATTCTGACTCCAGATTTCCTCGGCCAGCGCCGACTGGGCGCGAGCGGAACCCGCTGCCGCCAGTCCCACCGCCGCCATCATCAGTTTCGACCATGCCTTGCCGTTCATGAGCACCCCGCCTGGATGGATTGATCATTGCCCAGCGGATGACAGCGCCGCCGGAATACTGCTAATTTACCGTCTTTTCCGAACCAGCGATTCCCCCCGCCATGAGCCACGCCACCCGCCGCATCCTTGTCACCAGCGCCCTGCCTTACGCCAACGGCCCGATTCATATTGGCCATCTGGTCGAATACATCCAGACCGATATCTGGGTCCGCTTCCAGAAGCTGCGCGGCCATGAGTGCCATTACGTTTGCGCCGATGACGCCCACGGCACCCCGATCATGCTGCGCGCCGAGCAGGACGGCGTGATGCCCGAGCAACTGATCGAGCGGGTCTGGCGGGAGCATCGCGCCGATTTCGCCGATTTTCTGATCGAATTCGACAACTATTATTCAACGCATTCCCCGGAAAACCGTCATTACGCCGAATTGATCTACCGCCGCCTGGACGCCGCCGGCCACATCAGCCGCCGGGTCATTACCCAAGCTTACGACCCGGAAAAACAAATGTTCCTGCCGGATCGCTTCATCAAGGGCGAGTGTCCCCGATGCGGCGCAGCCGATCAATATGGCGACAGTTGCGAAAACTGCGGGGCCACTTACGCACCCACTGACCTGAAAAATCCCCGTTCAGTCGTGTCTGGCGCAACGCCGATCACCAAGGAATCGTTGCACTTTTTCTTCAAGCTGGCCGATTTCGAGGAGATGCTGAAAGACTGGATCGCCAGCGGCCCGATCCAGTCGCAAATGGCCAACAAACTCAATGAATGGTTCACCGCCGGCTTGCAGGAGTGGGATATTTCCCGCGACGCGCCGTACTGGGGCTTTGAAATCCCGGACGCGCCCGGCAAGTATTTCTATGTCTGGCTGGACGCGCCGATTGGCTACATGGCGAGTTTTCAGAACTACTGTGACCGCACCGGACTGAGCTTTACCGACTTCTGGAATCCCGACAGCCCCACCGAGGTTTATCACTTCATCGGCAAGGACATCGCCTATTTCCACATCCTGTTCTGGCCGGCGGAACTGACCGGGGCCGGCTTCCGCAAACCCACAGCCGTGCATTGTCACGGCTTCCTGACCGTGGACGGGCAGAAGATGTCGAAATCGCGTGGCACCTTCATCCGGGCGCGCACCTACCTTAACCATCTGCGCCCGGAATACCTGCGTTACTACTTCGCCACCAAACTGAGCGACGGAATCGACGACCTCGACTTGAATTTCGACGACTTTCTGCACCGGGTCAACAGCGACCTGGTGGGCAAGCTGGTCAACATCGCCAGCCGCTGCGCCGGTTTCATCACCCGCCGGTTTCAGGGTCAACTGGCCGGGACGCTGGCCGAACCGGCGTTATACGCCGATTTCGTCGCCGCTGGCGACGCTATCGCTCAAGCCTATGAAGGGCGGGAATTCAGCCGGGCCATGCGCGACATCATGGCGCTGGCCGACCGCGCCAATCAGTACATCGACGAGAAAAAGCCCTGGGCGCTGGCCAAGCAGGCGGGCGCCGAAGCCGAGGTGCAGGCGGTGTGCAGCCTGGGCCTGAACCTGTTTCGGCTGCTGACGCTGTATCTCAAGCCAGTATTGCCCGGTCTGGCCGCGCAGGTTGAGCAGTTCCTGCAAATCCCGCCGTTGCGCTGGGCTGATCTCGACACGCCGCTGCTGAATCAGACCATCGCCGAATTCAAGCCGCTGATGCAACGGGTGGAGATGGCGCAGATTGCCGCCATGATCGAGGATTCCAGGGAAAACCCGCCTGCCGCCGAACTAGTCGCGATCCCAGCGAGCGGACCGCTGCTCGACGATCCGCTCCGTCCGACCGTGACTCTCGAGGATTTCGCCAAAATCGATCTGCGGGTAGCGCGGATCGTCAAGGCGGAAGCGGTGGCGGGCGCCGACAAGCTGGTGCGGCTGGAACTCGATCTGGGCGGCGAAATCCGCCAAGTGTTCGCCGGCATCAAGTCGGCCTACGCTCCTGAGGATCTGGCGGGCCGATTGACGGTGATGGTCGCCAATCTCGCTCCGCGCAAGATGCGCTTCGGCGTATCCGAAGGCATGGTGTTGGCGGCGGGCGACAGCAGCGGGATTTACCTGCTCAGCCCCGACGGCGGCGCAGAACCGGGAATGCGGGTGAAGTAATCAGCGCGCGCCCCGGCTCCACAGGATGGTATGAACGGTTTGCAGCAGGATCAGGGTGTCGAAGAAAAAGCTGTAGTTGCGGATGTAGTACAGGTCGTACTGCAATTTCTCGCGGGCGTCCTCATCGGATGCGCCATAGGGATAGCAAATTTGCGCCCAGCCGGTGATGCCCGGATTGACCATGTGTCGCATCGAGTAAAAAGGAATTTTCTGATTCAGCTCGGCGACAAACTGGGGTCGTTCCGGGCGTGGCCCCACGAAACTCATATTGCCGCGCAACACGTTGAATAATTGCGGCAGTTCGTCAATCCGGGTCGCGCGCAGCACCGCGCCTACCCGGGTGACTCGACTATCCCCGATTTGCGCCCAGCGGGCGACGCCATCCCGCTCGGCATCGACCCGCATACTGCGAAATTTGATGACGCTGAACAACCGCCCGTTCAGGCCCACCCGGGTCTGCCGGTACAGAATCGGTCCGCGCCCCCCGGCTTCGATCCAGATCGCCAGCATCGCCAACAGCATGATCGGCCAGGCGACCGCCAGCAGGAATACGCAAGCGGCGATGTCGAACAGACGCTTGACAATCCGCTTGAACAACGCGCCTTGAAAATTCTCGGCGAAGATCAGATTGCTGGGCCGCAGGGCGTCGAGTTGAATTTTGCCGGTTTCCCGCTCGAAGAAACTCAGGAAATGGCTGATCCGGATCCCGCTGATCTTGCATTCCAGCATCTCCTCAATGGGGAACCCCTTGCGCCGGTCATCCATCGCCACCACGATCTCGTCGATGCGCAGTTCGTCTGCGAGATCGCCCAAACGGTGGGGCGCTTGAAGCGTTCGGGTCCCAGGCACCTGCATCACTTCCTCTTCATGAACCTGAACGTACCCGATGACCGCGAACCCTGCGGTCACGCCCTCCGCCAGTTCCTCGATCTGCGCCGCATGCTGACCCACGCCCAACACCAGAATCCGGCGCTTGAGCAAGGCGTGATCTGAGACGCCAAAGAACAGCAAACGCAGCAGCAGCACCCCCGCCAGACCCATCCCGAGCGCCAAGCCGAACTCGCTACGGCCCAAGTACAGATCGGGCAGCAGATAATAAACTAGGGTCATGACGAACGAACCCAGCAGGAAGCTGACGCCGACCCGCAGCAGCATATCGCCCTTGCCATCCCACAGGTTGCGCTCGTATAAACCCAAGGCCACCATAATACTGATCATGACCATGGTGAACGCCAGCGCGCTGGGCAATGTTTCGATCAGCGGCGGCCAGGAGCCGTGCTCCAGCAGGACGACCCGCAGCGACCGTCCCAGATAGATGGATAAAAACAGATGCAACGCTTCCGCAACCAGCAGCGTCAGCAGCGCCCTGGAGACATAGTGTCTGAATAATCGAATCATGGGCGATGGTCTACCTGGCGTTGGGTTTTAAACAGACCCTACCGCAACAACGGAGAAGACAGACAGAATTTTTATTCATACAGGATAGCGCCCTCTTGAGCATCGGTCTGGCTGAAGGGTTCTCGCCTATACTGGGCAAATTCCTGATCCCAATTTTAGATGGAGTATGACCCTATGCTTGACCTCGCCACCACCCGCCTCGGTATCGTGGGTCTCGGCTATGTAGGCTTGCCGCTGGCCGTCGAATTCGGCAAGCAGTTCCCCACGCTGGGTCTGGACATCAGCGAGGCGCGCATTCAGGAGCTGCAAGCGGGAATCGACAGTACGCTGGAAGTCTCCACCGACGAACTGCGTCAGGCCGGATCATTACGCTATACCCACCGCGCCGAAGACCTGGCCGACTGCACGGTCTACATCGTCACCGTACCGACCCCGGTGGACGACTACAAGCGCCCGAATTTCGGGCCGCTGATCAGCGCCAGCGTTACCGTGGGCCGGTTGCTGAAACCGGGCGATGTGGCGATCTACGAGTCCACGGTCTATCCCGGCGCGACTGAAGAAGTGTGCGTGCCGGTCCTGGAGCGGGAATCCGGACTGCGTTTCAACAGGGATTTCTTCGCCGGCTACAGCCCGGAACGCATCAATCCCGGCGACAAGGAGCATCGGCTCACCACCATCCGCAAGATCACCTCCGGCTCCACCCCCGAAGTCGCCGACTTCGTGGACGCGCTGTACCGGCGCATCATCGCCGCCGGTACGCACCGGGCGTCCAGCATCCGGGTGGCGGAAGCGGCCAAGGTGATCGAGAACACCCAGCGCGACGTCAATATTGCCCTGATCAACGAGCTGGCGCTGCTGTTCAATCGCCTGGGCATCGACACCGAGGAAGTGCTGCTGGCCGCAGGCTCCAAGTGGAACTTCCTGCCCTTCCGACCGGGGCTGGTCGGCGGCCACTGCATCGGGGTCGATCCCTACTATCTGACCCACAAGGCGCAGGAGATCGGCTTTCATCCCGAGATGATCCTGGCGGGCCGTCGCACCAACGACGGCATGGGCGCCTATATCGTGCAGCGGGTCGCCAAACTGATGAACCAGCGCCGGATTGCCGTGATGGACGCCCGGGTGCTGATCCTGGGTCTGACCTTTAAGGAGAACTGCCCCGATTTGCGCAACACCCGGGTGGTCGATATGGTTCAGGAACTCCGCGATTACCATGCCTGCGTTGACATCTATGATCCCTGGGTGGATCCCCACGAAGCGCGGCATGAATACGGCATCGACCCCATCCTGGAGCCGCAACCGGGCAGCTACGACGCGATCATCGTGGCAGTGGCGCACCGGCAGTTCCGGGAGATGGGCGTCGAGCGCATCCGCGCCCTGGGCAAACCGGATGCAGTGCTGTTCGACGTCAAGTATCTATTACCCGCTACCGCTGTGGACGGCCGCTTATGAAGATTCTGGTCACCGGCAGCGCCGGCTTTATTGGCGCGACGCTCGCTCTGCGACTGCTGGAGCGCGGCGATGAGGTCGTGGGTCTCGACAACCTGAATGATTACTACGATGTCAATCTGAAGCGGGCGCGGCTGGCCCGCTTGCAAGCCTATCCCGGTTTCACCGAGGTGCGAGCCAGCCTGGAAGACCGGGCGGCGCTGGCCAGGACCTTCGCTCAACACCCGCCGCAGCGCGTAGTGAATCTGGCGGCGCAAGCCGGAGTACGCTATTCCATCCAGAATCCCTACGCCTATGTGGATTCCAATCTGGTCGGTTTTCTTAATGTGCTGGAAGCCTGTCGCCACCACCAAGTCGAGCATCTGGTGTACGCCTCAACCAGTTCGGTGTACGGGGCCAACACCCGAATGCCGTTCTCGGTGCATGACAACGTGGATCATCCGCTCAGCCTGTACGCCGCAACCAAGAAGGCCAATGAGTTGATGGCGCACACCTACAGCCATCTGTACGGCCTGCCGACCACTGGCCTGCGCTTCTTCACTGTCTACGGCCCGTGGGGGCGCCCGGACATGGCGCTGTTTCTGTTCACTCGCGCCATTATGGCCGGCGAGCCGATTGACGTGTTCAACCACGGTCATCACCGGCGCGATTTCACCTATGTGGACGATATTGTTGAGGGCGTGATCCGAACCCTGGACCGGGTCGCGACGCCTAATCCCGCCTGGTCCAGCGCCGCGCCCGATCCCGCCACCAGCCGCGCGCCCTACCGGCTGTACAATATCGGCAGTCATCGCCCGGTGGAGCTGCTGCGCTACATCGAAGTCCTGGAAGACTGTCTGGGGCGCAAGGCGGTCAAAAACCTGCTGCCGCTGCAACCGGGCGATGTCCCGGATACTTACGCCGATGTGGAGGCGCTGGTCGCCGATGTCGGCTACCAGCCCAGCACGCCGATTGAAGAAGGGGTCGCCCGTTTCGTGGCCTGGTATCGGGAGTACTACCGGGTCTAAGCGGATTCCGCCGCTTCCAGCCGCCGCCATACACACGCTCCACTGCTGCTTTTATCCAGCATTTCCAGATAGCGGGCGTGATCCGCGCATTCATCGGCGGCGGCGCGCAGCACCGGCAACGGCAGGCGATTTTGGCGCACAACCGTCCGCCGTCCGGGGTCGCCATTCAGCCCCACATCGACCGTGGCCGCCGCGATAAACAGCGAATCCTGCTGGCGGGTCATCGCCAGATAGACATCGGCCAGGATTTCCGCATCCAGCAGGGCGCCGTGCAGCGTGCGCTGGGCGTTATCGATGTTATAGCGCTTGCACAGCGCATCCAGACTGTTGCGTTGCCCCGGATGGCGCTGCCGGGCCAGCAACAGGCTGTCCTTAACCGGACAAATCTGCTCCAGCACTATCTGGCCGCGCCCACAGCGCCGCAGTTCATGGTTGAGAAAACCCAGGTCGAACGGCGCATTGTGAATGACCAGTTCGGCGCCGCGCACAAACGCCAGGAATTCATCGGCGATCTCCGCAAACCGGGGCTGGCTGGCGAGAAAGGCTTGAGTCAGGCCATGCACCCGGACAGCTTCCTCGTCAATGGCGCGGTCGGGTTGCAGGTAGACATGGAACCGTCGATCGGTCACCCGCCGGTTTACCAGTTCGATACCGCCAATTTCAATAACCCGGTGCCCCTGCGCGGGATCAAGACCGGTAGTTTCAGTATCGAGGACGACCTGGCGTTCATTCATGGTCTAGTGATCGCTCTGAACCGGGGTGGCCCGCAACCGACCGCACGCGACCCGGGCCAGTTGATCCACCCGCTCGTTTTCGGGATGGCCGTTATGGCCGCGCACCCATTGCCATTCGACCTGATGAGGCGCCAGAGCCGCTTCCAGCCGCTGCCAGAGGTCGACATTTTTGACCGGCTGACGGTCAGCAGTCTTCCAGCCGCGCCGCTTCCAGGCTGCCAGCCACTCGGTGACGCCTTTCATCACGTACTGGCTATCGGTACAGATCAATACCCGCATGGGCCGGTTCAGCGCCTCCAGACCGTGGATGACCGCCAGCAATTCCATCCGGTTATTAGTGGTGGCGGGATCGGCCCCGGACAGTTCCTTTTCCCGCCCCCGGTAACGCAGTAACGCGCCCCAACCGCCGGGGCCGGGATTGCCGGAACAAGCGCCGTCGGTGAACAGGAATACGCCGTCCGGTTCGGCGACGGACTCCAACCCGTCATTTTTATCGTTCACAAAATCCTCATCATGCATAGCTGGATCAGGAGCGCTACCCCGCGCTCCGCCGCATCGGCCCGTTGGGCCGCGCTATCATAAACTCCGATGCATGGAGAAACTATCGCGCTCATTGTCTCTTTCCATGCCTCTATCGCACCGTTCCGGTGGCAAGCCGCCCTGCTTGATGATAACCTTATACGTCATGGTGAAACCGGCCCGCGAGGGACGTTCCCAGTCATCAACCTGCACGGGCGGCGGCAAATTTGCCGTCATCCGGCGGCTCTTCAACCCGATGGCATCCAGAATCAGAGGGGAATCTATCCGATGGCAATCACTCACGATGGCAATAACCGCACCAAAAACCATAAGCTGCTGAAATGGGTGGACGAAATCGCTGCCCTGACCCAGCCCGCCAGCATCCACTGGGTTGACGGCTCGCAGGAGGAAAACGACCGGTTATGTGCTGAAATGGTCGCTGCTGGAACCTTCATCAAACTGAATCCGGAGAAGCGGCCCAACTCCTATCTCGCCCGCTCCCATCCGTCCGATGTGGCGCGAGTCGAGGATCGCACCTTCATTTGCTCGGAGTCGAAGGAAGACGCCGGTCCGACCAATAACTGGGCGCCGCCCGCCGAAATGCGCGCTCAGCTTAAGGAACAGTTCAAGGGCTGCATGCGCGGCCGCACCATGTATGTCATTCCGTTCAGCATGGGTCCCATTGGCAGCCCGATTGCCCATATCGGCATCGAGATCACCGATTCGGCCTACGTGGTGACCAACATGCGGATCATGACCCGCATGGGTCAACAGGTGCTCGACGCGCTGGGCGACGGGTTCTTCATTCCGTGCGTACATTCGGTCGGCGCACCGCTGGCTCCGGGTCAGAAAGACGTGCCGTGGCCGTGCGAGCCGGACATTGGCCGCAAGGCCATCGTGCATTACCCCGAGACCCGCGAGATCTGGTCCTATGGATCGGGCTACGGCGGCAACGCCCTGCTCGGCAAGAAGTGCCTGGCCCTGCGCATCGCCTCGGCGATGGCGCGCGACGAAGGCTGGCTGGCCGAGCACATGCTGATCCTGGGTCTCGAATCGCCCAAAGGTGAGAAGACCTACGTCGCGGCGGCTTTCCCCAGCGCCTGCGGCAAGACCAACCTGGCCATGATCGTCCCGCCCAAGGGCTTGGGTAACTGGAAGGCGCTGACGGTCGGCGACGACATCGCCTGGATCAAGCCCGCGCCCGACGGTACGCTGCGCGCTATCAATCCCGAAGCGGGATTCTTCGGCGTGGCCCCCGGCACCTCCTACGATTCCAACCCCATGGCCATGGAATCGGTCAAAGCTAACACCATCTTCACCAATGTCGTGCTGACCGACGACGGCGATGTGTGGTGGGAAGGCATGGGCGTGGAGCCTCCAGCGCACGGCATCGACTGGCAGGGCAACGACTGGACGCCGGACTGCGGTCGGCCGGGCGCGCATCCCAACTCCCGCTTTACCGCGCCCGCCGGGCAGTGCCCGACCATTGATCCGTCCTGGGAAGATCCCAACGGCGTGCCGATCTCAGCGTTCATCTTCGGCGGTCGTCTGTCCAAGACCTTCCCGCTGGTCTACCAGGCCTATGATTGGAACCATGGCGTGTTCATGGCGGCCACCATGGGTTCGGAAGCCACTGCGGCGGCCATCGGCGTGACCGGCATCCGCCGTGATCCGTTCGCCATGCTGCCGTTCTGCGGCTACAACATGGCCGACTACTGGACCCACTGGATCAGCATGGGCAAGAAGCCCGGCCTCAAGCTGCCCAAGATCTTCCGGACCAACTGGTTCCGCAAGGATGCCAACGGCAAATTCGCCTGGCCGGGTTACGGTCAGAACCTGCGGGTTCTCGAGTGGATCGTGGAACGGGTCCACAATCGCGCCGGCGCTGCGGAAAGTCCGTTCGGCTACATGCCGCGCTACGCAGATTTGGACTTGGAAGGTCTGGCTTTCACCAAGGAGCAGTTCGAAGCGATCACCAACATCAACCGAGCTGAAGCGCTCAGCGAGATCGAGGAAATCAAGGACTTCTTCGCCAAGTTTGGTGAGAACCTGCCGCCGGAACTCGAAGCTCAGCGCCAGGAGTTTGGCAAGCGGGCGGAGAAAGCGCCTGAAGTGTGGACTGTCGCTGAAGCCGCCTAAAGTCTGGGGGCGCGGCGACTTTCAAGCCCGCGCCCACTGAAAAGATAAAAAAAGCCGGCTTGCGCCGGCTTTTTTTATTCCCATGGGCAACGCTCTGGAGCGCGGGATCAGGCGTCATTATTGCCCAGCACTACCCGCTTGCGCTGCCTGGCGAATTCCAGCAAGCGCCGGATCGGCAGCGCCGCCCGTTCCCGCACCGCTTCATCGATGACAATCTCATTGCCGCCGGTTTCCAGCACCTGGGCCAGATTGCGCAACCCGTTCATCGCCATCCACGGACAATGAGCGCAACTGACACAAGTCGCACCCTTGCCAGCAATGGGTGCTTCCAGAAAAATCTTGCCCGGCGCCATCTGCTTCATCTTGTGGAACAAGCCGTTGTCAGTGGCGATGATAAATTTTTGCGCCGGCAGGTTTCGCACCGCCTCGACCAGCGCGGTGGTCGAGCCGACCACATCCGCCTGGGCGATGACGTCCAGCGGCGATTCGGGGTGCACCAGCACCTTAGCGTCGGGATGCTCGGCGCGCAGTTTGCGCAAGCCATCGGCCTTGAAGGCTTCATGCACCACGCAGGCGGCGCTCCACAGCAGCATGTCGACGCCCGTTTCCCGCTGGACATAGGCGCCCAGATGCCGGTCCGGCGCCCAGATCAGCTTCTCACCGCACTCAGCCAGATGGCGCACCAGGTCCAGGGCGATCCCGGAAGTCACCACCCAGTCGGAGCGGGCTTTCACCGCCGCGCTGGTGTTGGCGTAGACCACCACGGTTCGGTCGGGATGCTGGTCGCAGAACGCAGCAAACTCATCCGCCGGGCACCCCAGATCCAGCGAGCATTCAGCGCGCAAATCCGGCATCAGCACCCGTTTTTCCGGGTTGAGAATCTTGGCGGTCTCGCCCATGAACCGTACCCCCGCCACCACCAGCGTGCTGGATGGACACTCCGTTCCGAAGCGGGCCATGTCCAGCGAATCCGACACGTAACCGCCGGTAGCCTCGGCCAGTTCCTGTAATTCCGGCGAGGTGTAGTAATGGGCCACCAGCGTGGCGTCCCGCTCGACCAGCAGTCGCTCAATACGCGCAATCAGCGACGCCCGCTCAGCAGGGTCCAGCGTCTCGACCACGGTGGGCGGCACCTGCACCGGCGTCAGGCGGCGATCCTGAAGCAGGCTCTTGGCATTCACTGCGCTCATGCGGTTCTCCAGCGACCTTGGGATCGTCTGTTGGGGATTGATTTTCAGGCCGTTATCTTAGTTTCATTTTGAAACTATTACAAGCCGATGACGTGGTTTGCGCGAGAATCGCCCGGACCGCGGCAAATTTCGTTAGAATCCCGCCTATCCCATCCGAGGAGAATCTAAAGAATGACCCAGCGGCAAACCGTGGTGCTGGTGCATGGCCTGTATGTGCATGGGCTGTGGATGCAGTTGCTTGAATACTGGTTGGAGGAAGCCGGCTACCACACGGTCAATTACTCCTATCCCTCCATTACCCGCACCCCGGCGGAAAATGCCGAGGATTTGCACGCCGCACTGCGGCATATAGAAACGCCGGTGGTGCATTTCCTGGCGCACAGCATGGGCGGACTGGTGGTGCGTCATCTGTTCCATCACTACCCCCAGCAACGACCGGGCCGGGTGGTCACTATGGGAACGCCGCATCAGGGCAGCTATGCCGCCCAGATCATGCATCACAGCGGGCTGGGCTACTTTGTCGGCCGGGGACTGGATGCGGGTCTGCTGGGTGACGCACCGGCCTGGACCCCCTCGCACCAGCTCGGCTCCATCGCCGGCACCCTGAACCTCGGGCTGGGTCTGCTGTTTCCCGGTATGCCGGCTCCGGCGGACGGCATGATCGCCGTAGTCGAAACTCAGTTGCCCGGCATGGCGGATCATATCTGTCTGCCCGTTTCACACATGCAGATGCTGGTGGATCCCACGGCGGTCGCCCAAGCCTGCGCCTTCTTCGCCACTGGCCGGTTTCGTCATCCGCGCCGGGACGGACGAATGGTAGACTGAACGGGTTTCTTCCACCGCACGGTATTCAGGTACGAGGCTTTGCATGGCTGGACATAGCAAGTGGGCGAATATTCAACACCGTAAGAACGCCCAGGACGCCAAACGCGGCAAACTGTTCACCCGGCTGATCCGGGAAATCACGGTCGCAGCCCGCATGGGCGGCGCTGACCCTGGGGCCAGTCCCCGGTTGCGGCTGGCGATGGACAAGGCGCTGATCGCCAACATGCCCCGGGACACCATCGACCGGGCGATCAAGCGCGGTGCGGGTACGCTGGACGGCGTGGAATATGAGGAAATTCGCTACGAGGGCTACGGCCCCAGCGGCGTGGCGGTGATGGTGGACACCATGACCGATAACCGCAACCGCACGGTGGCCGAGGTACGCCACGCCTTCGCCAAATGCGGCGGCAATCTCGGGACCAGCGGTTCGGTGGCGTTCCAGTTCACCGAGCGGGGCGTATTGAGTTACCCGGCGGGCTGCGACGAAGACCGGATCATGGACATCGCTATCGAGGCCGGCGCTGATGACGTCGTGAGCAACGACGACGGTTCGGTCGAGGTGTTGACCGATCCGGCGGCGTTTCAGACGGTCAAGACGGCAATGATCGCAGCGGGCCTGACGCCGGAGGAGGCTGAAGTGACCCAGCGCGCCGCGTCTAATATCACGCTCGGTTTCGAAGATGCGCAGAAAATGGTCAAGCTGCTGGATCTGCTGGAGGATCTGGACGATACCCAGAATGTCTACTCCAACGCCGATATCCCTGACGATGTGTTGGCGAAGCTCTGAACGTGGCGACGATTCGATTGCTGGGCATCGACCCCGGCTCGCGGATTACCGGCTACGGCATCATCGATCTGGACGGGCCGCACAGCCGTCACGTTGCCAGCGGTTGTATTCAGACCGCCAGCGACCGCCCGCTGCCAGAACGCTTGAAAACCATCTTTGAAGGCGTAGCCGGCGTGATTCGCGAGTACCAGCCGGCGGAAGCGGCGGCCGAACAGGTGTTCATGCATCGCAATCCCGATTCGGCTCTGAAGCTCGGTCAGGCCCGAGGGGCGGCGCTGTGCGCAGTCGTGATGGCTGGATTGCCGGTCAGTGAATATGCGCCGCGCGCCATCAAGCAGGCGGTCGTGGGCCATGGCGCTGCGGATAAAACCCAGGTGCAACGCATGGTCGCGCTGCTGCTGAATCTGCCGGAACCGCCGCCCGCCGACGCCGCCGACGCGCTGGCGGTCGCCCTCTGCCACGGCCATACCCGGCAAACCTTGCAACGCTTTGGCACGGTCGCCGTGCTGGCGGGGCGGCGGCGATGATTGGCCGGTTGCGCGGAGTGCTGGCCGGAAAGCAGCCGCCGTATCTGCTGATTGACGCTCACGGGGTCGGCTACGAACTGGAAGCCTCGCTGACCACGTTCCAGACCCTGCCGGAAATCGGTGCAGAAGTGACGCTGCTGACCCATCTGGCGGTGCGCGAGGACGCCCATACGCTCTATGGCTTCGCCAGCGCGGCGGAACGCAGTCTGTTTCGCTGCCTGATTCGGGTCGCTGGCGTCGGTCCCCGGCTGGCGCTGCTGATCCTGTCGGGAATGAGTGTGGAACGGTTCGGGCGCTGTGTGCGCGAGAACGACACGGCAGCGCTGACCCGATTGCCGGGGATTGGCAAGAAAACCGCTGAGCGCCTGATCATCGAATTGCGTGACCGCATCGGCGAACTGGGTTTCGATCCCACGGCGGTGGTGTTGCCGGGCGGACGGGCAATGACGCCGGCCATCAATCCAGTGGACGATGCGATTAGCGCCCTGGTGGCGCTGGGTTACAAGCTGCCCGAGGCCGCGCGCCGGGTGCAAGCGCTGGAAACCGAGGGACTGAGCAGCGAAGCGCTGATCCGGCGGGCGTTGCAGGCCAGCGTACCGCGTTAAGCGCCGCTTCAGGTTGCAATCCGCACAGTTTCCGTTTGATCCCTCTCCTCCCTGAACCCTTGTGTCGCCTGATCCCATGAACCCACCGGACCGTTTGCTTACCCCTGCCGCCAGCAGTGAAGACGCTACGCTGGATCAGACGGTGCGTCCCCGACGGCTGGCGGATTACATCGGCCAACAGGCGATGCGCGAGCAGTTGGAGATTTTCATCCACGCCGCTCGCGCTCGCAGCGAGGCGCTGGATCACGTCTTGCTATTCGGCCCGCCGGGGCTGGGTAAAACCACCCTGGCGCACATTATCGCGGTCGAGATGGGCGTCAACCTCCGTCAGACTTCGGGGCCAGTGCTGGAGCGACCGGGTGATGTCGCCGCTCTGCTGACTAATCTGGAGCCGCGCGATGTGCTGTTCATCGATGAAATCCACCGGCTGAGTCCCGTCGTGGAGGAAGTGCTGTATCCAGCGATGGAGGATTATCAGATCGATATTTTGATCGGCGAGGGACCGGCGGCGCGCTCAATCAAGCTGGATTTGCCCCCGTTTACCCTGATCGGGGCGACGACCCGCGCTGGACTGCTGACCTCACCGCTGCGGGATCGCTTCGGTATTGTGCATCGGCTGGAGTTCTACACTGCCGAGGAACTGACCGAGATCGTGACCCGCTCGGCGCGGATTCTCGGCGTGGACACTGAGATTCCCGCCGGCGCGGCGGAAATCGGCCGGCGTTCACGCGGCACGCCCCGGATCGCCAACCGGCTGTTGCGGCGGGTGCGCGATTTCGCTCAGGTCAAAGCCGGCGGGCGAATCACGGTCGAGGTCGCGCAACGGGCGCTCGATCTGCTGAAAGTGGATGAACGCGGTTTCGACGAGCAGGATCGACGGTTGCTGTGGTTGATGATCGACAAGTTTGGCGGTGGACCGGTGGGGCTGGATACCCTAGCGGCGGCGCTGAGCGAGGAGCGCGGCACGATTGAAGATGTGTTGGAGCCGTATCTGATTCAGCAGGGTTTTTTAATGCGCACGCCGCGCGGGCGGGTAGCGACGGGGCACGCCTATCGCCATTTTGGGCTGACCACCGCGGGCGCGGCGGCCAGCGGCGGCGATCTGTTCAGCGGTGCGCCTTGAAAAAAGCCGATTACGGTTTCGGCGGGGGCGCGGACTGGGCGGCATCAGCGCCGGTGGTCGGCGGAACCGGCTCGGACGGGGCCGCACCCGGGCTGGCGGCAGGCGCAGCCGGCTGGGCAGCGTCGGTGGAGGATGCAGCGTCGGTCGGCGACAGGTTTTCCACAGCGATGTCGTATTCGTCCACACTCAGCGTACCGTCGTTATCCGCGTCGGCGGCGCTAAACTCCAGACCTTCGACACTGGCGGCTTCGTCAGCGCTGATCAGACCATCACCGTCGGTGTCGACTTCCTCGAAAGTCAGCGGCGGCGCAGCGAAGGCGGGAAGCGCAATCAACAGCAAGGTGGATAGCATCAAGGCGCGCATGGCGGATTCCTCTTTAAATGAACCGGTTTGCTGGAACGGAATGGTAACGGAAGATGGCAACCTTTGTCTGGCCCGTCCGGGTCTATCATGAAGATACTGATGGTGCTGGCGTGGTCTACTACGCCAACTATCTGAAGTTTATGGAACGCGCCCGCACCGAATGGTTGCGCGCGCGTGGTTTTGAACAGGATGCGCTGCTGCGTGACCGGCAGTTGATGTTTGCGGTGCGGCGGCTGGAGATGGATTATTACCGGCCCGCGCGTTTCAATGACCGCTTGAACGTGGTCAGCCAGGTTGCCCACGCTGGCGGCGCCAGCCTCACCTTCGCGCAGACCGTCCAGCGGGCCGATTCCGCTGAATTACTATGCAGTGCACGGGTCAAAGTGGCCTGTCTTGATGCCGGGAGTTTCCTGGCCTGTCGGATGCCCCGGGATTTGATGAGGGAGATGGTCGGTGACGCATGATTTGTCGTTTTGGAGCCTGATCGCCAACGCCAGTTGGATTGTGCAGTTGATCATGCTGGGCCTGATGCTGATTTCGCTGGCTTCGTGGTGGGTGATCGTCAAAAAGGCGCTGGTGCTGGCCTCCGCCAAGCGGGCGACCAACCAGTTCGAGGACGATTTCTGGTCGGGAATCGATTTGGCCTCACTCTACGCGCGCATCAGCCGCCAAAAGGACACCGTGTGGGGCATGGAGGCCATTTTTCTGGCCGGCTTTCAGGAATTTTTGCGCCTGCGGTCGCAACCCACAGTTGACCCGGAATCGGTGGTAAGCGGCGCGCAGCGCGCGATGCGGGCCGCTGGATCGCGGGAGCTGGATCATCTGGAAATGTACCTGTCGCTGTTGGCGACCACCGGCTCCACCAGTCCGTACATCGGGCTGTTCGGCACCGTGTGGGGCATTATGAACGCCTTCCGGGCGCTGGGGCTGGCGCAGCAGGCGACGCTGGCGCAGGTGGCGCCGGGCATCGCCGAAGCGCTGGTTGCAACCGCCATGGGCCTGTTCGCGGCTATTCCGGCGGTCATTGCCTATAACCGCTATGCTCATGAAGTCGACCGGCTGGCCAACCGCTACGAAACCTTTATGGAAGAGTTCTCCAATATCCTGCAACGCCAGTCCTACAGCTTGCGCAAGAGCTACACCGAAGCCGCCCGCGCCGCCGCGGCCGCTCAGGGTTGATCCATGGCCCGACGCAGCGCGCACGGCCGCCTGAAGGCGGAAATCAACATCGTCCCTTATATCGACGTGATGCTGGTGCTCCTAGTCATCTTCATGGTCACCGCACCTCTGCTCAATCAAGGCGTCGAGGTGGACTTGCCCAAAGCGCCCGCCGAAGCCCTGGATACCCGGACACCGGAGACCGAGGTGCTGGTGCTATCAGTACAACGGGATGGCGCTTGCTATCTGAATGTGGGTTCGGAAAGGGCGCAACTGGTGGATTGTCAGCAACTCGCGCCGCGTCGGGCGGAAATTGAGGAACGGTTGCAACGCACGCCACAACCGCCGGTGCTGGTGCGCGCTGACAAGGAGGTGCGCTATGAACAGGTGATTCAGGCGATGGCGGCGCTGAGGACGGTGGGCGCGACCAAAGTGGGCTTGTCCACCGCGCCTCCGGATACGTCGCCGGACGGTCGGTAGTTGAGACCGATGCGACCGGAACGCCGAACCGTTTATCAGGACGCCATAGCCACAGTAGTCACCCTGGCATTACATACCGTGCTCGGGGTTTTTTTGCTGTTGAATTTGAATCTGTGGGGTGCGCCAAGTCCTGAGCCGAAGGAAATTGAGCCAATTCCAGCGGAAATGGTGGATGAGGCTGCGATCCAAGCAGAATTGGAACGCCAGGCCCAGGAAGAACGTCATCGCCAGCGCGAGGAAGCACAACGGCAGGCAAAACTGGCGCGGGCTGAACGGGAGGCGGAGGCGCGTCGTCAGGCGGAAATTCGTCACCAGCAGGAAGAGGAAGTACGCCGCGAAGCCGCCGAAGAGGCCAAACGTCAAGCGGCGCTGGAGATCAAGCGGGAAGCGGAAGCAGAAGCAGAAGCCAAACGGCAGGTAGCGGCACAGGCGAAACGCCAGGCCGAAGCAGAAGCCAAACGACAGGCTGAAACGGAAGCCAAACGCCAAGCGGCGGCGGAAGAAACCAAACGTAAGGCTGCTCAAGCCGCTGCTGAAGAAGCTAAACGTCAGGCCGCCGCTGAAGCCAAGCGCCAAACTGCTGCTGAAGAAGCCAAGCGCCAGGCCGCCGCTGAAGCCAAGCGCCAAACTGCTGCTGAAGAAGCCAAGCGCCAGGCCGCCGCCGAAGAGGCTAAACGGCAGG
>Ga0209573_1002311_pt1 | contig 24848 bp, 18 predicted proteins | sample TNRBio252014_DNA_FD_185870 | JGI IMG/M metagenome (GOLD analysis project Ga0209573, IMG submission 185870) | Wastewater treatment Type I Accumulibacter community from EBPR Bioreactor in Madison, WI, USA - TNR Reactor_6/25/2014_ DNA (SPAdes)... | ecosystem: Engineered > Bioreactor > EBPR >... | reverse complement strand
TTATCGACGCCCTGTTGCGCGTGAAGCCGCTGGATCAGCAGGAAGTCGAAACCCTGCGGCGACGGATTGATCAACCCGCGCAGAGCGGCGTGGAGCTGGCGCGTTCAGTCTCCGACCTGTTGTCTGGAGTCACGCAACTGGCCGGAGTGGTGATGTTGCCTCGCCACAATGTAGTGACGTTACGCCATGTGGAATTTCTGCCGCTGTCTGACAAGCGGGTGTTGGTGATTTTGGTGCTCAATGCCCAGGAGGTGCAGAATCGCATCATTCAGACCCAACGGCCCTACAGCGCCGTGGAGTTGCAGCAGGCGGCAAACTATCTCAACGCCCAGTTTGCCGGCCAGGACATCCAGCAGGTGCGGGGTGCGCTGCTGGGTGAATTGCGAGAGGTCCGCGACAGCCTCGATCATTTGATGCAAACCGTGATGGAGATGGCGGAGCAAACCTTTGATGCCAGACCCAACAGCGAGGATTATGTGGTGGCTGGCCAAACCCACCTGATGCAATGCGCCGACCTGTCCGATCTCGACAAATTGCGGCAGCTATTTGAAGCGTTTAACCACAAGCGCGACCTGTTGCACCTGTTTGACCAATGCCTTCATGCAGAGGGGGTGCAAATCTTCGTCGGCGAAGAGTCCGGTTTTGATGTGCTGGGAGGGTGCAGCGTCGTGACAGCGCCTTACAGCGTGGAAGGGCGGGTGCTGGGGGTATTGGGCGTCATTGGCCCAACGCGCATGGCTTATGATCGAGTGATTCCAGTGGTGGATGTCACCGCCCGGTTGCTGGCGGCGGCGTTGAACGCCCGCAAGGAATAGGGCGCCAAAAAATCCCTTGAATTCCTGGCAGCCATCCCCACTTCATCTTTCATCAGTGGCGGTGTTGGCCGCCCGCCCAAATTTTGCGTGACGGAGAAAAATCGCCATGACCCCGACGGACCCCACCCCTCAGCCCCGAGCGGATACCGCTAAAACAGACGCGCTGTTCGCCGAATCCGCAGCCATACCGACCGACAATCAGGAGACGGATATTCTGGTCAACCGTGAAGAGTTCGACGCGATGCAGCGGGATTTGGATCAGGCGCTGGCCAAGGCTGATGAACACTGGAAGCTGTATCTGGGTGCGCACGCTGAGATGGAAAATCTGCGCAAGCGCACTGAGCGCGATGTGCAGAATGCGCATAAATTCGCCCTGGAGCGGTTTTGCAGCGAACTGTTGCCGGTGCGCGACAGCTTGGAACTGGGATTGGCAGCGGCTGATCGTGCGGTGGATATCGCCCAGTTGCGTGAAGGAGTTGATCTGACCTTGAAGCAGTTGGCGGCGGCGATGGAGAAATTTGGCGTCCGCGAAGTGAATTCGCAGGGAGCCAGGTTCGACCCCAACCTGCACGAGGCGATGGCGATGGCGCCGACCGACCAAACCGAGCCGAACACCGTCATCCAGGTGGTGCAGAAAGGTTATACCCTCAACGAACGGCTGATCCGGCCCGCCAAAGTCATTGTCGCCCAAGCCGCGCCCAAGCCGGCAAGTTAAAACGCCGCCTTGAAAGTCCGTCAGATCGTCCCCATCTGTGAAAACAGGTAAAGATTCCTGGCACCGAATTCCCGATTTAGAGAGTTAAGAACATGAGCAATATCATCGGTATCGACCTGGGCACCACCAATTCCTGCGTGGCGATCATGGAAGGTGGCAAGCCCCGGGTGATTGAAAACAGCGAAGGCGACCGGACTACGCCCTCGGTCGTTGCTTTCCTGGAAGACGGTGAAATCACTGTCGGCCAGCCGGCCAAGCGCCAGGCGGTCACCAATCCGCACAACACCTTGTTCGCGGTCAAGCGGCTGATCGGCCGCCGCTTCGAAGAGAAGGAGGTGCAGAAAGACATCGATCTGGTTCCTTACAAGATCGTCAAGAACGACAACGGCGACGCCTGGGTCGAGGCGCGCGGCAAGAAGATGGCGCCGCCGGAAATCTCGGCGCGGGTGCTGATGAAGATGAAGAAGACCGCCGAGGACTATCTTGGCCATCCGATCACCGAGGCGGTGATCACGGTGCCGGCCTACTTCAACGACAGCCAGCGCCAGGCGACCAAGGACGCCGGACGCATCGCCGGGCTGGAAGTCAAGCGCATCATCAACGAACCGACGGCGGCGGCGCTGGCCTTCGGCATGGACAAGTCCAGCACCAAGGACCGCAAGATCGCGGTCTACGACCTGGGCGGCGGGACCTTTGATATTTCGATCATCGAAATCGCCGAGGTGGATGGGGAGAAACAGTTCGAGGTGCTGTCGACCAACGGCGACACCTTTCTGGGTGGCGAGGACTTCGACAAGCGGATCATCGACTACCTGATCGAGCAGTTTCAACGTGAGTCGGGCATCAATCTGACCAACGATCCCTTGGCGCTGCAACGGCTGAAGGAAGCCGCCGAGAAAGCCAAGATCGAGCTGTCTTCCAGCCAGCAGAGCGATATCAATCTGCCCTACATCACGGCGGACGCCAGCGGGCCGAAGCATCTCAATCTGAAGCTGACCCGCGCCAAGCTGGAGTCGCTGGTGGAGGATTTGATCGATAAAACCATCGGTCCCTGTCGCACCGCGCTGAAAGACGCTGGACTGGGCGTCGGTCAGATCGACGACGTGCTGCTGGTCGGCGGCCAGACCCGGATGCCCAAGGTGCAGGACAAGGTGCGCGAGTTCTTCGGCAAGGACCCGCGCAAGGACGTGAATCCTGATGAAGCAGTCGCAGTGGGCGCAGCGATTCAGGGCGGCGTGCTGGGCGGCACGGTCAAAGACGTGCTGCTGCTTGATGTGACCCCGCTGAGCCTGGGCATCGAAACCTTGGGCGGGGTGATGACCAAGCTGATTGAGAAGAACACCACGATTCCGACCAAGGCGCAGCAGGTGTTCTCAACCGCCGATGACAACCAGACTGCGGTCACGGTGCATGTCCTGCAGGGCGAGCGTGAGATGGCCTCGGCTAACAAGTCGCTCGGTAAATTTGATCTGCAAGATATTCCGCCGGCCCCACGCGGTGTGCCGCAGATTGAGGTCACTTTCGACATTGACGCCAATGGCATTCTGCATGTATCGGCCAAAGACAAGGCGACGGGCAAGGAGAATCGCATCATTATCAAGGCGTCCTCCGGGCTATCCGAGGACGAGATCAAGCGGATGGTCGGTGACGCTGAGGCCCATGCGGAGGAAGATAAGAAGTTCCACGAGCTGGTCAACGCCCGCAATCAGGCCGAGAACCTGATTCACGCCACGGAGAAGACCCTGCGCGAGTTGGGCGACAAGGTAGAAGGCGGCGAGCGGTCGACCATTGAATCCGCTATCAGCGACCTGCGCACCGCAGCCAAGAGCGATAACAAGAGCGCCATCGAGGCCAAGACCCGGACGCTGGGCGATTTGTCCGGCAAGCTGGCTGAGCGGCTTTACAGTCAATCGGGCGGCGGACCGGAAGCGGGTGGCCCTGGCGGCCCACAAGGCGGCGCGGGTTATAAGCCAGCGGATGATGGCGTTGTGGATGCCGAATTTGAGGAAGTTAAGAAGTAAACGCCACGGCTGCGTTAAACTACGAATCCGGGAGGGCCTTGGGCGCTCCCGGATTCTTTGGTTTGTGAACGAGTACAACCCGGCAGTCGCCCACAACGTAAGACTATGCCCAAACGTGATTATTACGAAGTTCTCAATGTAGCTCGCAACGCCAGCGAGGCGGAAGTCAAGCAAGCCTATCGGCGGTTGGCGATGAAGCACCATCCTGACCGCAACCCTGACGATCAGGTCGCCGAAGAGCATTTCAAGGAAGCCAAGGAAGCTTACGAGGTGCTGAGTGATTCGCGCAAGCGGGCGGCTTATGACCAGTTTGGTCACGCTGGGGTCGATGGCTCAGCGGGCGGCGGGGGTGGATTCAGCGGTGGCCCGGCGGATTTGGGCGACATATTCGGCGGGGTGTTCCGCGATATATTCGGCGGGATGCGCGGCGGCGGCGGGCAAAGCTATCGGGGTTCCGACCTGCGCTATACCCTGGATTTAACACTGGAAGAAGCGGTTTTCGGCACCACTGCCAAGATTCGCATGCCGACGCTGGTCAGTTGCGCGAGTTGCGCCGGCACTGGCGCCAAGCCAGGCACGAAGCCGACAACCTGTCCTACGTGTCGGGGCGTAGGTCAGGTGCGGATGCAACAGGGCTTTTTTTCGATCCAGCAGACCTGTCCGCGCTGTCAGGGGCGGGGAACGATTATTCCCGAACCGTGCGAGATGTGTCGAGGGAGTGGCCGGGTCGAAGAGCAGAAGACCCTGTCGGTGAAAGTGCCCGCCGGGGTGGACAATGGCGACCGTATCCGCTTGGCCGGTGAAGGCGAGGCGGGAGAGAACAGCGGGCCAGCGGGTGATTTGTATGTGCAGATCCGGGTCAAGCCACATCCAATTTTTACCCGCGAAGATAACGATCTGTATTGCGATGTGCCGATCAGCTTCGCTACGGCGGCGCTGGGCGGTGAACTGGAAGCGCCGACTCTGGATGGGCGAATCAATCTGAAAATTCCCGCAGAGACTCAGACTAGCAAGGTCTTCCGGTTGCGCGGCAAGGGCGTCCGCCCGGTGCGCGGCGGCGCGACCGGTGATTTGCTGTGTCGGGTCGTGGTGGAAACGCCAGTGAATCTCACCCGTGAGCAGAAAGAATTATTGCAACGGTTTGCGGAAACCATGCAGGCGGGTGGTAAGCAACATGCACCCCAGGAAGGCAGTTGGCTGGATGGAGTCAAGAAGTTCTTTGAAGATATGAAGTTCTGAAAACCGGCTGTGATCGGGTCTGCGCCGCCTTTGGGCAAAATACAACAGGGTTCGGCATAAGATCATGAAAATTTAAGGATAAATTCATGTTGCTGATGATCGCAATCATCGGCATCCGGTAGATTCCGGTAGCGTCTGTAAAACAATGAACATCAAGAAATCGCAAGGAAAGTAGCATCCCATAGCGGATCGTAAATTTCATTGCCATCCGAGAAAGTTGGGGGTTAGCAGCTATTGAAAATAATATAGTGATTTAGTGTTTTTCATAGTAATATATTACTATGAAACTCAGTGTATGGGCTAAAGCGCAAGGATTGCGGTACGAAACGGCTTGGAAGATGTGGAAGGCGGGCAAGCTTCCGATTCCTGCCGAACAGTTACCGACCGGAACCATTATCGTGCATCCGCCGGTGGATGCCACCGAGGGCGGCGTCGCCCTGTATGCACGAGTGTCCAGCGCCGACCAGAAAGCCGATTTGGATCGGCAAGTGGCGCGGCTGGCGGTCTACGCCGCTGAAAAGAGCTGGCGCGTCACTGAGGTGGTGAAAGAGATCGGTTCGGGGTTGAACGGCCACCGGCGCGGTTTGATGCGGTTGTTGCACGATCCGAAGGTCACGACGGTGGTGGTGGAACACCGCGACCGGCTGATGCGGTTCGGGTTTGAATATGTCGAGGCGGCGCTGGTCGCGCAAGGCCGCACCGTGGTGATCCTGGATTCCGCCGAAGTCCAGGACGATCTCGTGCGCGACGTGACCGAGGTGTTAACCGCGTTGTGCGCCCGGTTGTATGGGCGACGGGCGGCGGAACACCGGGCGAAACGAGCGTTGGAGGCGATGGCGTGCGAACCGTCCTGACCCATCGGATTGAACTCAAACCCAACCCGCGTCAAGAAGGGCTGTTCCGGCAATCCGTCGGCGCGTCCCGCTTCGCCTATCATTGGGCGCTGGCCGAATGGCAACGGCAATTCGAGGCGGGCGAAAAACCCAACGAAGCGGCGTTGCGGCGGCAGTTTAACGCGATCAAGCCGATTGAATTCCCGTGGATTCTGGACCTGCCCAAGTCCATTCCGCAGCAGGCCATCAAGAACGTCGGTCGCGCCTATCAGCGGTTTTTCCAGAAACAATCGAAGTTCCCGCGCTTCAAAAAACGCGGCGTTCGCGATTCGGCCCGGCTGGACAATGGGCCAGGGACCTTTGAGTGCGACGGATCGCGGGTTCGGTTGCCAAAAATCGGCTGGGTCAGGATGCACGAGACCCTGCGCTTTGACGGCAAACCCTTGTCGGCCACCTTGAGCCGAGAAGCCGACCGGTGGTTTATTTCGATTCCCGTGGCGATCGAGCGTCCCGAACCCGTCTGCGAAAGCCCAGCGACGGTCGGGATCGATCTCGGCGTTTCTACGGCCGTTACCTTGTCCACCGGAGAAAAAATCGACAGCCCCAAGCCGCTGAAAAAGGCGTTGCGGCGGTTGAAGCGGCGCTCCCGGCGCCATTCCCGCAAACAGAAAGGCAGTGCCAACCGGCGCAAGTCCGCTCGGAAACTCGCGAAACTCCATGCCCGCATCGCCCATGTCCGTCAGGACTGGACGCATCAAACCACCACCGATTTGACCCGGCGGTTTGCGGTGATCGGCATCGAAAACCTGAATGTCAAAGGGATGATGGCGAACGACAAGCTGTCCCGGTCGATCAGCGACATCGGTTTCTACGAGTTTCGCCGCCAGTTGGAATACAAGGCCGCGCTGTCCGGTAGCACGGTCGTGGTCGTGGATCGCTGGTTTCCCAGCAGCAAGACGTGTAGCGACTGCGGTTGTGGTCGCGAATCGTTGCCGCTGTCCGTCCGAGAATGGACCTGCACCGAGTGTGGCGCCGTCCATGATCGGGACGTGAACGCGGCCAAGAATCTCCAGCGCGCGGCGCTGGCTACCGCCAGTTGGGCGGGAAGTCACGCCTGTGGAGAGGAAGGCGCTGGCCGGAGTCGCAAGACCCCGGTGAAACCGGCCTCAGTGAAGCAGGAAGTTAGCCATACAATAAAACGCTATGGTTGATGCAACGGTATCTGAACACTGATACCCCCAAAATGCCACTGACGGACGCCAAGCTCCGCAGCGCCAAGGCGGACGAGAAGCTCTACAAGCTGCCTGATTCCGACGACTTCTACAGGTCACGCGGTTCATGGAATCCGACGTTTACCCCTACAACGGGCCGCTGCTGCTCCTGTCGTATGGCGGGTAGACAATGCAAAATTTCCTCGAACGGCATTAGGCGATAGCGCAAGTAAAACACAGCGCAATGATGAAACTCGAACAACTCCAGGCCAATGCGGCCGTGCGCGGCATCATTCCCGATGCCGCAATCACCGTGGTGAATGTGCAGTGGTTCGGTTCCGAAGCACTTGAGCTGACGTACAAGACCGCCGACGGCAAGGTTGCCAACCAACTGCTCTACCGCGACAGCGAGCCTACGCTCGAAATCGTGGAGCAGGGACGCCCCTGGAGTTTCGATGGCGATGGCGCGCTGTTCCGCCTGGTTTCCGAAGCCCAGCGCATTCGCCTCGCCCACCTATTCGACCCGGTGCTGGCAGTCCACACCTCGATTGTGGAGCCGCTGCCGCATCAAATCACAGCGGTGTACGAGGCGATGCTGCCGCGCCAGCCATTGCGCTTTCTGCTGGCGGATGATCCTGGCGCGGGCAAAACCATCATGGCCGGGCTGCTCATCAAGGAGCTTGTTGCGCGTGGCGATCTCCAGCGCTGCCTGATCGTCTGCCCCGGCAGCCTGGCCGAGCAGTGGCAGGACGAGCTCTACCGGCGCTTTCACCTGCCCTTCGAGATTCTCACCAACGACAAGTTCGAAGCCGCGCGTACCGGCAACTGGTTCATGGAAACCCACCTGGTCATCGCCCGCCTCGATAAACTGTCACGCAACGAGGACGTGCAGCAGAAGTTGCAAGCGCCCGATTGCCGCTGGGACCTGGTGGTCTGCGACGAAGCGCACAAGATGTCGGCCACGGTCTTCGGCGGCGAGGCCAAGTACACGAAGCGCTACCGCCTCGGGCAACTTCTTTCGGGCCTGACACGCCACTTCCTATTGATGTCGGCGACGCCGCACAACGGCAAGGAAGCCGACTTCCAGCTTTTCATGGCCCTGCTGGATGGCGACCGCTTCGAGGGCAAGTATCGTGACGGGGTGCATTCCGCCGACGTGTCCGATCTCATGCGGCGCATGGTCAAGGAAAACCTGCGCAAGTTTGACGGCACGCCGCTGTTCCCGGAGCGCATCGCCTACACCGTGCCTTACCACCTCTCCCCCCAGGAAGAGGCGCTCTACAAGGCCGTCACCGAATACGTGCGCAACGAGTTCAACCGGGCCGAGGCGTTGGAAAATGACAAACGCGCCGGCACTGTGGGTTTTGCGCTGACCATCCTGCAACGGCGGCTGGCGTCGTCGCCCGAAGCCCTCTACCAATCCCTGCGTCGCCGTCGCGCGCGGTTGGAATTGCGCTTGCGCGAACTGGAACTCCTGCAACGGGCTGGGCAGGTTGCGCAGACATTGCCGTCGGCGCCTGGGCTCACCACCGAAGATGTCGATGACCTCGAAGACGCGCCAGACAACGAAGTCGAGGCCGCCGAGGAAGAAATCCTTGATCAGGCCACCGCCGCGCGCTCCATCGCCGAACTGCGCATTGAGATCGAAACGCTGAAGACGCTGGAAGGCCAAGCACTCATCGTGCGCCGCAGTGGCGCCGACACCAAGTGGACCGAACTCTCCAGCCTGCTGGGTGAAGTCTTCACCCCGGCGGGCCTGTCGGGATCGCCTCGCGTCGAAGAGCCCGCTGCACCCTATGGCTCGGGCCAGATACCGCCGCCCAAGCCCTCGCCTCACCAAAAGCTCGTCATCTTCACCGAGCACCGTGACACGCTCAACTACCTGGAAGACCGCATCACCCGCTTCCTTGGCCGCAAGGAAGCCGTGGTCATCATTCACGGCGGTATCGGCCGCGAAGAGCGACTACGAGTGCAGGAATCCTTCAAGCACGACCCCACGGTGCAGGTGCTGCTGGCTACCGATGCCGCCGGCGAGGGCATCAACCTCCAGCGCGCCCACCTGATGATCAATTACGACCTGCCGTGGAACCCCAACCGGCTGGAGCAGCGCTTCGGCCGCATCCACCGCATTGGCCAGACCGAGGTCTGCTACCTGTGGAACCTGGTGGCCGACGATACCCGCGAAGGCGACGTTTACCGCAAGCTGCTGGAAAAACTCGAACAGGCGCGCCAGACGCTGGGCGGACAGGTCTTCGATGTGCTCGGCAAGCTGGCTTTCGAGGCTGATGGCAAGGTCATGACCCTGCGCGACCTGCTTATCGAGGCCATCCGCTATGGCGAACTGCCGGAAACCAGGGCCTATCTCACCACCGTGCTGGAAACGGCGCTCGACCAGACCCACCTGCAATCCTTGCTCGACGAGCGGCAACTGGTGCATGACAGCATGGACGCCAGCCGCGTGCAGCGCATCCGCGAAGACATGGAACGCGCCGACGCCCGCCGGCTGCAACCGCACTACATCGAATCCTTCTTCCTCGAAGCCTTCAAGCGACTGGGCGGCAACGCCAGACAGAAAGAACCCCGCCGCTTCGAGGTCACCCACGTTCCCGCCCTGATCCGCAACCGCGACCGCCTCATCGGCATCGGCGAACCGGTGCTACCCCGCTATGAGCGCATCGCCTTCGAGAAAGCGCTCGTCGCTCCCCAAGGGCAGCCGCTGGCGGCCTTTGTTTGCCCCGGCCACCCGCTGCTCGACGCCGTCATCGACCTGACGCTGGAGCGCAACCGCGACCTGCTGAAACGCGGCGCCGTGCTGGTGGATGAGCGCGATTTTGGCCTTGAACCTCGGGTCATGTTCTATCTGGAAAATGCCATCCAGGATGCGGGCGCTAACCGCGACGGCAGCCGCCGCGTTGTATCCAAACGCATGATGTATATCGAAATGGACGAAGCCGGCGCCACCCGCCATGTCCATTACGCCCCCTACCTCGACTTCCGTCCGCTGAAAGCGGGTGAGCCTGGCATCGACGAGCTGCTCGCCCTGCCGGAATGCCAATGGATCACCCGCGACCTCGAAAAGGCCGCTCAAGGTCATGCCATTGCCCATGTCGTTCCCGAGCACCTGGCCGAGGTCAAGGGACGAAAGCTGGAATGGATCGGCAAGACCGAAGCAGCGGTCAAGGATCGTCTCATCAAGGAAATCAACTACTGGGACCACCGCGCCGAAGAACTCAAGCTGCAAGAGCAGGCCGGCAAGCCCAACGCTAAGCTCAACTCCGGCGAAGCACGCAAGCGCGCCGATCTGTTGCAAGGGAGATTGCAAAAACGACTGGATGATCTTCGCCTGGAAGCCCAGATTTCTCCGCTGCCGCCGGTGGTGCTCGGCGGGCTGCTCGTCGTGCCGATCGGACTCATCCGGGCGATGCACGGAGAGGCCGCCGTCTCGCCAGCGCCGACATTTTCGCCCGGCGATAACCAGGCATCGGCTGCCCGCGCCCGCGCCATCGTGATGGAAGTCGAACGCAAGCTTGGCTTCGAGCCGACCGACCGCGAGTTCGAGAAACTGGGCTACGACATCGAAAGCCGCGTGCCGGGCACTGGCCGGCTGCGCTTCATCGAGGTCAAAGGCCGCGTCTCCGGCGCGCCGACCATCACCGTCACGCGCAACGAAATCCTTTACTCGCTGAACAAGCCCGACGACTTCATCCTGGCTATCGTCGAGTTCCTCGACGACCGGAACCACAAGGTGTACTACGTGCGGCAGCCGTTCAACCGCGAGCCGGATTTTGGCGTCACCAGCGTCAACTACGACTTTGCCGAGTTGCTGGCTAAGGCCGATCAACCGATATGAGGCCTGTTTTTGGTAAATTATCTTTGATATTTTGCGTAGTTTCTGCAAGGATCGATATCTGTTCACGTATCGCAGCAGATTCCACGACATGTTGATCGAGTTCAGTGTCAGTAATTTCCGTTCGATCGCCAGCCGCCAGACGCTCAGTTTGGTCGCCAGTACGGACAAGGCTCATTTGCACAGGAACGTAGCGCCACAGGCTAAGAAAGAGCCCCAGTTGCTCCGGTCGGCGGTGATCTACGGTGCCAATGCGGCCGGCAAGAGCAATCTCCTTTTGGCGCTGGAATCGTTTCGCCGGCTGGTTCAGTCCTCGGCAACCAGCTACCAGGAGGGCCAGCCGCTCCCGTTCACACCGTTTCTGCTGTCCAAGGCGTCGGCCGGCCAGGCCTCGGAATTCGAGATCCTGTTCGTGGCCGACGATGGGGTTCGCTATCACTACTGCTGCGCCTTGACCTCGGAGCGCGTCGTCAAGGAATGGCTCGTCGCCTATCCGCAGGGCAGGGGGCAGCGCTGGTTCGAGCGCGAATACGATCCAGAGACAAAGTCTGACCAGTGGTGGTTCGGCCCCCATTTCAAGGGTGATCGCGCCGAACGCAAGGTGTGGCAGGAGTTCACCCGTGCCAATGCCATGTTTCTATCTACGGCTATTAATCTCAACAATGCGCAGTTGCGACCCGCATTCACCTGGATTACGCAGAAGCTCATCGTCCTTGCGCCAGGCATCGAACTCAATCCGATGCTGAGTCTCGAACTGCTGCGCCAGATTGACGGTCAGGAAAAGCTCATGCGCTTCATGCGCGCAGCGGACATCGGTATCGACCGTCTTGAACTACGCGAGGAAGATCTGCCGCAATCGGTTCCAGGCCAACTGGCACCAGGTGCAGTGCGCCTGCGGTTCGAAATCAACCTGCCGCCCGGCGCGACTCACCCAGTGCATAAAGGTCTACGCGTTCTCGCCTGGCACAAATGTCATGACTCCAGCGACGAAGCGCCGCTCGATCTCAACGACGAGTCCGATGGCACGCGCAAGCTGTTCGAATTCGTCGGAGGCTGGCTGCGCGCGCTTGAATGGGGCGCCACCTTATTCGTCGATGAACTCGATCGCAGCCTGCATCCCCACATGACGCGTTTTCTGGTGGGTCTGTTTCACGGTCATCACAACGAAAAAAACGCGCAACTGGTTTTCACCACGCACGACACCACCTTGCTGGATACCGATCTGCTGCGCCGTGACCAGATCTGGTTCGTAGAAAAGGATCAGCGCCAGTCCTCGCACTTCTACTCTCTGCTCGATTACTCGCCGAGAAAGGAGGAAGCGCTGGAACGCGGCTACCTCAAAGGTCGGTACGGGGCCATCCCGTTCATCGGGACATTGGGGGGCTGAGACTTGCCGCGCATTTCTCCCATCCTGGAGTTGAGGTCTTTTCGCCGCCGAGGCCAGCAGAAACCGCCTCGCTCCATCACGCTGATTGTCTGCGAGGGTGAAACGGAACAAGTCTATTTCGAGGAGGCGCGCGTCAAATATGGCCTGAGTACGGCTGAAATCATCCTCGCCGACAACACGGTCGGGCCGGCGCCGATCAGCGTTGTCGAATGTGCCCAGGCTAGGTGCGCCGAGCGAGGCAGCTACGACCACGTTTACTGTGTGTTCGACCGCGACGGGCACGAGAGCTTCGACCGCGCGCGCGAACGTATCAGGCACTTGGCGGGCAGGAAGAAATCGCCGCTGCCGATCATGGAGGTGATTTCGGTTCCCTGTTTTGAGTTCTGGGTGTTGCTCCATTTCGAACGGACGGACGCACCCTTCGAACGCTGTGTTGCCGTAGTTCAGCGCATCCGCGACCAGAACCACCTCCCGTCCTACGAAAAAGCACGTGCCGCAATCGCCCGACAACTGGTGGCTCGTACCGATAACGCCATCGCCAATGCCGAGTGGGTCGAAGCACGCGCTGCGAACAATGACTTCAATCCGTACACATCCGTACATCACGTGCTCAGGCATTTCGCTGCGGTAGCGGCACAGGACGCAGTTCCATGACCCACAAGAAAAAACTCATCGAGGTCGCCCTGCCGCTCGAAGCCATCAGCAAGGCGGCGCCAAGATGACCCGTCTCTACCCGCCCGTCCTGCCGGAAACCCCAGCCTTCGCCGAAATCGTCGCGCTCATCACGGCAGCACGCCAACGCACCCTTTTGGCCGTCAATGCCGCGCTGATCGACCTCTACTGGCAAGTCGGCCGGACCATCAGTACCCGCATTGCCGATGAGGGCTGGGGCAAGGGCACGGTCGAGGTGCTGGCCGCCTACATCGACCGGCAGCACCCCGGGCAGCGCGGGTTCTCGCCGCAGAATCTCTGGCGCATGCGGCAGTTTTTCGAGACTTGGCGCGACAACGAGAAACTCTCGACACTGTTGCGACAATTGCCGTGGTCTTCCCACCTGCACCTCCTGGCCAAGTGCAAGCGCCCTGAGGAGCGCGAGTTCTACCTGCGCACGGCCATCCAGCAGCAGTGGTCGGTGCGCGAAGTCGCGCGCCAGATCGATGGCGCCCTGTTCGAGCGCGCCATTCTCAACCCGCCAAAACTCTCGACAGTGTTGAGAGAATTGCATCCGGGCGCTGAAAGCGTGTTCCGCGACGCCTATCTCGTCGAATTCCTCGACCTGCCTCCTGCGCACAGCGAGGCCGACTTGCACCGCGCCTTGCTGCGCAACCTGCAACAGTTCCTTGGCGAAATCGGCCGCGATTTCTGCTTTGTCGGCAGCGAAGTCCCCTTGCAGGTGGGCGGGCGCGACTTCGCCCTCGACCTGCTGTTCTTTCACCGCGCCCTCAACAGTCTGGTTGCCATCGAACTCAAGATCGGCGAATTTCAGCCTGAGCACCTGGGCAAGCTCGATTTCTACCTCGAAGCGCTCGACCGCGACGTGCGCAAGCCACACGAAGGGCCGTCCATCGGCGTCCTGCTCTGCGCCAGCAAGGACAGCGAAGTGGTCGAATACGCCCTCAGCCGTTCGCTCTCGCCGGCGCTGGTCGCCGAATACCAGACGCGCCTGCCCGACCGCCGATTGCTTCAGGCCAAGCTGCACGAGTTCTACGCCCTCACCCAAAGCACCGCCGCACCGGACAACGAAAGCCCGTCATGACCCCCAAGAAAAAACTCATCGAAGTCGCCCTGCCGCTCGAAGCCATCAACAAGGCGGCGGCGCGCGAAAAGTCCATCCGTCATGGCCACCCTTCCACGCTGCACTTGTGGTGGGCGCGACGTCCGCTGGCGGCGGCGCGGGCGGTGATTTTTGCGCAGATGGTCGATGACCCCTCGGCGCATCCCGACCTGTTCAAGACCGAGCGCGAGCAGAAGAAGGAGCGCGGGCGGCTGTTCAAGATCATCGAAGAACTCGTGCTGTGGGAGAACACCACCAACGAGGAGGTGCTGCAAAAGGCGCGCGATGCGATCTGGGAAAGCTGGCGGCGGGCCTGTGCCGAGAATGCCGACCACCCGCGCGCCCGCGAACTGTTCAACCGCGAGGTGCTGCCTGCCTTCCACGATCCTTTCGCCGGCGGCGGCGCGCTGCCGCTGGAGGCGCAGCGGCTGGGGCTGGAAAGCTACGCCAGCGACTTGAACCCGGTGGCGGTGCTGATCAACAAGGCGATGATCGAGATTCCGCCGCGCTTTGCCGGTAAGCCGCCGGTCAATCCCGACGTGAAGAAGAAAGCCGACCTCGCCGGTCGCGTCTGGCAGGGCGCGCAGGGCCTCGCCGAAGACGTGCGCTACTACGGCCAGTGGATGCGCGACGAAGCCGAGAAGCGCATCGGCCACCTCTACCCCAAGGTCGAAGTCACCGCCGAGATGGTCAAGGAGCGCCCCGACCTCAAGCCCTACCTCGGACAGCAGCTCACCGTCATCGCCTGGCTGTGGGCGCGCACCGTCAAGAGCCCCAACCCGGCCTTCGCCAATGTCGATGTGCCGCTCGCCTCGACCTTCATGCTCTCCACCAAGGCGGGCAAGGAAGCCTATGTCGAGCCGGTGATCGAAGGCGGCGGTTACCGCTTTACGGTGAAGGTCGGCAAGCCGAAGGATGCGGAAGGTGCGAAGAGCGGCACCAAGCTGTCGCGCGGAGCATTCAAGTGTTTGATGTCTGACTCGCCGTTTCAGTATGCCTACATTGATGACGAAGCCAACGCTGGTCGCATGGGTGCGCGCCTCATGGCCATCGTCGCCGAAGGCGCGCGCGGCCGGGTCTATCTCGCGCCGACGCCCGAGCATGAAGCCGCCGCGCTCAAGGCGCGCCCCGAATGGAAACCGGATGCTCCAAGCCGAGGAACATGGGCCAGTAACGCGCAAGGCCGTCGCTACGGTTTCAGAACGTTTGGCGACTATTTCACCGACCGTCAGCTCGTCGCGCTGACGACCTTTTCCGATCTGGTCGGCGACGCGATAGAACGTTGTCGCCACGATTACCTGGCTGCCCACTCCCCCTCTCCATTTATGGAGAGGGGGCTGGGGGGTGAGGTCCCCATCACCGGGCACGCCCACGTCTCCCCAGAAAAACTCAACCTGGCCCGCAACATGCGCAAGCTTCCCACAGATGCTGAGGCACGCGCGTGGGAGATGTTGCGCGACCGTCGCTGCCGGGGTCTGAAATTTCGCCGTCAGCAGGTGATCCAGGGTCTGATTGTCGATTTTTACTGTGCAGAGATGCGGCTTGCGATTGAACTCGATGGCGCGGTGCATGATCAGCAGATGGAGTACGACTTGGAGCGGGACAAGGTGCTGGCAGCAGTGGGAGTGCGGGTGGTGCGGGTGCGTAATGAGGAATTGACGCGGGAGAGGCTGGAGGAGGTGACCTCACCCCCCGGCCCCCTCTCCATAAATGGAGAGGGGGAGGGTGCATGCGGTTTGGCCGCTGGTGGCGCTGGCGCGACGGCGTATGCGGAGGCGGTGGGGGTGTATTTGGGAATTGCATTGAGCCGCCTTACCGATATTTGCAACGCATTGTGCAGATGGGAAGTAACCAAGACACAGGTGCGTAATCTTTTTGGGCGCCAAGCGATTCCGATGATGTGGGACTTTGCTGAGAACAATGTTTTCGGTGAAGCGGCAGGCGACTACACGGTCAGTCTTGGAAACATGGCGAAGGCCCTCGACCAAATGCCTGCAAGCCCTCAAGGGTTGGTACAGCAATCTGACGCGCAGAACCAGTCAGTCAGCGCCGATAAACTCGTTTCCACCGACCCTCCCTACTACGACAACATCGGCTACGCCGACCTCTCGGACTTCTTCTACGTCTGGTTACGCCGTTCGTTGCGCCCGGTGTTCCCCGACCTGTTCGCCACCATGGCCGTCCCCAAGGCCGAGGAGCTGGTCGCGACGCCCTACCGCCACGGCAGCAAGCAAAAGGCCGAAACTTTCTTCCTCGACGGCATGACGCAGGCGATGCGCCGGCTGGCCGAGCAGGCGCATCCGGCCTACCCGGTCACCATCTACTACGCCTTCAAGCAGTCCGAAACCACACTCTCTGCTCCCCTCTCCATTCATGGAGAGGGGCTGGGGGTGAGGTCAGAAACCACCAACACTGGCTGGGACACCTTCCTCGCCGCCGTGATCGAGGCCGGCTTCGCCATTACCGGCACCTGGCCGATGCGCACAGAACTGTCCAACCGCATGATCGGCTCGGGCACCAACGCCCTCGCCTCCAGCATCGTCCTCGTCTGCCGCCCGCGCCCGGCCAGCGCGCCGACTGCCACCCGTCGCGAATTCCATAACGCGCTAAAAACCGAACTTCCCGCCGCCTTGGCCTATCTGCAAGCCGGCAACATCGCGCCGGTCGATCTGGCGCAGGCCGCCATCGGCCCCGGCATGGCGGTGTATACGCGCTACGCCAAGGTGCTCGACGCCGAGGGCAAGCCGATCCTCGTCCGCGCCGCGCTGGCGCTGATCAACCAGGTACTCGATGAGGCGCTGGCCGAGCAGGAAGGCGACTTTGACGCCGACACGCGCTGGGCGCTGGCGTGGTTCGAGCAGATGGGTTTTGCCGAGGGTGAATACGGCGTTGCCGAGCAGTTGTCGAAGTCCAAGAACACGGCGGTGAGCGGACTCGCCGAAGCCGGCATCCTCTTCTCCGGCAAGGGCAAGGTGCGCCTGCTGAAACCCGCCGAACTCCCCGCCGATTGGGACCCGACCACCGACACCCGCCTGACGGTGTGGGAAATGGTGCATCACCTCGTGCGCGTGCTCGAAGCCGGCGGCGAATCCGCCGCCGCTGCGCTGGTCGCCAAACTCGGCAGCCAGGCCGAAATCGCCCGCGAACTGTGCTACCGCCTCTACACGCTCTGCGAACGGAAGAAGCGCGCCAACGAGGCGATGGCCTACAACGCGCTGGTGCAAAGCTGGCCGGAGATCGTGAGGCTGGCGCGTGAAGCACCGCGTGCGGTGACGCCGGGCACCGATGATTTGTTTGAGTGATACCCATTCTCAATAGATTTTCGTCATTCCCGCGAAGGCGGGAATCCAGTCAGCCACCGAACAACGGGATACCCGCTTTCGCGGGTATGACGAATGGAACCGTTTTTGACCCCTGAAAAGAACAAAACCTACCGGGAAATGGTATGAGGATGCTGATATGAGCCTGATTAACGATGCAGTGCGCTGCCTGAGCCGGGAACTGCCCTCGGGATCGCGCCTGGTGGTGTTCGGTTCGCAGGCGCGGGGCGATGCCCGCCCGGACAGCGACCTCGACCTGCTGGTAGTGGAACCGACGGTGGCCGACCGTTTTGCCGAAATGGCACGCCTGTCTACGTTGCTGGGTCGGCGGCTGATTCCGGCGGATGTGGTGGTGATGAGCGCCGACGCCTTCGAGCAGCAGAAGGGCGTGACCAATACCCTGGCCTGGCGCGCCGCACGGGAGGGAGTCGTTCATGAACTCACCGCGTGAGCACGGGCGGGCGCTGCTGGCGCGCGCCGAAGATGATCTTTATGTGGTGCGGCGCTTGCGAACAGACGCCGATGCACCGCGCTGGGTGCTGGGATTTCATGCCCAACAGGCGGTAGAAAAGGCGCTCAAGGCCGTGCTGTCTGGCGCTGGCCAGGCGTACCCGCGCACGCACAACCTGGTGATGCTGGTCGAGCTACTGCGCGGCACCGGGATTGAATTGCCGCCGGATGCAGACGCGCTTGGCAATCTCACGCCGTATGGCGTGGTGCTGCGCTACGAAGACATGCTTGTCGATGCGCCTCCGCCGGCTGATCCCGCCGAATATGAGGCCGTCGTCACTCGAACCCTAAGCTGGGCGCAGGTGCGCCTGAATCAGAAACTGGATTGACATGGCCATTACCAATCACGAGCGCGTCGGCAAGGCGCTGGAACTGCTCAAAACCGGCCTCGGGCCGTTTGTTGGGCGCGAGATCAAGGCGGCGATTTCCGCCAACAGCATCTCGATGGACAAGGTGCGCGGCTTTGCCGAAGACCCGATCCTCGGCAAGAAGCCCATCGAGGAATGGGACGCCGCCGGCCTGCTCAAGCTGATGTGGGAAACCTGGAACGATGTGTTCCGCAAGACGCTGGGATTTTCCGAGCGCAGCCTGGTTTCGGAAATCCGCGACTGGCGCAACAAGTGGGCGCACCAGCAGCCGTTTTCCAGCGACGACGTGTATCGGGCGCTGGATTCCGTTGGCCGCTTGCTGACGGCGGTTTCCGCGCCGCAGGCCGACGAGGTCGAGAAGGTCAAGATGGAGTTGCTGCGCGTCAAGTTTGACGAGCAGGCGCGTGGCGAGAAGCGCAAGTCGTCGGGCATCGCGCTCGAAAGCGGGGTGACTGGGAGCCTCAAGCCCTGGCGCGAAGTGGTGATGCCGCACGACGATGTGGCCAGCGGCCGTTACCAGCAAGCCGAGTTCGCCGCCGACCTGTGGCAGGTGCATTTGGGCGAGGGCACGCCGGAATACCGCGACCCGGTGGAATTCTTCCGCCGCACTTACCTGACGGCGAGTCTGAAGGAGATGCTGACCAAGGCGGTGCAGCGATTGACCGCCGGCGGCGGTGACCCCGTGGTGCAGTTGCAAACCAACTTTGGCGGCGGCAAGACGCACTCGATGCTGGCGCTGTACCACCTGTTTTCCGGCATCAAGCCGACCGATCTGGCGGGCGTGGATGCCATTCTCTCGGCGGCAGGGACGGCGACCGTGCCGACGGCGCGGCGCGTGGTGCTGGTGGGCAACAAGATTTCGCCGGGCAACCCCTCGGTCAAGGCCGATGGCACGGTGGTGCGCACCTTGTGGGGGGAACTCGCCTATCAACTGGGCGGCAAGAAAGCCTTTGCCCGCGTGGCGGCGGATGATGAAAAGGCCACCAGCCCCGGTGACGTGCTGCGCGAGCTGTTCAACGAATACGGGCCGTGCCTGATCCTGGTGGACGAGTGGGTGGCCTACGCGCGCCAGTTGCACGATCAGAGCGACCTGCCGGCGGGCGGTTTCGAGACGCAATTCACCTTCGCCCAGGTGCTGACCGAATCGGCCAAGCTGGCGAAGAACTGCCTGCTGGTGATCAGCCTGCCGGCATCCGATACCTCGGGCTCGCCACATACACAGTCCGACGACGTGGAGGTGGGTGGCACACGCGGCCGCGAGGCGCTGGACCGTCTGCGCAACGTGGTGGGCCGGGTCGAATCCTCATGGCGACCGGCGAGCGCCGAGGAAGGCTTCGAGATCGTGCGCCGCCGCCTGTTCCAGCCGCTGACGGACCCCGAGCAGTTCAAGCAGCGCGACGTGGTGGCGCGCGCCTTTGCCGATTTCTACCGCACCAACCAGGCGGAATTTCCGACCGAAACCCGCAACGCCGAGTACGAGCAGCGCATCAAGGCGGCCTACCCGATCCACCCGGAAATTTTCGACCGGCTCTATACCGACTGGAGCACGCTGGTGAAATTCCAGCGCACGCGCGGCGTGCTGCGCCTGATGGCGGCGGTGATCCACAGCCTGTGGGAGAAGGGCGACCGCAATCCGCTGATCCTGCCGGCCTTTGTCGCCATCGACGATGCGCGCGTGCAGTCGGAGCTGACCCGCTACCTCTCGGACAACTGGGTGCCGGTAATCGAGAAGGATGTGGATGGCGCCAACTCGCTGCCGCTCAAACTGGACAGCGAACTGCCCAACCTCGGCAAATTCTCGGCCTGCCGGCGCGTGGCGCGGGCGATCTATATGGGCTCGGCGCCGACCACGGCCGCTGCGCACAAGGGCATTGAAGATCGGCGCGTGAAGCTGGGCTGCGTGATGCCGGGCGAATCACCGGCCGTGTTTGGTGATGCGCTGCGGCGCATGGCCAGCGCCGCTACCTACCTCTACAACGACGGGCCGCACTATTGGTATTCGACGCAGCCAACGGTGACCAAGCTGGCCGAAGACCGCGCCGAACAGTTGAAGCGCGAGCCGGACAAAGTGGTGGCGGAACTGGAGCGCCGGCTCAAGCTGGATTTGGCCAAGACCGGCGACTTCAGCCGCATCCACCCGATGCCGGCGAGCGGCGCCGATGTGCCGGACGATCTGGAAGCCCGTCTGGTGGTGCTGGGCAGCGCGCACGCCTACAGCAAGGAGGCGGGAAACGCAGCCGAGGTGGCGGCTAAAGCCATTCTCGAAAACCGGGGCAACACGCCGCGCCTCTACCGCAATACGCTGGTGTTTCTGGCGGCGGACAAGACCCGCTTGCAGGATTTGGACGAAGCGGTGCGGAAGTATCTGGCCTGGCAGTCGATTCTGGACGAGCAGAAAAATCTCAACCTGTCACCCTTCCAGGTCACCCAGGCCGAAACCCAGAGAACCGCCGCCGAGAGCGCCGTGACCGCGCGGCTGCCCGAAACCTATCAGTGGCTGTTGGCGCCGATGCAGAACACACCGCAGGCCGCCGTGACTTGGGAAGCGCTGCGCCTCTCCGGCGCCGATGCGTTGGCCGTGCGCGCCAGCAAGAAGCTGCGTACCGACGAGCTTTATCTCACCAGCTTCGCCCCGACGCGCCTGAAGATGGAACTCGACAAGATTCCGCTGTGGCGTGGCAACCATGTGCCTGTAAAGCAACTGGTGGAGGATTTCGCCCGCTATCTTTACCTGCCCCGGCTCAAGGATTCGACCGTGCTGCTGCACGCCATCAGCGACGGCGTGAATTTGCTCACCTGGTCGCGGGACAGCTTCGGTTTTGCCGACGGCTTCGATGAAGCCGCCGGTCGCTACAAGGGCGTGCGCGGGGGCGCGATGGTCAATTTATCCGACCCGCATTCCACCGGCCTGGTGGTTAAGCCGGAGGTCGCGAGCAAGCAGATGGATGCCGAGCGAGTCACACCTACCGGCAGCCCCCAAAGTCCGACCGAGTCCGATCCGGGCCAACCGCAACCGCCAACAGGCGGGACGCCTCAACCGCCAGCAGGGGCAACCCGACCGAAGCGTTTCCACGGTACGGCCAACCTGGATGCGACGCGCGTCGGGCGCGATGCCGGGAAGATCGCCGAGGAAGTGATTTCTCACCTGGCCAGCCTGATGGGCGCCACGGTGACAGTGACCCTCGAAATCGAGGCCCAGATGCCCGAAGGCGCGCCGGGCAACGTAGTGCGCACCGTGACCGAGAACAGCCGGACGCTGAAATTTACGAGTCAGGGGTTCGAGAAAGAATAGATTCTACGGAAACGCCAGCCGTATGCTGGCGTGCGCCGTCAGGCAGCAGACGCTTCGATGGCGCCCGGTTCGGCCAGCAGGGTTTCATCACACTGCGTAATGGGGGAAAATGACAAATTCTGAATCCGCATGTTCTCAGCGCAAGGGCGCCCAATCAAATTGGGGGTACTTCTGGGGGTATCAAAAGCAAAGCCCAGTAAAGCGTTGTAGAAGAAATAAGAGGATAGACGCTTTATGCTGCTGATGATCGATAACTATGACTCCTTCACCTATAACCTGGTGCAATATTTCGGCGAACTGGGGGAAGACGTATGGGTATATCGCAACGATGAGATTACCCCTGAGCAAATCGCCGAGCTACAACCCGAGCGCATCGTTCTTTCACCAGGCCCTTGCACGCCGAGCGACGCAGGCATCTCGCTGGCCGCGATTAAACGATTCGCCGGAACTCTTCCGATCCTCGGCGTCTGTCTGGGTCATCAGAGCATCGGCCAGGCTTTCGGCGGACGCATCGTCCACGCGGGTCAGGTCATGCACGGCAAAACCTCCGAGATCTACCATGTCGGCCAGGGTGTGTTCGCCGGGCTACCCAACCCTTTTACCGTGGTGCGTTATCATTCGTTAGTCATTGATAAAGCGACCTTGCCGAGCGATCTGGACATCACCGCCTGGACCCAAACTCCAGACGGCGACTTCGATGAAATCATGGGCGTGCGTCACAAAACCCTGCCGGTTGCAGGTGTGCAATTTCACCCCGAATCGATTCTGACCGAACACGGCCATGCGCTGCTGCGCAATTTTTTGACCCGGCCCTGAACCGCCCCGGAGAACCCTCATGTCTATCACCCCCCAGGAAGCCCTGCAACGCGCCATCGAGCATCGGGAAATTTTCTACGATGAGATGCTGTCGCTGATGCGGCGGATCATGGCTGGCGACCTCTCTCCCGTGATGACCGCCGCCATTCTCACTGGCCTGCGGGTCAAAAAGGAAACCATCGGCGAAATCACCGCCGCCGCGACCGTCATGCGGGAGTTGTCCACCAAGGTTCATGTTCCCCCGCCACACGAACACTTCGTCGATATCGTCGGCACCGGCGGCGATGGCGCGCACACCTTCAATATTTCCACTGCCAGCATGTTTGTCGTGGCCGCTGCTGGCGCACGGGTGGCCAAACACGGTAATCGCGGCGTTTCGTCCAAATCCGGTAGCGCCGACGTGCTGGAAGCGCTCGGCGCACGCATCGACCTGCAACCGGAACAGGTGGCCGAGTGCATTGCCACAACCGGCATAGGTTTCATGTTTGCGCCCAATCATCATGCAGCGATGAAGAATGTCGCTCCGGTCCGTCGCGAAATGGGGGTGCGCACCATTTTCAATATTCTCGGCCCGCTGACCAATCCCGCCGACGCGCCGAACCAACTAATGGGCGTCTTTCACCCCGATCTGGTCGGTATCCAAGTGCGGGTCATGCAACGGCTTGGCGCGCAACATGTTCTCGTCGTCTGGGGCAAGGACGGCATGGATGAGATTTCGCTGGGCGCGACAACGCTGGTGGGCGAGCTCCGCAATGGCGAAGTGATGGAATACGAAATTCACCCCGAAGATTTCGGATTGGCGATGGTGTCTAATCGTGGCCTCCGGGTCGAAGACGCTGGACAATCGAAAATCCTGTTGCTGGCGGCGCTGGACAATCATCCAGGCGCGGCCCGCGACATTGTCGCCTTCAACGCCGGCGCAGCGCTGTATGCCGCTAATATCAGCCCCTCCATTGACGATGGCATCTGGCTAGCCCGGGATGTACTGGCCAATGGTGCGGCGCGAGCCAAGCTGGACGAGTTCGTGCGCTGCACGCAACAGTTGGCCTCATGAGCGCGCCACCGGATATTCTGCAAAAAATTCTGGCCCGCAAGGTTGAGGAAATCGCCGAGCGCAGTGCGCAACTCAGCCTGCCCGATCTGCGCCGCCGTGCTGAAAACGCGCCGGCGCCGCGTCCGTTCCGGGAGCGCCTGGAACACACGATCGCCCAAGGCCAGCCCGCAGTGATCGCTGAAATCAAACGCGCCTCGCCCAGCAAAGGGCTGCTGCGCGATCCGTTCCTGCCGGCGGACATCGCGCGCAGTTACGCCGCCGCCGGCGCAGCGGGCCTGTCGGTGTTGACCGACCGCGATTTCTTCCAGGGCGGTGAAGATGATTTGCAAGAGGCGCGGGCGGTTTGCGCCTTGCCGGTGTTGCGCAAGGATTTCATCATCGATCCGTATCAGGTCTACGAAGCGCGGCTGATCGGCGCTGATGGTATTCTGCTGATCGTGGCGGCGCTGGAAGACGCTGCTTTACAGGCGCTGGCGCAACTGGCGATGGATTTGCGGATGGACGTGCTGATTGAAGTCCACGATGCCAGGGAGTTGGAGCGAGCGCTGCGGATGGACGCACCACTGATCGGCGTTAATAATCGGAATTTGCGAACGTTTGAAACCCGGCTGGAAACGACGCTGAATCTGCTGGCGCATCTTCCCAAAGGCTGCACCGTGGTGACGGAAAGCGGGATTCATACGCCGGACGATGTGGCGCTGATGCGCCAGCACGGCGTCCATGCCTTCCTGGTGGGTGAGGCGTTCATGCGCGCCCCTGATCCGGGAGCAAAACTGGCGGAATTGTTTGGAATGTGAAGGTCTCCCCTTCACTCCGCTGAAATGATCAAACCACCCCGGCGCTTGCCACTCCTGCTGATCCAGGGAGAGGGGGATATTGGTTCACCGGAGCGAAATCCTGATGAAAACCCGTATTGTCTGGCTGGAAGACATGACCTACGTCGCGCAATCGCCCAGCGGTCATGCCCTGGTCATGGACGGCCCACCGGAACTGGGAGGACATAATCTTGGCCCACGCCCGATGGAAATGTTGCTGATGGGGATGGGCGGCTGTACCGCGATTGATGTGGTGAACATTTTGCGCAAGGCCCGGCAGGACCTGCGCGGCTGCGAAATTGAAATTGAGGCCCAACGGGCGGACCGCGATCCCAAAGTATTCACGCAGATTCATGTGCATTTTACCCTGACGGGCCAGAACCTCAGCGTCAAGCACGTCGAGCGCGCCATTCATCTGTCGGCGGAAAAATATTGCTCAGCTTCAATCATGCTGGGCCAGACCGCCCAAATCACCCACACTTTTGACATTCGTGATGAAGAGCCGCCGCCATCGTCCTAAATCCAGTAGGTCGTCCCGGTCATGATCTTGGCAGCGCCCTTCATCAAGGTGCGAACGGGCCATGGCAACTGGGCGCCGCCGGCTTCTAACGCCTGGGTGGCGTGGTGGGCCTCATCTTTCTTCATCTGCTCCAGAATCGCCCGGCTCGGTTGATCCTGGATGGGTAGCCGGTTCAGATGATCACGCAAATGGGCGACCACTTGATGCTCTGTTTCCGCCACGAAACCCAGGCTCCAGCGGTCTCCGATCCGACCCGCCATCGCGCCAATGGCGAAAGCGCCGGCATAGAACAGTGGATTGAGGAAACTGGG
>Ga0209573_1002310_pt1 | contig 24860 bp, 12 predicted proteins | sample TNRBio252014_DNA_FD_185870 | JGI IMG/M metagenome (GOLD analysis project Ga0209573, IMG submission 185870) | Wastewater treatment Type I Accumulibacter community from EBPR Bioreactor in Madison, WI, USA - TNR Reactor_6/25/2014_ DNA (SPAdes)... | ecosystem: Engineered > Bioreactor > EBPR >... | reverse complement strand
GCGAATGCAGCAGCATTTCAAAGCCGGACTCAATGGGAAGTCAGTGCTCTCAAAAACGAGTTCATTGTCGCCTATCCCAATGGTTGTGGAACGAATACGCTTCTGCCTGGCCAGGCAACAAAATTTCTCTGCGACAGCACGGGTAACAACAAGAGTTGGAATGCGCAAGGAGACATTCCACGAGGTGTTCAGGAACTATGTAAAATTGATGATCACGCATTTGTAGAACAGATCATCGCCGACATCCAAGGGCAATATCCGATCAAACCAGACAAGATTTTTGCCTTCGGTCATTCCAAAGGTGGAACCTTCGCTTATAGTTTGGCATGCGATTTATCGACCCAGTTTGCCGCTATCGGCGTTACCGCCGCTACGCTGACCGATGTCAGTTGCCAGCCCAACCATGCAGTTTCAATCTTCCATGTGCATAACTTGCGGGATCCTATCATTCCTTTCGAGGGAGGAGGCAGCGAATTTGAGTGGCCTCCCGTTACGCCTGGGCTTGAATTCTGGGCAGCGGTAAACGGATGCGCTCTTTCCATCAACAATCACGATTTCAGTGATAATGTGTGCGCCGAAGCGGTCTGCTCGACAGGTTTGCAGGTGGAATTATGTCTGGTTGATGAGACTGGCGATACTACAATCGATACTGCAAGCGCCCATCGCTACCAAACCTACGACGAAGCTTTCAGCCTGCGCAACTACAACAAGAAAAAGGATATCTATAAAAACATTCGCGATGCGTTCGCGGAAAGATACCTTGAGTAATGGCATGAACAACCCGAGCCGGGCAACCGGTTATCCGGCTCGGGCGTCAATATCGCGGCTTGTCCGCTACATTCGAAGCAGCAGCGATAGCTGCTTCGGTTTTCTCAAAATTGAACCTCAGATGTGTAGTCATGCGGCGCCGTCCCTTGCTTGTCCTTTGTCCCGGTCGTTCCTTTTCCTCAGTGGTCTGCACCGCTATTGGCCAGCATCCCGAGATGTACGATGTGCCGGAAATCTATCTCGGCCTCGCCGGATCGGTCGGCGCGTTACTCGACATGGCCAATGAGCATGGCAAAAAATACTTGGCCTACGGACTGGTTCGCGTCATCGCGCAACTGCATCACCATGACCAGAGCGAGGACAGCGCACAGGCGGCGTGGGCCTGGCTGCGCGAACACCGGGGCTGGACGACCGGCCAGGTTTACCACTATATCGCCGAACGCATCGCCCCCAGGCGCCTGGTCGATAAAAGCCCTACGCATGGTCGGCTGGAAAATCTCGAACGGCTACAGGCCACTTTTCCAGACGCCTATTACCTGCATTTACTCCGTCATCCACGCACGAACGGCCATTCATTATATCAAGTACACTTCAAACGCCTCGCTGACTGGCAGCCAGACCAACTGCCGCAACTAGCCCGGCGCGTGGAGCAACAATGGCTCAAGGTGCACCGTAATATCTTCCACTTCACCGGGCGATTGCCGCCAGGCCGGACGATGCGGATTCAGGGCGAACAACTGCTCGCCAATCCCGATTTGTACTTCTCCCAGATCGCTGAATGGCTCGAAATACGCACGGATCGGGCGGCTATCGAAGCGATGAAGCATCCTGAACATTCACCCTACGCACAGATGGGTCCGCCCAGCGCGCCTTACGGCAACAATCAGGGTTTTCTGGAAGATCCCCGCCTGCGGATTGGCCTGCCGTTCACCGGCAACTTGCACGATCCGCTGGAATGGTCAGAACAGGGGGGTTGCCTTTCATCGGAAACCCTCGCGCTGGCCCGCCAACTGGGTTATCGCTAACGCCCATCCAACCGCAAGCAACGCTCAGCGATAGCCAAACCTTCGCGCCAAGGCGATGGTCGCCGGGCTGAATCCTGAACCGCCCGGCATCCAGTCCAGTGGATCGGTTAAATAGACTCTGGGCGCCGCGCTGATCCGCAGGCGCGGGTCTTCCAGATATTTGCGATTGTTGCCGCCGCGAGCGTTCGGCGGCCCAACCGTGGCGAATGGCGAATGTTCTGGATGTTTCATCGCCTCAAGCGCCGCCGCATCAACTTCAATATCCAGCCATTCGGCGATTTGCCGCAGATACCGGTCTGGATCGGCCAACAACAGTTCTCCCTGCAAACGCATACTCTGTCCCAGGGGAAGCGGTTCGGTCAGCCGCAAAATATTTTTCTGCGCCTTGAGCCAGTTATCCTCGATGAGGCGAGCGCTTCGCGGGCCTGAAACATCCTTGGCGCGGCCCCGGTGCGCTTCATAGACCGATTTGCCGGTGGTTCGGGGATGGCGTAACAAATGCAAAAAACGGGCTTTGGGAAACGTGTGGCGGAGGCGCTGCAAATGGGCGAACTCCACACCGTTGCTCGGACTTTTCTCAACAAAATGCCGGCGCCCAATCAGCGACGCGATATAGCGCGCCAAATCCCGCGTCGGCAGATCCAGCCGTTTATGCAGCCATTGCCAGGCCCGTTCGACGGCGGCTTCAGTTTGCTCGCCATCGTGCAACTGGGCGAGCGTCCTGGCCAGCCCGTCCAGACGATGCCGATTACCCGGCCCCGCCTGACGAAACCAGGCAAACAACTCCCCGGTCGTGTCCGCCACGAAAAAATTCATCTCAGGCAATCCATACAATTCCGGGTGCTGGCCGAGCATCCCACACACGACCGAAGAAAATGAACGTCCAGGGCATAAAATAAACACCGGACGATAGTCGGCAGATTGATGATGATTCATGGCGCTACCCGCAAAAACAATTCTTCAGCATCGAACGCCGCTGCGCCCGAACCGTTTTATAATCTCCGGCATCCACCCGCCGCACTGGTTGCTCACTGCATGTCCGCCCGTTCTTCATTCCAGTTTCACGCCATACCCGCCGATCTGCTGCCCGAAGCCAGCCGTTGCCTGATTCAGGCCTCGGCCTGGTTCCAGAGCTGGCTGTATCTGGGCATAACGATTTATCCGGCGGACCCGCGCCAGCCGGGCCGCGCTATCCTGCTGCGCCATCGCCTGCGCGAATCCGGCTGGGAGCAATTGCACATCAGCACCGTCGAATCTCCCTGGATTCCGCGTCAGGGTCAACTGCGCCGCTTCCCTCTGGAACTCGGCTGGCGAGCGCTGTCGGTGCTGCCGGGAAACGGACAGCCCGCGCCGATCCTGTACGCGCTCCGGCTCAGCCTGCGGACGCCCGCCCTGCTGTATGCCGAGGATGGCGCGCATTTTCAGGAACAGCCCATTCCCGGCGCTCCCGGCCCATGGGTCAGCCTCCGCAGCTTCTCCGGTCAGGTCTTCGCCATTCCCGCCAGCGCCGCGCACGATGCCGGAGGCGACGGCCCGTTGCTCTGGGTCACTACCGATGATCCCCGCTCCCCGGCGTGGCGTCCCGCCAATATCCCCGGCTTTGGCGACCCCGAAAACAACCGAACGCTGGACAGTTTGCACGTCTTCAATGGACAACTGTACGTGGCCGCCGGCAATCCCGCGAATGGTTTTCGCCTGTGGAAAACCTCGGCCCGCAGCGAGCCGCCCTTCGCCTGGGAGCCGGTGCTGACCGAAGGGGCGCAACGCTATACCCTGAACCCGCAAGTCGAAACGATGACGGTTTTCAAAGATGCGCTCTATCTCGGCGCCCGTTCCCCCCAGCCCGACCCCGAATGGGAATTTGCGACTTCCGGCGCGGAAATCCTTCGGTTGTTGCCGGATGATCGCTGGGAACTGGTTATGGGGACGCCGCGCTTTTCGCCCATCGGCTTGCAAATCCCGCTCTCCACCGAGGGGCCGGGTTTCGGCGATCCGCGCAACCGGCGGGTTTCACGGCTCATGGGGACGCCGGATGCGTTGTACGCCGCTATCGACGGTAACGAAGACCCGTTCAGCGCTGATCCGGCGTCCACGCCCACCGGGTTTCAACTATGGAAAACCCGGAACGGCGAGGACTGGCAACCTGTCACCACCGACAGTTTCGGGCAACGCGCGGCGACCGCCCTGCGCGTTCTGCAACCCACCCCGCATGGACTGGTCGCCGCCAGCGACTGGAACCTGGCGCTCGATGCAGCGGCCCATCCCGGCATTTGGCTGGAAGAGCGCACGCGCTGAGGCGCAGCCAGAATCACGGCAACCACGACCACATCTCGATCATCACGAATCGCACCAGCGCCCGGGTGAAAGCGACGATCAATAGCTGGTCGCCCGCCGCGATTTTGGCGATCCCGGTCATCTGCGATTTCAACAACCCGTCAGGATTGGGAATCTCAATCGTCACCCGCACCGCCCGGACAAAAGGATTATCCGGGTTCGTCTCGACCACGGGCGCGATGGCCGCCACTCGGCCAGTGAAATCGCGTAACGGATACGCCCAGACCCGCAAGCGCACCGGCGCCTCAATGCGCACCACGCCGATATCGGTTTCCGGAACCAGGATATCGGCCTGCATCACCCGGTTATCCTCCACAGCCGCGAATAAATCGCCTTCTTTCAAAAAATGGCCGATCTTGAACTCCGGGCGCGGCGTGACGATCCGCCCCGCCAACGGCGACCGCAACCGGGCGCGTTCGCGCTGGTCGCGGAGATAGGCCAGTTGCGCCGACAGTTGTTGGAGTTCAGCTTGTTGAACTGCAATTTCCATCGGTAACGGCCGACTCTTGATTAAACGCAAATTCGCCTCGGCCACCGCTGCCCCAGCCTCATCCACCTCAGCGGTCTTGAGCGCTTCCCGGTACTCCAAATCCTTCACGACGCCCTGTTTATGCACCGGCTCCAGCAATTGCTGGACCTTGCGGCTGTGAGTCGCGCGGATTCTGGCCATTTCCCACTGCTGCTGGGCCAGATCAATGGCTTCGGCCTTGGCGCCATGCTGGAGCAGCGCCAGTTCCGCCTGTTGGCGGTCGATGCCCGCCGCAGTGGCCGCAAGTTCATGATCCTGCTGCCAGGTACTCAGTTCAGCCAGCGTATCCTCCGGTTCGACCCACTGATTTTCCCGAGCGGGCGCCTGGGCGACGACGCCGGAGGTCACTGCATAAACTTCAGCGCGGGCGCTTGGAAACAGCGTGACTTCACCGGTCACGTCATAAGGGTAAGGCAGGAAAGAGCCGCCAATCAGCAGCGTCAATACCGCCAGCCGCCAAAACCATCGGCGCGGGCGGTGGCCGTCAGTCGTCGCCGAACCCGGCGTCATCGCCGTCGCGCTTTGCGGCGGCGCGACCGGATCGGCTGATCTCGACAGCGCTCGCTCGCTGCGCCGCTGGCGGCGCTGCAACCGGTGCAGCGACCAGCGCGCCGCCAGCGCCAGCAAGACCAGAAACAGCACCACGCCAACGCCCTGGAAGCGCGACTCCAGTTGCAGGGCGGCGGAGAACAAGACAAAACCGACCAGTAACAAAACGTAGAGGACGCAGGCCAGGGCGTAACCGAGCAGACCGTATTTCTCGCCGGGCGCCAGTCCGGTGGGCGGACGCCGTCCCCGCAGATACAGGCCCAGCACCAGAAATGCCCGTTCGCGCAACCGGGGTATGGCCAGCCAGGCGACCAGCCAGGTATAGCCATCGGCCCGCCATAACGGATTGGCGGTAAACAGAAACGCGCCCAGCGCCATGTGACCCAATACAAAACCGTAACCGCCCAGCGTGCCGCCGCTTTCCAGGGTCAGCCGCCATAACAACGCACCGCCGACAAACAGGCCCAGTTTGGTCAGCAGCGCCGCCGCCGCGACCCATAACCGCTGCTGACGGGAAAAACCCCGCAACTGTTTGGCGACAAAAAAGCGTGGAATGAGACCGTAAGCCAGCCGAACCCCGAACTGTTCGGTTCGCCCCCCGTAATAGGCGCAGGTCGCTCCTTGGGCAATCTTGCTCAATAAATTGATTGCAAACAGGCCGAAAACCAGTTTGAACAGCAGATGCCAACCCGGATCGGCCAGCGACTTCAGAGCGTGTTGATAAGCCGGCTGGTTGTACAGCAACGTCAGCAGCGCCAGTGGTACGCCCGGAATCAGCAGCCAGACCCCATGGCGCAACCCGCTCAGGCGCTTTGCCAACCGCGCAAAGCCGCGCTGAGGATCAAAAAAAGCCCAACGATAAGGATCGCCTGGCCGGTCATCTTCCTCGGGCTCAAGCGGATCCGTATCCGGCGCGACCGCCTCCAGCAAACCCATCGCCGCCAGGTCCTGATAGAACTGCTCCAGTTGTCCGGCAGTGAGGGTCAGGCCAAACCGTTGTGCAAAATCGGCTTGAATCACTGCCGGATCAGTCGCCCGCTCCAGCGCCTGGCACAGGAAAACCTCTTCCTGACCCAGTTCAAAGCGTTCCCCGCTGACCCGGACTTCATAGCGCCCAGGGATCGCCGCCGGCTCAAACCGCAAATCCGGTCGCAATCGCCAACCGACCGATGAGCCATCCCCTTCATTGGCTGCCACGCTAGCGTCCTCGCCGACGCTCCAGCCAGGCCCCCATCACCCGATCCTGCTGGCTCAGGAATTCCTGCATCAAGGCAAAATGGTCCGCAAGCGCAGCGGATCGACCAAATGCCGCTGGCTGTTGTGGAACCACCTGCGCCGCATCATGTTGTGGAGCCGCCTGCGCTGCATCCGGCAGCGACGGCGATTCCGGCGTCAGCCAACCCCGAATCTCCTGCGCTTCGGCAGGATCAATGCGCAAAAGAACCAAGTCGCTCGGCAAATGGGGCGCACGCGGCGGTTCGCTGGCGCGGCCCTGATAGAGCGGATCCAGCCGCACGGGCAGTCCATGGACGAACAGAGCGGCCAACATTTGACAGAGTTGTGTGTGGTCATCACGGTTACGGTCGTTGATAGCGACCGCCAGGTGCGGCTGGTCGCGCAGCACATCGCGGACAAAGGCGCTGAGATGACTGCTCGGACCGGCTTCGATAAAAATCCGCACGCCGTCGGTGTACAGGCGCTGGATGCTTTCGCGGAAGCGCACCGGTTGCTGATACTGGTCAGCCGCTGTATCCCGAAAGGCTTCCGGGGCGTCCGGGAACGGCGCAGCGGTCACGCAGGAATACAGGCGGATTGAGGGCGCACGCAGTTCGACGGAAGCGAACAGTTCCCGGAAAGCCGCCGCCATCGGCGCCATCAGTGGGGTGTGGTAACCCCGGTCGAGCGCCAGGAGCGTGCAAAATGCCCCGGATGATTTAAGCGTCTCACGGGCGTGGGCAATCGCCGTTTCCGGCCCGAACAGGATGAACTGGTTGTTACAATTATCCATGGTCAGGAACAGGCGCGGGTCCGTATCCAGCACAGTCTTAACCTGCTCCAGGGTCGCCGCGCCGACCGACAACAGCCAGCCATCCGGCATCACGCCGGCAGTTTCCAACTCGCGGTAAATGCGATTCATTTCAATAATATGGCGTCCAAGCGCCACCTGATCGGCAGGCATCGCGCCCGAAGCGATGATAGCCGAGTTTTCACCGGTGCTATGACCCAGCAAGGCGTCGGCAGTGACGCCAAACTCCCCCAGAAGGGCAAATAGCGCCTGATCCGCCGCGAACACTGATTCCGAGCCGAGTTCCATATCCCGCAACCGGGACTCCAGCCAGGCCGAATCTTCCGCATTCAACCCGCTAGGCGGCGGAAAAATCGCCTGACCGGGTTTGAGTTCGCGTTCAGCGCCGAACAGCCTGTCGAGAAAGTCAAACCAGCGCCGCACGGTCGGGAACGCAACCGCCAATGACCGGAGCATGTTGGGATACTGCGAGTTCTCGCCGGGAAACAGCAAGGCGACCGCGCCTGCCAGCGGTTGATCGCAAAACAGAATGCCATTGCGGGTTTGCAGGCGATGGCGATTTTTCTCCGCCAGCCGGGGCGTCAGCCAATCCAGCTTCCGCGTCAACTCGGCGCGGTCCGCAGCGATCACCGCCAGACGCTGCGCGCCCTGCCCGCGTTCCCGCCATAACCGGGCCGCCAGTTCGCCGGGATGCAAATCCGGCTCGGTTTGCAACCGCTGCCGGACGGCGGCCAGTTGTTGCAACAAGGCCGGACGATCCGCTTGCTCGAACACCAGCAACGCCGCCCGCCCGCACCGTCCATGTGGGAGAAAAGCAGCGAGGGCGTCCGTTTCCGGCAGGGGCGATTCTTCGAGAATGGCGTGGGTATTGATCCCGCCAAAACCGAAGGCGTTGATCCCGGCGCGGCGCAGCGCGGGGCCGCCGTGAATCCAGGGTCGGGTTTCGGTATTCAGATAGAACGGTGTGCGATCCAGACCGAGTTGTGGATTCGGCTCCGCACACAGGGTGGGCGGCAGAATGCGATAGTGCAGCGCCAGCGCTACTTTAATCAGCGACGCGACGCCCGCCGCCGGGATGCAATGACCGATCATCGACTTGATCGACCCCAGCGCCACTTCCGGCAAGCGGCCGCGCCGCTCGCCCATCGCCTGCCGCAACGCATGAATCTCGGTCTGGTCGCCCAAGGGAATGCCAGTGCCGTGGGCCTCCAGCAAACCGACGCTTTCCGGGCTGAAACCGGCCTGCTGGTAAGCGCGGCGGATCGCCAGCGCTTCGCCCTCCAGCCGTGGGGCCATCAAGCCCTTGGCGCGACCGTCCGAGGCTTGGCCGACTGCTTTGAGCACCGCGTAAATCCGGTTGCCGTCGCGCACTGCGTCGGGCAGTCGCTTGAGGACAACGACCCCGCCGCCCTCGCCGAGTAAAGTGCCGTCCGCCCCGGCGGCGAAGGGTTGCACCCGAGAACTGCGCGATAGAGCGCCCAGTTCACAGAACACCATGTAGACCAGCGGCGAAGTGGTGGTATTGACGCCGCCCGCCAGCATGACATCGGCCCGGCCTTGCCGCAGTTCGGTCATGGCGGCGTCCACGGCGATCAGCGACGAGGCGCAGGCCGCATCAATGATGTAGTTCGGCCCCATCAGGTTGAAGCGATTGGCGATCCGCCCAGTCATCATGTTCGGCACCAGGCCGGGCACGCTGTCCACATCGAGGGCCGGCAGGCGATTGCGCAACAAGGCGCGTAATTGCCTTTGCCGATCCGGGCTTAATTGCGGAAAAAGGCTGGTCAGCAAGCCAACGGTTTGATCGAGCACAATTCCGTGCTGGATGCCATTGGTATTGGCGCGATGGGCGTGGATGCCGTGGCCGAGAATGATCCCGGCGCTTTCAGACCAGGAGTCCCCTTCTTTAAGTCCGGCGTCGCCCAGCGCCCGCCCCACCAGATCAAGCGCGTGAAACTGATCCGGCTCGCCGCCCGCCACCGACACGGGCATGATGCCAAAAGGCCGGGGGTCAAACCGCGACAGTTCCCTGAGAAAACCGCCGCGCCGGGTGTAGATGCGCCCCAGATCGTCGCTGGTGGGATCATGGAACAGATCAGCGCCCCATTCCGGCAATGGATCATCGGTCGCGTCCACGCCTTCGAGGATATTGGCCCAGAAAGCCGACAAATCGCCGGCTTTGGGGAATAAACCGGCCATGCCGATAATGGCGATATCCATATTTTCCATAGTATTCATTAGAGTATGCGCAAAGCGAACATCCGTTAGGAGTCAGTGGCGCGAACGCCGCCGGCCCAACCGCCGCCCAGGCGATTCAGCGCACGATCTGCGGTGCATTCAAACCCCTGAATCTCGACGCGGAGCCGCTGTTGCTCATCGACAAGAGCGATCTGGCAACGAATCACCGGATCGTCCAACGGGGATAAAACGGCGACATGGCATTGCAGGGCAGCCGGCAAAGAGGCCGCGTCATAGCAACGAATCTGGCCGATCCGGCAGGGCAGCGGCGTCACGTCACTCATCATCCGCGACCAAACCAGAATTGTTTGCAGCGCCCCGTCCACCAGCGCCGGATCGAGCCGCCAGCGGGCGGCGGCGGCGGGCGGGTAGAAAGCGCCGGGCTGACTGAGGCGGAGAGTTGCTACGATGCCCTGCTCGCTGTAGCCCTCGAACCCGGTCAGGGTCTGGAACAGCGGGCCGTGAAACAGCCAGCGCTGATAGATTTCATCGACTGGCAGCGGCAACGGCCGCAACGCTTCGCAGCGCGGGTTCACAACAATCGGCGCAGCCGGCGGCCCGACCGTCACGGTCGCCTGATAACAGGGCCGCGCCGCGCCATTGCTCAACTGCGCGGCGAATCGCCGCTGGCTATCGCCGGGAGCATCCGCCGATTCCTGCAAAACAATTTGCAGGGGCGCGGCCTCCCGGTTCTGCAAGGTCAACCCGCGCAAAAGCTGCACGTCGCTCAGAACAACGTCCGCGACGTCAGGACAGAGTGCGGCGGCGGCCTCGGCCATATATTCCATCGCTACCGCAAACGGCAACACCGGAACGCTGTCCAGCCGGTGATGATCGAGATACGGGTCGCTGATTAAATCCACGGTCTTGTCAAAACGCCATGCGGCGGCGTCCAACTGCGTCAAACGGGCGCCATACAGCAAGGCGTGAGGGCCATCGGCGATGACGGCTGGATCGGCTGAACCGGGCAGCGCGCTCAATCGAGATTCTTCGTATTCCCAGGGAAAATCGCCGGCCACTAGTTCAACTTCGTCCACTGGCCCGTAGCGCAACTCATTCAGAAAAAACCGGCGTCCAGCGGCGGCTTTCACCAGATGAACGCCGCGCGCTGCAAACTGCCGCCGCACCTCGGGCGTGACCATGCCGACGCCGTGCGTGGTCTGATCCCAGGGACTCCAGTGAATCGCGGCGATCTTCACCTGCCCACCCCAACGGGCGCGCAGCGTCCACGCCAGCCGGGTCAGTATCTCATTGGCGGCGGCGTAGTCGGCTTGGCCGCGATTGCCGAAACGTCCGGCGACCGAAGTGAAAAAGGCCAGAAATTTCAGCGTGTCCGGGCGTAAATAGCTTGCCAGCAGAAAGGCGCTGTCCACCTTCGTATCAATCACCCGGTCGATACTTTCGCGGGATTTGTCCAGCAACCAACCGTCTTCGATCACGCCCGCGCCGTGAATGACTGCATCAATGCGGCTATAGCGTTGATATAACTCATTGAGCAACGCCGCCAGCGCAGCCTCATCGCGGACATCCACCGCCCGATAATCCACTCGTGCGCCCAGCGCCGCAAAGTCGGCCAGATTGGCGCGGATTTCCCGGTCGCGCAGCACCGCCTGAATACGCCGCTCCAGATCAGACGGGCGCGGGGTTTCGCCGCTGGCGGTCGCCTGGGCGATGAAATAGCGGCGCAGCGCGGCGGCGCCCGGCAAATCGCGGGTCGCGGCGCTTTCAATCTCGGGTTGCGGCGTGCGGCCCAGCAGAACCAGGGTTAGACGGAACGGCGCCAGTTCGCGCAGCGTCTCCGCAGTAATGCCCCGCGCTCCGCCGGTCGCTAGTACAACCCATTGCGCATCAGGCTGCCGCAAGGGCGCAGGCAGCGGCGACAGCGAGGCGGGTACGGTGCGGAACAGAGTGCGAATTCCGCCCGGATAGCCGACTTCGCGGCGCCCCCCCGGCAACGCCAGTTCCTGAAACACCAGCGCCGCCAGTTGTTCGGGATCGTCCGCCGGGTCGAAATCCAGCGCCTTGCCGATAAAGCCGGGGTGGTCAAGATCGGGGTTCCATTCGAGATTGAGCGTTTTCACCAGACCGGTCAGCCCCGCGCCGCCGGGAAATCCCTCATCCGGTTTCGATACCCCATCACGCCCGAAGCATCCGCCCAAACCGCTGACCGTGAGCAGGCGTCCGCCTTCGCGCAGTTCCGCGCCGACCAGCCGCAATAAATCGAACAGGCTTTTCACCTCCAGGGCGATCCGTTCGCGCCACTCGGTTAATGGCGCGTCCACCGCCAGCGAGGGCCGACCCAGCGGCAGCAAGTGAATCACCGCCCGGATCGCTGACTCGCGCCACCGGGCGTCCAGCCCGTGCCGCAGCCGTTCGGCGTCGCCCAGCAGTTCCTCAGTGATCAACATGGGCTGCGCCCCGGCTTCCCGGAGTTTCCGGCTGAGTGCGTCGGCCACGCCCAAATCGTCCGGGGTCAATAGATACAAGCCCGGCTCCAGCGGCGCTGGCGGCGTCGCCAGCGGTTCCTCATGCGCCCTGACGATAAACCGGGACAGTGGGGCGCACACCTCGGCGTCTGTCCCGGTATATTCAAAAGGGCGCACAATCTCCGCAGCCGTTGCTGCTCCTGAATCAGTCGCCAGCCGAGCTGACGCCGCATCCAGAATTTGCTGGAAAGTCGGCAGGCTGGCGATCATTTCCATATGCGGCTGAAGCATCAGCGCGGTCGGCTCCGGCAACGAACGGCGGAACAGTCCGAGGATTTCCACACGCTTGATAGAGTCGATGCCCAGATCAGCCTCAATGTCCTGATCCAGTCCCAGCATGTCGGGGGGATAGCCGGTGCGCTCACTGGCGATTTTCAGCAGCAGGGTTTTAAGGTCGGACGACGCTGATTCCGCTGCGGCGGGAGCCGGAGGCGGTTCCGGCGGCGCTACGGCAGGAACCGGAACTGCGACCGGCGCAGGCGGCGGCGGCACCGCGTTCAACACCGGTTGTACAACCCTCTCGCCGCTCCCCTGTGGCGCAGGGCGGGCGGGAGCGATTTGGGGCGCAGGCAGGGCGGGCGGGAACGCTTGCAATTCGCCGCCCTCCTCCCGGCCCGCCGCGAGGTAGGCCAGCATCACCCGTTCCTGCAATTGCAGGAACTGGCGCATGGTTTCCTGATAACCGGCCATGGCTTGGTCAACCGCCCCGACGGGCGCGGAACCCGCCGCTACAGGCAGGCCGGAGGGTTTATCACTCATCACAGAATTCTCCGTAGATGGCGCGATCATTGGAGACGCACCGGGAAAAGTAACAGGCAATGACTGAGGATCATCCGCGTTCAGTGGCGGCTTCGCGCCCAAGGCGTAAGGTTCGCCCGGCCGCCGAACCCCCGCCCCGCTCAACAGACAGGTCTGCGGCGACAGCGGCGCCGGACGGGATTGCTCCAGCAACAAATCCAGCAACGGAAGTTGATCGGCGACCCGGCCTGCGAACAGCGGGGCCAGATTCAGCCGGACGCCGCTGGCCAGCAACGCCGCCAGCGCCTGCAACAATCCGTTCAACCCTCCACCGTGATCATCGACCGCCACCGCTTGATGCGGCCGCTCACCCAAAATCTGCCGGGTCAGCCGGGTTAGCACGTTGCGGGGACCAATTTCCAGGAAGAACCGGGCGCCAGCGGCGTACATCGCCTCGATCTCGCCGGTGAAATTCACCGGCTCGGTCAAATGCGCCGCTAGCCGGGCGCGAATCGCCGCCGGTTCCTGCGGATACGGATCGGCGGCGGCGTTACCGTAAACAGTAAACGCCGGCGGCTGAAACGGCAGATCAGCCATGAACGCCGCCAGCTGCGCCCGGGCGGGTTCCACGATGGGTGAATGGAACGCGGCGGCGACCGGCAGGGCCGCCGTCGCAATATCGCACGCCGCCAGCGCCTGCCGGGCCTGTTCGATAGCCGCCGCAGACCCGGATAATACCTGTTGCCGGGGCGCGTTGTGATTGGCCACGGTGACGCCTTCCACCCCGGCCAAGGCCGCTTTCACCGCTTCAACCTCGGCCTGCGCCGCCAGCATCGTCCCCAGTTCGCCGCCCGCCGCCGCCGCGACGATGAACCGGCCCCGCGCTTCGGACAGCCGCAGCAAGGCCTCCAGATCGAGAACGCCCGCCGCATGGAGCGCAACATATTCACCGTAGCTGTGTCCCGCCGCCAGCGCCGGTTGCAGATGCAAGGTTTGCAGCCATGCCCACAATCCTGCTTCGACCGCGCCCAGCGCGGGCTGGGCGATTTCGGTGCGGGTCAACTGCGTGCGCGCCGCCTGTCCGGCTTCAGCGGTAAACCGGTGCGGGGGATAAATCAGCGTACTGAGTCTGGGAATCAGGGGATGTAAAATTTCATCCGCCTGCTCCAGAACCGCCGCCAGTTCCGGCAGCGCCAACGCCAACTCGCGCAACATATCGGGATATTGGCTGCCCTGGCCGGGGAACAGCACGGCTAACGGGGCCGGTTGCCCGTCCACCGCCCAGAATTGCGGCGAATAGACGCCTTGTGCTTCCCCCGCCCCGCCCCTGACTTCGACTAGACGCTGCTCCAGTTCCGCCAATGACCTGGCCACAATGGCCAAAGTCACGCCGTGCGCCGGCAACGCTTGCGCCAGCGCCGCCGCCAGTTCGGCCAGACGCGGTTTTGCGCCCGCCTGCAACGCCGCGTGCAGACGTTCCAGCTCGGCCATCAATCCCGCTAAATCCGCCGCCCGCCAGACGAAAAGCTCTGCCGGCCAGTCCGGCAACGAAGCGCCGGGCTGCGCCCGACGATACGCATCTGGAGCTTCCTCCAGCGCGGCGTGGAAATTCGTACCCCCGAAACCAAATGCGCTGACCCCGGCCCGGCGGGGATGATTCCGCTCCCGCAACCAGGGCCGGGCGTCCGGGCAAATCCATAGCGGCCCAGCCGGATCGCGCAAGGACGGCAAGGGCCGGTCAACGCCCCGGTGGGGCGGCAACACTCGATGGTGCAAGGCCAGCGCCGCCTTGACCAGTCCGGCAACCCCGGCGGCGGCCTTGGTGTGGCCGATCAGAGTTTTGACGGAGCCAATGACGCTGCTGGCCGGTGCGGCGCCGTTCTCGCTCAACAACGTTGTCACCGTTTCCAGTTCCGCCCGGTCGCCTGCTGCCGTACCGGTGCCGTGCGCTTCCCACAGACCGACCGTGGCCGGCGAATAACCGGCCTCCTCACAGGCGCGGCGCAAAGCCCGCAACTGCCCGGCGGGACGCGGCGCGGTCAATCCTTTAGCGCGGCCATCGCTGGAACCGGCGATGCCCTTGATGACCGCATAAATCCGGTCGCTATCGCGCTCGGCGTCCGCCAGCCGCTTCAGGACAACCGCCGCCACGCCCTCGGCGATGGTGATGCCATCCGCCTGCTCGTCGAAGGTGCGAGGCTGGCCTTGCGGCGACAGCGCCCGGGTCTTGGCGAAACAGAGATACATGAAGGGCGATTGCATGGTGTCCACGCCGCCGGCAATCGCCAGGTCGCTATGCCCCAGCCGCAACTCGTTGACCGCTTGATAGACAGCGGCCAGCGACGACGCGCAAGCAGCGTCCACCGTGCAATTGATTCCGCCGAAGTCGAAGCGATTGCTGACCCGCCCGGCGGCGACATTCGGCAACAAACCAGCGAACGAGTCCTCGGTCCATTCCGGCAGCCGCGCCCGCGTCTCTTCATCCACCGGCCCGGCCATGCGCGGTAAATCAGCGCGGGTCGCATAAGCCAATCCCAGTTCGCCCATGCCGCCGCTGGTTCCCAGCACGACCGCAATTCGTTCACGATCCGCCTGTTCCAGATCAACGCCGGAATCTTCCAGCGCCTGGCGCACGACCTCCAGCGTCAGCAGTTGCAACGGATCGACGGATTTGAGCGCCACCGGCGGCAGGCCGTAGCGGGCCGGATCAAACGGCTGTTCCGTGATGAATCCGCCCCATTTGGCGTAAATCCGGTCACGGGCAGCCGGGTCGGGGTCGTAATACAGCCGCCAGTCCCAGCGCTCCGGGGGAATTTCCTGCAAACAGCCCACGCCTTGCGCCAGATTGCGCCAGTAATCCCGCGCATCAATAGCGCCCGGCAACCAGACGCCCAGACCGATAATGGCAATATCCGCCGGACTGGCGCCGGAAACCGAGAGCTTGCGAGGCTGGGACTGATGATGCGCCAGCCAGTCCAGCGCATCGGCGGCAACGCTGCGGTGCAAAGCCTCCAGCGTCAGCGGCTGGTCGTGCAAGGCGGCTGTCTGACCGATCATGTACATGCCCTGGGCGCGTTGCTCTTCGGGAGAAGCCAAGCGCAATTCGCCCGCCGGCCCGGCGCGCGACAGGCCCTTGGCCGCCACCCGCAACCGGCCCAGGGTCAACTCATCCAGCCAGTCGCGCGCCTGCCGCGCCGATTCCCCACCCGCCTGCAACTGTCGGCGGGCGTCGTGAAAAGCAGCGACAAACGGGGTAATCGCGCACCGGCTGGCGTGGCCGGGACCGGTCGTCAACGTCGCAGTCGCCGCGCAGTCAAGGGCGACTTGCTGAAACTCCTCACGAATAGCCCCACAACGCACCGCCTCCTCGGTCAGGATGTAAGCGGTGCCCATCAATACCCCGATTTGCGCGCCGCGCCGGGTTAACGCCGCCGCCAGCGTCGCCGTCATCGCCGCCGAGCGGGCGTCATGAATCCCGCCAGCGAACAACACCGCCACCCTGGTCAACGCGCCGGGATGCTCCTGCTCCCAAGCCAGCAGCGCCTCGATCATCGACTCCCACAGCACGAAACTGGTTAACGGGCCAATATGGCCGCCGCACTCGCGGCCTTCAAAAATAAAGCGACGCACGCCCTGCTCCAGGAACAGCCGCAACAGGGTCGGGGTGGGAACGTGCAAATAAGCGGCGATGCCGTCGGCTTCGAGGCGCTGGGCCTGTTCGGGCCGGCCGCCGGCGATATAGACAAAGGGCGGACGCGCCGCCTGAATGGCCGCCAGTTGCTCCTCGCGCAACGCGGCGGGGACAAAACCGAGAATGCCCACGCCCCAGGGCCGCTCGCCCAGACAGCGGCGGGTTTCCTCCAGCAGTTCGCGGGAACGCTCGCCCGACAGCATGGCCAGCGCGATCATCGGCAACGCCCCGGCCTCGGCGACCGCTTCGGCGAACGCCGGACAGTCGCTGACCCGGGTCATTGCGCCCTGGACTATCGCAAAACGGGTTCCATGCGTCCGGGCCAGCGGCGCATTCTCCGCCAGCGCCCGATCCCGCAGGGCTTGCGCCGGTTGTTCGGTCAGCGCCTGGCGCAGGGCGCGGATGACGCCGGCGACCGTGCCGTAACGTTCCGCCCACCGAGCGGCGAAAGCGGCGTCCTGACCGAGCGGCAACACATCCCGCGTGATGGGTTCCCGCCAGCCCTGCGACTCAGGAGCGTAGCGTTCCCAGGCGGCGTCGGCGGTTTCCCGCCACTGGCGGCGCAGCGCTTCCACCGGAGCAAAGCCGGGCCGCTCCAGCACGCGGAAATAATGGCCCGTTTCTTCATGACCCAGCAGCACCGTTTCCGTGCCGTCCAAACCCTGCAACCAGGGGCGCAGCGCTTCCGTCAGCGGCGATTCCGGCAACAGCAATAACTGGTGGTCCAGCACGACGCCGGCGGCGCTGCCAACCCGGCAGGCGGCGGCGGTATGCAGGCCAACGCCGCCCCGGACGTAAACCGGCAGCGTGGTGTGGCGCAACAAGCGTTGCAGCAGCACAAAGCTGCTTTCCTCACCGACCGCCCCGCCTGCTTCATGACCTTTCACCCACCAGCCATCCATGCCAACCGCCAAATCGGCCAGTTCATCACGCCAGCCGGAGAGTTCCAGCAGAACCTGTCCGCCGCCCGCCCGAAAATCCTGGGCCGCTGTTAACAAATAAGCGTTGCGCCCGGCGTCCAGAATCAGCCAGTCGGGTTTGGCCGCCAGTTCCTCCGGCCAGGCCGAACCGCTCCACTTCAGGCCAAAGGGCCGATGAGTCGCCGCCAGCCGGACCAGCGCTTCCGCCAGCGCCGAGGGTTCGATGAACGTTTCCGCATTGAGCACGCCCACCGCGCCAGCGCGGCAACCGGCCAGCGCCAAAGCCGGATCGGCCAGCCCCGCCGGATTGAGGATGAAGAGCGTGAAATCGTGAGCAGACGCCATGACCGGGTTCACAGCAACGGATCGGCGGGCGGCGCCAGCGGTTCTTCGGCTTTGCTGACTTCGCTGGCCGCCAGCTTGAACCGGCTGACTCGCTCCATCTCCAGCAAGGTTTCCTCCAGCGCGGCTTCCAACCAGTCAACACGATTTTTCAACTGTTGATGGTAACGGGTGATTTCCTCCAGGGTGCTGGAGGTGGTCAGTTCCTCGGCGTGCGGCAGGGTGTCGCCAAATTCCAGCCCCCAGGCGTTCTCGCCGCCAGCGGGTCGCGTCGCGCCGCTTTCCTGATGTTGCAACCATTGCAGCAGCGCATGGCGAATATCCGGGTTTTTCAGCAGATGAGCGATCACGCCCCGTCCATCGGGCAGGATGGCATCCAGCCCACCGGGCGAGCGACTCTCCCCACCGGCGGTCCCGGCGACCGGCGCGGCGGCCATCATGAGCGCGCGCAGACCGGGTCGGTCGCGGCTGGCTGAATCCTGGCCGGCGCGCGCCTGACGTTGCCCGCGCAGTCGTTCAAGATGCGCTTTGATCGCGTTGTCGTCGCTCATGATCTCATCTACTCCCTACTCCAGAAATTCCAGGAACCAGTCATCGTTGCCGGAAAGCGGCGCGGCGGCAGGTTCGGACGGGCGATTGACGGGCGGTGCGGCGGCTCCCGGCGGCGGGGCTCCAGCGGGCGCTTTGCCACCTTGCCGGACTTGCTCCAGACGCGCCTGCAAGCTTTCGATCATGCTTTGCAACTGACCCAGTTGCCCCTCAATTTCCGCGATCTCGCTGGCCGCCGGTTCCGTTGCTGCGCCAGCCGCGACCGGAATAGCCGGAATGGCTGGCGCGGATGGGCGGACATGGGCGGGCGGGCGATCTTCATCAGCGCGGGCCGCCCTCTCGGAAATTGAAATATCCGGTGATGAAGCCACGCCAACCCGTTCCAGCAACTGTTGCAGACGCCGGATATTGGCGCCGGCCACCATCGGCTCGCCAGGAATATTTTGCGTGAGAAACCTGAGCAGGCGCTGAATCCGCTCGCCCGCGCCGCCCTGAGTGGTCCGGGCGCGCTCCTCCAGCAAGCGCATCGCCTGCTGGAGCCGCTGCTCACCGACCGGGACGCCGGGAATTGGCCGGTCGCCCGGCGTTATTTCCGTCAGGAATTGCACCAATCGCTGCAACAGATGACCGCGCTCTCCACCCTGGCCCGGTCCGGCCTGGCCCCGGCGACTGCCTGGGGTGGGGGTGAAGGCAGCCCGGTCGGCGGGCGTTACCGGCGCGGCGACCGGACCGGATTGTTGTTCGGATGGCTGTTCATAGCGCTCGCGCAGCGCCCGCAACCGGGCGCGTCGCCCGGCAGTATCGTCATTATTGTGCATACCTGTCTCTCTCTGATTCGTTCACGGATAACCCAGTTCACGGGCTAGTTCGACCACTACCGGATGCAACCCCTGGCCGTCCGGCCGCCACGGCAATGACTCAGCGAGGTCATAATCCTTGAGCGAGGATAACCGCAGACGGGGCTCCAGCAGGAAATTGATGTCGTTGCCCAAACGGGCGGTGAGCGGGCCGACGTGGGCGTAGGGCGATTGCTCCGGCGCTTTCATCGCCGCCAGTTCGTGCGCGCCGCAGGGTAATCCCAGCCAGCCGCAAATGCGGGCCAACTCAATATCGGGATTGGCCAGAACATCCTCGCCCTTCACGCGCAGCCATTGCTCCTGGGGCAGGTCGTTCAGAAATTCCATAATTAGCGTATTGGCGTCGCACCATAAAATCTGTGGCTCGATCACCGGGATGTCAGGCGATGGGTCAATGGCGTTGAGCAGCATCAGCATCAGCTTGCCGCCACGAGCCTTGAGCACCGATTCGCATTGTCCGCGTGGATGGCGCAGCAAATGAATGAATCGCGCTCCGGGAACCGCCTCCAGCAACCGGTCCAGATAGAGCCGGCGGCGAAGATAGCCGGGACTTTTTTCCACGGCGATCAACGGCTCGATCTTCGCCAGTAATTCCCGGAACGTTTCGCCAGTGCGGCGCTGGGCGCGCACGCGAATCCAGCGGTAGGCCAGCGCCACACTGTCGATGGTTTGCTCGCCGGCGTAGAGTTGCGCCACCGTCCGCAGCAGGCCATGGCGCATCACTGGCCAGAATGTGGATTTGCGCCCGCTGTCGTGATCGACGCCCCGCCAAAACTCCTCCATGGTTTCCGCCATGAACAGGTTCAGTTCGGGAAAACCGTACATCTGCGGATGCTGGCCGAGCATGGTGCTGACCAGCGAGGTGAAGGATCGGGGCGGCGCCAGGATAAAGACCGGTTCGCGCTGGACCGGACGCCCCTTTGCTGAATCCCCCGCCGCGCTCACGGACGCAATCCTTCGACGAACGGCACCTCGAAGCATTTCTCGTGCATGATCGGCCCGTGGCCAAAATAGCCGTCTTCGCCAAACAGTTCGCCGTGATCGGCGGTGACGATGAACCAGGTGTTCGACGGACACCGGGCGTACAGTTCGCCGAGCCGTTCGTCGATGTACTCGACGCACTTCATTTGCTGGCGATGCAGGCGCTGCATTTCTTCATGGGCGAAAAAATCCACATTATCCGGCGCGGGCGCCGCCGGACTCTCGTCGAGAGCCTTGAGAACGCCATGCACCCCGGAGATATGCGGCAGATCGTCGCCGGTCAGCCGGTAGGGATAATGGGTCTCGCCCAGATTCAGGAAGTAGAAGCGCGGCTGATCGCCGGGAAAAGCAATATCGCGCACCATACCGGCGAAATCGTTGTGATCGTCCATCAAGCGATAATCGTCGAAATCGCGGTTGAGGATCGTATAAGGATTCAGCACCGGCAGCGACATGCGGGCCACCGTGTGATAGCCCTGCTTTTTCAGCACCCTGGGCAGGGACAATTCCGGCACGAAGGTTTTGAAGGACAGGCCGGGAATATCCAGCCGATCCACCCAGCGTTTGAATTCGCCCTTGTAGACCTCCGAGGCGAACACGCGGCGCGGGCTGGCGTGCGGAACCATGCCCATCAGCATGGCGTAGTGCGAGGGTGAGGTCCAGGAGGCGTAGCTGTAGCGCTGCTCGACCGGACCGAGCCGGTCGATGTTCGGGGTATTGGCCCTCTGGCAGCTATCGTAACGACAACTGTCCATGACGATATAAATCAGGTGATTCATGCGCGGCGATTACGGTTGCGGCGATTTTGCCGGAAGCGATCAGTCTCATCAGCAACCCGGTTGGCGATCACCGGCTGGAATTCCTCAGCCAGTTCTTCCCAGGCGTTATCACTGGCCGCCAGTTCGCTTTCCAGATCGCTTAGCAATTGTTCATGATCCGGCAGATGCAGAACTGTGGCGCGGTATTGCTCAACGGCTGACTGGAACTGCTGGCGCTGATAATGAATATCGCCCAACAGTTTATGCACCAGCGGCGCAACCTGACTGCTCTGCGGCAACTCCTGGGCGTGTTGTTCGGCTTCCTCAAGGCAGCCATTGGCCAGCAACGCCTCCACCAAGCGCAGCCGGGTCGATATCCGGTCCGGGTCGCGGCGCAGCGCTTCGCGCAATGCTTCCTCGGCGAACGGATAAAGCTCCAGTTCCAGCGCCGCCCGGCCGAGCTGCGCCGCAGCCAGATGATCCTCTCGATCCTCCGGCCAGCGCGCCATAACCCCGCGCAGCGTTTGTTCAGCCGCAGCGCGCTCATTTCCGGCGACCTGCACGCGCGCCAGAAGAATCGCCGCCCGGATATGGTCCGGCTCCAGTTCCAGCGCCAGCCGCAATTCCGCCATCGCTGCCTCTGGCTGGCCCCGTTTGCGGTGAATGCCGGCGATCAGCAGTCGCGGTTGCACCTTGCGCGGGTCGTAGCGCAGGGCCGCCCGCAATGGGGTCAACGCTTCGTCATACTTTTGCTGGCGGAGCAGCGCCTGACCCAATCCGATCATGGCTCTGACCGATTTTGGGTCAAGGTTCAGGGCGCTCTGAAAGGTCAAAATGGCCGGTTCAACCTGGCCCAGCTTGAGCAGCGCCTGACCCTCCAGCACATAGGCTTGCGGCAGCAGCGGATCGAGCGTCCGGGCCTCGGTAAAGCAGGCCAGTGCTTCGGCAAACCGTTCCTGACGCAACAACACCATGCCAATGCCGAGGCGGGCGTTGGCGGACTTGGGATTGCCGGCCTGCAACGCCTCGAACTCGGCGCGCGCCTCGTCATGGCGCCCCTCGCGGAACAGCGCCCGAGCCTTGCGCAAGCGCTCCCGCTCATCCTGAATAGGCGCCGGTTCATGACCCAACTTTTTGACTGTGGGTTGCCACTGTGTCATCTCTATACCTCGTGAAAGCCTGCGCCAGCAGCGCGGGCGTCGTCGTGAACTTCAGGATCGCTATGCAATACCAAAGCCAGTCCGGCCAGCAACCGATTGATTGAAGTATTCGCCGCCCTGAAATTGCAGGGCGTAAAACCATAGCAGTTTGCGCCCTGCCCCGCATCTACAAGTTTGATGACGCCGGATTGGTTCCAGATTGCCATAGCCCATGGCAGAATCGCAGGCTCATCATTTCCTATATGACCGGCTTAATGGCGGCAAATTCGCCGCCAACAGCGCTTTCCATCTCCAACCCTGCTCACCGAATACTGATGACCACAACCAACCTGCCGACCTTCCAGAGTATGCAACAGCAATTGATCGCGCTGCTGAACGATATGATCCAGGAGTGGGATATTGAACTTCTCGACCCGATTAGCGCTGAGACCCTCTTGATTGAAGATCTGGGTTTTGAGTCGGTGGACCTGATGCAACTGATCGTCGCTATTGAACAGACTTTCGGGGTGCGGGGCCTGCCCTACGAGCAAGTGCTGATGCAGGACGGCGGTTATGTGACCGAGATTACCGTTCGGCAACTGGCGGACTTTCTGTATCAATCCACCGCCCCGCAACCGATGGAGCAACGCGACCCAGCGCCGCCCGCCACTCAATAGCTCATTGTTCATTGGGCGGCGCTGGGCCGCTTATTTAAACCCTGTTCACCGGGAAGCCGAATATGGCAAACAGTTCCACCAATTTCCTTGCCCATGTCCGGCAAGACGGTGCGGGGCAATGGCTGGACCATTCGCTTGAAGATCATCTGCGTGGCGTAGCGGCGCTTGCCGAATCATTCGCCGCCGCCTTTGATTCCGGCGACTGGGCGAAGCTGGCGGGTCTGTGGCACGATCTCGGCAAGTACCGTCCGGCTTTTCAGCGTTACATCCGGGGCGCTTCCGGCTATGACGCGCACATCGAAACCGCGCCGGGTCGGGTCGATCATTCTACGGCGGGCGCGATGTATGCGATCCAGCGCATGAACGGTCTGGGCCGCATTCTCGCCTATCTAATCGCCGGGCATCACGCCGGTTTACCGGACTGGCAAAGCGCCGAAGCGCCAGCGTCCAGTCTTGCCCGTCGTCTGCAACAGCCTGATCTGCTGGCTGAAACGCTGGCGCAATCCATTCCCGCCAGCATTCTCGACGCCCCGGCACCAATATCTAATCCCGGTCAACGGGATCTGGCGCTCTGGATTCGATTGCTGTTTTCCTGCCTGGTGGATGCTGATTTTCTCGATACCGAACAGTTCATGGCGCCGGATAAAACTGCATTGCGCAGCCAATATCCGTCGCTGGCGGTATTTGAACCCCGATTCGAGGCGCACATGGCGGCGCTGACGGCGGAAGCGGACGACACGCCAGTTAACCGGATGCGGGCGGCGGTGCTGGATCGCTGCCGGAGCGCGGCGGAACAAACGCCGGGGCTATTCTCGCTCACCGTACCCACCGGCGGCGGCAAGACGCTGGCCTCGCTGGCTTTTGCCTTGCGCCACGCCCGGCGTCACGGCAAGCGCCGGATTCTTTACGTCATCCCCTACACCAGCATCATCGAGCAAACGGCGGATGTGTTTCGCGGCGTATTTGGCGAGAACGCCGTGCTCGAACATCACAGCAATTTCGATGCGGAACAGGAAACCCCGCGCAGTCGGCTGGCTTGCGAGAATTGGGATGCGCCGCTGATCGTGACGACCAACGTCCAATTCTTTGAGTCCCTGTTCGCCGCCCGTCCCAGCCGAACCCGCAAGCTGCACAACATCCTCGACAGCGTGGTGATTCTGGACGAGGCGCAATTGCTCCCGCCCGACTTTCTGACGCCAATTCTGGGCGCGATTCGGGAGTTGAGCCACCATTACGGCGCCAGTTTTGTACTTTGCACGGCGACGCAACCGGCGCTGGCGTCGCAACGCGGTTTTGATTGGCGGTTCAATGGGTTGGATGACGTGCGCGAGATTATGGGCGACACGGCGGCGGTACGGGAGCTACACCGGCAATTACGTCGGGTGGAGGTGACGCTGCCTGCCGATTTGCACGCGCCAACTTCCTGGGAAGCTCTAGCCGCCGAACTGGCCGATCATCCTTGCGCGCTGTGCATCGTGGACCGGCGCGACGATGCCCGCCTCCTGCACGGTTTATTGCCGGCGGGCGCGGTGCATTTATCCGGCCTGATGTGCGGTCAGCATCGCGCCGAGGTGATTGAGCGCATCAAACAGCGGCTGGACGCCCGCGAACCGGTTCGGGTCGTCAGCACGCAACTGGTCGAAGCCGGCGTGGACCTGGATTTTCCGGTGGTGTACCGGGCAATGGCGGGGCTGGATTCCATCGCCCAGGCGGCGGGACGTTGCAATCGTGAGGGACGACTGGACGAACTGGGGCGCATGGTGGTGTTTGTACCGCCGACCGAACCGCCTGCCGGCCATTTGCGCCAGGCGCACGATGCGGGCCGACAACTGTTGCTGCGCCGCCCGCTCGATCCGCTCGCGCCCGAACTGTTTACCGAATATTTTCAAAGTTTGTACTGGCGCAAGGGCGCGGAAGGATTGGACCGCAAGGACATTATGACGCTGTTGAAGCGTAACTCCAGGCTGGAATTCAGCTTCCGCGCCGCCGCCGAGCGGTTTCAATTGATCCCCGAAACCCAATTGCCGGTTATCGTGCGTTATGGCGACAACGAACGCCTGTTGGCGCGGTTGGCGCGGCCCGGCGATGACCTGGATCGGAAGACGCTGCGCCAATTGCAACGCTATGTGGTGAACATCCCGCGCCGGATTCATCAGCGGCTACTGGCGGACGGCGCCATCGAGGAATGGCGGCCCGGCGTATACGTTCAGGTTGCGCCGCTTTACGATCCGGTGATCGGTTTGCGAATAGAGC
>Ga0209573_1002309_pt1 | contig 24879 bp, 14 predicted proteins | sample TNRBio252014_DNA_FD_185870 | JGI IMG/M metagenome (GOLD analysis project Ga0209573, IMG submission 185870) | Wastewater treatment Type I Accumulibacter community from EBPR Bioreactor in Madison, WI, USA - TNR Reactor_6/25/2014_ DNA (SPAdes)... | ecosystem: Engineered > Bioreactor > EBPR >... | reverse complement strand
CCCACCCTAAAAACCGCGCTGCGGGCATAAAAATTTTGCTCCGCCGGGGTTTCGGATCGTAAAATGACGACAATTGGCTGACCGAATCTAAAAGCGGGCGCTGTACCTTTGCTGCATGAAAGTGACGGAATACTTTGCCCGCGCGGCGGGCCAGACCTTGGTTTCTTTTGAAGTGCTGCCTCCGCTGAAGGGAGGCAGTATGCAGACGATTTTTGAGACGCTGGACCCGCTCATGGAGTTCAAGCCCCCTTTTATTGACGTTACTTACCACCGGGAGGAGTTTGTGTACATCAAGCGGCCGAGCGGGTATTACGAGAAGACGTCGATACGCAAGCGGCCGGGGACGGTGGGTATTTGTGCGGCCATTATGCACCGCTATGGCGTGGATGCGGTACCGCACCTCATCTGTGGGGGTTTCTCGCGCAACGATACCGAGAATGCACTGATAGACCTCAACTTTCTGAATATCAATAATGTGCTGGCGCTGAGGGGCGATGCGCGCCAGTTTGAGAGCAAGTTTGTGCCCGAGCACGAAGGCCATGAGTACGCCATAGACCTGGTGCGGCAGATAGCCGATATGAACCGGGGCCGCTACTTAGACGACAATATCGAGAATGGGGCCAAGACGGATTTTTGCATCGGCATTGCGGGCTATCCCGAGAAGCACTTTGAGGCGCCCAACCGGGAGATTGACCTGGAGTATACGCGCCAAAAGATTGAGGCGGGCGCCAATTACATCGTTACGCAGATGTTTTTTGACAACCAGAAATACTTTGACTATGTGGCGGCCTGCCGGGCGAAGGGCATAAATGTGCCCATTGTGCCGGGCCTGAAGCCGCTGACGAAGCTATATCAACTGTCGTCGATACCGCGCCATTTCTACATTGATATACCGGAAGACTTAGCCAAGGCCATCAGCAAGGCGGGCTCGAATGAGGCGCGCCTGCAAGTGGGTATAGAGTGGTGTATTGCGCAGTCGAAAGAGCTGAAAGCGGCGGGCGCGCCATGCCTGCACTACTACACCATGGGCGATGTGGACACCATCCGGCAGGTGGCAGAAGCCGTTTATTAAACCTCTTTCGACAGCATATCGAGGCGGGCCCGATAGAGGTATCGGGGGGTGCGGTCGTATAGCTGCTCGTAGCGCTCGCGCGCCTGCCGGCGCGCGCGCTGGTTGGCGGGGTCGATGAGCGCGCGCTCATAGAGTACGGCGGCGAGGTGGTCGTCGGTGAGGCCATCTTGAAATTCGAGTCCGTTGAGCTCGGCTAAGGCGAGTTGGGTATGCCCGTGCAGGTGTTGGATGCGGGCTTCGAGCAGGCGCGACTCGAAGATGAGGTCGGGGTTGCCCAATTCGCGGGCAATCTGGGCGGCATCGCGGCCGGTTTGCACCACTTCATCTAAGCGGTTGAGGGCGATGAGCACGGCGCCTTTTTCGATGAGGCTGGCGCATAGCACGAGGCGATTGTCGATCTTTCGGGTTACTTCAATGGCGCGGTTGTAGAAGTGGAGCGAGCGCTCATACTCTCCGGTGAAGTAGAACACGTCGCCGAGGGTATTTACGGCCTTGGCGATGCCTTTTTGGTAGCCGAGGCTTTCGCAGAGCATGAGGTTTTTCTGCAGGTGGTCGACGGCTTTGGCAAACTCGCCCTTGATGCTGTAGAGCTCGCCCAACAGCCCCAGGGCAATGGCGATGCCCTGCTTATCGCCCATTTCTTCACAAAGTTCGAGGTCGCGCTGGAAGAGCGTCATGGCTCGGTCGTAGACGCCTTTGCGCTCGTACACGCTGCCCATACAGCCTAAGGCGATGGCGGTGAGTTGTTTGTTGCCGAGCTCTTCGGCCAGTTTGAGGCCCGACTCGTAGCTGAGGAGGGCGTCGTCGTAGTCGCCCTTTTCAAACTGCACAATGCCAAGGTTGGTAAAGAGGATGGCCATACCCTGCTTGTCGGTGGCCAATTGGCTGCGCTCTAATTGTTCCTGAATGACCCGAACGCCGGCCTCGTAGCGGCCCTGGTTCATGTGGGTGAGGCCGAGGTTGGCTATAATCTGGGCGCCGGCGGCGGTATTGTGCTGAATATAGCCCGTGGAGAGGCTTTGCTCGAAGTAGGCCTTGGCCTGGTCGTAATTGCCGCGCCGGAAGTAGAGGTTGCCCAGATCGCCGTATACTTTGGCGATGCCGTTCATATCGTCGACCGACTCGAAGAGGCCGGCCGCAATCTGGAGGTAGTGCAGGGCCTCGTCGTATTCGCCCCTCAGCATGAGCAGATGGCCGAGGCTGGTATTGGACTTGCCGAGGAGTACCACGTCGCGGCTTTTTTTCGACAGCTTGAGGGCGCGCTCAAAGGCTTGGCGGGCTTCGTCCCATTTGCCGATGAGTTCGAGTATTTTACCTCGTTTGAGCTGGGTAGCTATTTCGTCGGCTATATCGGCCTGGCGCCCGAGTTTGCGCAGCAGCTTTTCGTAGAAGTCGAGGGCTTGTTGGTTTTGGTAGTTGGCGCGGGCGTGGTCGGCGGCTTTGCGCAGGTACTCGCAGGTTTTATCAAAAACGCCGGCCTGTTCGTAGTGGAAGGCGAGGTCGACGTAGCGCTCTTCTATCTGGTCGGGGTACAGCTTCTCGATGGCCTGGGCGATGAGGTGGTGCAACTGCTGTAGTTGGGCCTGGAGTTGCATGCTGTACACGGCTTCGCGCAGGAGGCTGTGGCGGAAGATGTAGCGCAGCTCGTTCATGGCCATCCATATCTGCACCTGTTCGCCGGTTTTGATCTGCTCGCGCACCATCAGGGAGGCGTTGGCGCCATTGCCGGAGCGAAAGACCTCCTGGGCGCGCATCACTTCCGAAAGTACGGGCACCTCAAACTCGCGGCCGATGACGGCAGCGGCTTTCACCGTTTCGCGCACTAAGGCCGACAGGCGGTCGATGCGGGCCGTCAGGATGGCGTTGATGGAGCTAGACAGCTTGATGTTCTTGTCTTTGATGGTCCATCGGCCATTTTCGAGCGTGAGCAACTGGCTCTCTTTGAAGTACTCCAGCACCTGCTCTAAGTAAAAAGGGTTGTTATTGGTGGTGCGCACCAGCAGTTCCATGTACTCTTCGCTGATGGGGCCTTCGAGGGTTTGCTCGGCAAAGGTGCGCACGCCGCCGGCCGTAAGGGCGTTGAGGTCGATTTCGAGGCGGGGCAGGCCCAGTCGGGTTAGCGCTTCCGCTTCGTTGTCTGCGAGGTAGGGCTTGGCGCCGTCGTCTTTATAGCGGGCGGTGGCCAGCAGCAGCACCGGATAGTCGGCGAGGTTGCGCAATAGTTCTTCTACAAGTTCTTGCGAGCTTTCGTCTATCCAATGCACGTCTTCGAGTTCGAGGGCCAACGGGTGCAGCAGGCTTTCCGCCTGAATGAGGTTGATGACGGCGGCTAAGGTATTCTGATAGCGGCCGCGGGCGTCGAGTTGCTCCCACAGCGACTGTTCGTAGGCGATGCCGATCAGGGCGGCCAGCACGGGCTTGGTGCGGTCGAGCTCTCGGAGGTGGCGGGAGGCCCGGCGGTCGGCGCTATTGGCCAACTGTTCGGCTACGGCCCGGAACCGGGCTTCGAAGTTGGTGCGATTGACGTAGGCGTTGCTTTCCGGCGACTGGGCGAAAAAGTCTTTGAGGAAATAGATAAAGGGGTTAAAAGGCTTGCGCAGGATCTGGTCGGCGGGGCAATGGCGCCAGACGACGGGCAGCTCGGGCAAAAGCTGGCGGTGAAATTCGTAGGCTAAGCGGCTTTTGCCTATGCCGGCTTCGCCGTAGATGTAGGCTAAGCCGGCGGGTTTGCCATAGGCCAAAGGCCGGGAGAAGTCGAGCAGTTGTTGCAGCTCTTCCTGCCGCCCGATCATGGGATTGGCGCCGTATACGGCTTTCTCCTCGAAGTTGTGCCCCAGCAGGTTGAAGGTGGGCACATTGCCTTTTATGCCCTTGTATTTGATGTCGCCCTTGTGCAGGAAGCGGAAGTATTTATTGCGCTGTATTTCTTCGTCAACGAGAATCTCGCCCCAATCGGCAAACGACATAAGCCGGGCGGCTAAGTTCACCCGATTGCCCACAACGGCGTACTGGCCGCGCTCGCGCCCGCCTACGATGCCGGTAAAGGCCGTGCCTATCGTCATGCCGGCCCTGAACTGAAAAGCCCGGCCGGCTTGCATAGACTGAAACTCCTCGCGCAGACTGAGAATAAACTCCAGGGCGCGGGGCAGGTTGTTTTCAAAGGAGACGGGAGCGCCAAAAAAACAAGTAACCACGCCGCCTTTATCGCCAAAGTCGATCTCTTTGAGATAGCCCGAAAAAACGGCTATCTGGCTTAGTACAATAGACGCAAACCGGTCGAGCATCTCGTGGCGGTCGATGCCTTCAAACGATAAAAAAACGGTGATAACGGTTCGGAATTCACCCCGCCCCACATAGTCGGTCACAGGCTCGGGCAGAAAGACCAACGCCTGTTCCCGGCTGATGTCGGGCAAGACGGCCGGAGATTTGGGCAGCTGAGGAACGGGCAAATTGGCCGCCAGCCGATAGGCCTGCCAACCCACTTCTTCTACCGCGGGGGGGGTAGGGCCCAGCAAATCGAGCAGATGCTGGTCGATGACAATATCCAAGCTGCCTGCCAACGACTGGCAGTAAGCGCAGCGGTCGATGGGCTCGCCCCGGAAATAAAAAGTGCGCAGCTCTTCGCCCACAATCCCCCACTCGACCCGGCCAAAGGAAAGCCCTGTCTTGATGCTGATGGTATATTTGCCGAATTGGCTTTCGCGCTCCACAAACAGCCGGCGGGCCATAAGCGCCGTAGCCAGCAGGGCCTGAGCAGACCCATTGCCGGGCTCGTCGGGGAATATTGCTGTAAAAGCGTCGCCCGCAAAGTAGGGTATAAAACCGCCGCGGGCATAAACAAGCTCTACCAGCGGACTGAATATTTCATTGAGTAATACGGAGAGCTCTTCAGCGCCGGCATTGCCTTTGCGCATGAGTTCTTCGGTAAGCGGAGTAAAGCCGGAGAGGTCTACAAACAACGTCCCCGCCGTCAGATAGCCGTGGCGATTCCCCTTTTGATACTGATCCTGGATAAAATGCGGAACGAGATGCTTCACCTTTTGCTTTCAACCTTTTGCTTTCAACTGATACCCAAATGGAGGGTCAATTTACGAATCTTTACCAAAACGACAACGCCGGTCGGATAATTGCGGCGCAATGTAAGGAAAAGCGCGCAACCCTGATGCATTTTCAGCCAAACCGCCCCTTGCGGCCGTTTGATGATCCCGCTGAACAAGTCTGATACAGGCTCTGGCGCCTTTTTGTCCGGACCAGGGGGTGAAGCGGTATGGCTGCGCGCGCAACCGACCCCAAGGGAGGTGGTAAGCGCGGCCATAAGAGCGGAACACCCGGCGCCGCGCAGGGTGATAAAGGAGTAGATGCTATGCGGCGGGGCCCCAAAAAAAATTTACCCCTTGAGCTTGCCCTCTTCCAGGAGCTTTCTAAACCAGGGCTGTTTCATCAGCTCAGGGTAAGGCGGCACGCGGAGGTCGAAGTCGCCGGGCGAGAAGCCCATCCGCAGGGCCTGCGTCATGTAGTGCCGGCAACTGTCCCATTGGCGCTCGAAGGCGAAAGTCTCCGCCAGGGTGGTGTAGGGAAAAGGCACGCGGGGATCCTGATCGATGGCCTTGCGCACGGCTTCAAAGGCTCCGTTGTGCCGGCCCATTTCATTCAGGCTCATGGCGGCAAAGTTGTGTATCTGTTGTGCCTGATAGGCTGCTTTGTTGGCGTTCGACCAGTCGATGCGATTGTATATGTTTACGGCTTCCTCTTTATCGCCCCTGTAGTAGGCTGCCTGTATGCCTATGCGGGCTGCCGGCAGGTAGGAGGGGTCCAACTCAAAAGCTTCCTTCACCAAGGTCAGTGCGCGTACGGTATCGGCTCTCGTCATGCTGGCCAGCGCCAGCATGAGGTAGCCGTTGGCGTCGTCTTTGACTACGGCTTCCAACCTGCGGGTGATGTCGGCCATGCCTGTTGTGTCGCCCCGGGTAATCTTGCTATCGAGCCACGACCCCAGCGCCAGCGATTCGTGCTTGCTGAATGTAGCCGCCTGGGCAAAGGCGCTGTCGGCGCCGGCCGAATGGCCGCTATGCACCAGCATCCAGCCTAAGTTGAGCCAGCGATCGGGGCCTTCTTCTTCAATGGAGAGGGCCGCCGCCCGGCGCATGGCCGCTATGCCTTTGTCTTTCTGGTTGAGGGCATTGTAGGCCCAGGCCAACCTCGACCAGCCCAGCCCGAAGTCGGGGGCAATCTCTACGCTGCGCCTGAACTTCTGCAGCGCGGCCTCCGTTTGGCGTTGCTCTTCTAATATACTGCCCCAGGCAATGTAGGCCCAGTGGGCCTCGTCGGGGCGCTCTTGCAGAATGCGACGCACCAGCGCTACGGCCTCATCGTATCGCTTTTCGCGGTAGCAGATCACGGCCAGTCGGTAGGGGTCGAGGTTGTGCAGTATGGCCTCGCTTGCCTTGCGCAGCAGCCCTTCGAGCGCCAGATGAGGCTGGGTTGCGTCTATGGGCAGGGTGTAGCGGCGGGGGGCAAAGCCCGTCATGCGCAGCGTGAGTTGGTAGCGCGCGCCCTCTTGGGTCACCTCGCCCCTTATGGTTAGGTTTTTGCGCCCCAGCAACTCTCGGAGGTGGTAGGTGATCGAACGCAGCGATACCCCTATGCCCATCACCGCCAGGTCGAGCTCCGGCTGATTTTGGTCTAACAGTTGCACGGAGTCTTGTTTTACCGACCGGGCCATCTCTTTGAGCATGACCACCTCGTCGCGTAGTTTGCGCGCCATTACCACGCCATCGTAACCGCTCTCGGCCATAGCCTTGGGCACGCTAAATGGCTCTATGGCGTAGCCCTGATCCTGCAATACCCGATAGCAAAACACCACCAAAATGATCATCAGAAAAATGGCGCCCAGCCGCAACAGTACATTTACAATCGATGACAGGGTATCCTCCCACCATTTCAGTTGCAGCAGCAGCCGAAGGCGGCGCGAACTCAGAATATTGCCCAACTTCAGCCGGGCCGGCGCATTGAGCCGGGGGAGGCGGCGCCAACGATCTTCCAACAACGATACTATCCTGAACTTACGCATAGGCCACAGTGCTTGCATGTTTCGCTTCAAATATACGCAACCTTTTGCGCTTTTTGCCGTATACGCCTGATGCAGCCCTCTGGGGGGCGGTAAAAGCTAAAAACGTATGCCCAAAATACTGATTGTTGATGACGAACCCGCCATCCGGCGCATCCTCCGCGACATCTTAGAGATGGAAAAATATGAGGTCGACGAAGCCGCCGACGGCATGGAGTGCCTCGTGAAGGTAAAACAACGCCGCTACGACGTGCTTATCCTCGACATCAAAATGCCCAAACTCGACGGCATGGAAGCCCTCGATCGCATCCAGCAACTCAGCCCCGACACCCCGGTCATTATGATCAGCGGCCATGCCGACATCGACACCGCCGTCGCAGCCGTCAAAAAAGGCGCCTTCGACTTCGTCAGTAAGCCCCCCGACCTCAACCGGCTACTCATCACCTTGCGCAACGCCCTCGATAAATCGACCCTCATCGGCGAAAAAAAGGCGCTCCAAAAGAAGGTGCAGCAAATCCGCGTCCGCGACATGATCGGCCAGTCAGATGCCATCATGCGCGTTATGGCCGCCATTGAGCGCGTAGCGCCCACCGAGGCCCGCGTACTCATCACCGGCCCCAACGGCTCCGGCAAAGAACTCATAGCCCGCTGGCTCCACGCCAAGAGCAGCCGCGCCGCCCAGCCCTTAGTTGAAGTCAACTGCGCCGCCATACCTGCCGAGCTCATCGAGAGCGAGCTCTTTGGCCACGAAAAAGGCTCCTTCACCGGCGCCGTCGGTCAGCGCATCGGCAAGTTTGAACAAGCCCACGGCGGCATCCTCTTCCTCGATGAAATCGGCGACATGAGCCTCTCCGCCCAGGCCAAAGTGCTGCGCGCCCTCCAGGAAGGGCGCATCACCCGCGTGGGAGGCGACAAAGACATCTCCGTGGATGTGCGCGTGCTGGCCGCTACCAACAAAGACCTGCGCGCCGAAATCGCCGCCGGCCACTTCCGCGAAGACCTCTACCACCGCCTCGCCGTCATCCTCATTCAGGCCCCCGGCCTCAACGATCGCCGCGAAGACATCCCCCTCCTCATTGCGCACTTCAACGAGCTCATCAGCCAGGAGCACGGCGCCGCCCCCAAAACCTTCTCTCCACAGGCCATTGCGCTGTTGCAATCCCTCAACTGGACGGGCAACATTCGCGAGCTCCGCAACGTCGTCGAACGCCTGCTCATCCTCGGCGACAATCCCATCAGCGCCCAAAATGTGGAGCAGTATGTTTCGGCGCTACGCGCTGTTTAGGGCTCGCCGGGGCAAGTTGTCTATGGGCGCTGCGCGCGTTTCGGGCGGCGCTGCGCGCTGTTTAGGGCTCCGCTTAGACAGGGGTTTGGGCGTGCCCCCGCGCGCAGGTTATGCTCCGAGTGGGGCGGATGGTGGGCCAATTATTTTCTCTATCCATAATGAAGGCTAATGCAGGCGCGCGGGGTCGGGTGTTCCGCTACTATGCGCTCGTGCCTCACGCATACCGCTTCACCCCCTCACGCGGCTCTGAAGCGACGTGGGCGACGACAGGCCTGAAAGCGGCCGAAAACAACCGTTAAGCGCATTGGAGCCGCCGCAACCCATAGCAGGGTGCTCCAAGTCAAGATTTATATATTCCGGCTTAGAGAACTATATGCTATCTTTCCTTCCAAAATAAGCGAACTATGCGTGCAACAATGCTTTTGTTGGGGCTGGTCATTGTGCTCGGGCAGTCGGCTGCACAGATGCCCGCAACCCTTACCCCTGAGGAAAAAATCTATGGTCTGTCGCATTTTTGGCGGGAGGCCACCTACAACTTTGCCTACTTCTACAAGGTGCCGGAACTCAACTGGGACAGCGCCTACCAGGCTTTTCTACCGCGGGTGATGGCCACCGCCAACGACTATGAATACTATCGGGAGCTACAGCGCTTCTGCGCCCTGCTCAAGGATGGCCACACCAATGTGTACTTCCCCCAGGCCGTCGATAATCAGTTGATGGGCAACTCCTTTCACCCTTATCGCTTTATGTTGGGCGCCTTTGGGGAGCGGGTATACGTCACCAACGCCACAGTGGGCACGGTAGCCGACATTCCGCTGGGCAGCGAGGTAGTGGCCGTCAATGGCATTCCTACCGATATCTGGATGCGGGAACAGGTGATGCCTTACATCTCCTCGTCTACCGACTACATCCTCTTCGACTGGGCGGCGGGCAACCTCCTGCGCGGGCCCGTAGGCGGCCAGATCAGCGTAGCCATACGCACGCCTGCGGGCGAGGAGCGGCAGTTCACGCTTACGCGGGGGCGTTCTTCGTCGGATTGGGCCAAGCCCATGCGCGATTTCAAAAATGTGGAGCTGCACTGGCCTGAGCCGGGCGTAGCCCAATTGGTGCTCAATACCTTCGGCGATGAAGCTGTCGACTCCGTTTTCCTCACGCTGCTGCCGGAGCTGCGCAAGAGCAAAGCCGTTATCATTGACCTGCGCAACAATGGGGGCGGCAACACCAGCATCGGGGCCAATATCCTCAAATACTTTGTAGACCGCGATACGCTGGTAGGCTCCCGCTGGGCTACGCGGCAGCACAGAGGCGCCTTCAAGGCCTGGGGCGTATGGATGACGGAAAAAGACACCATTGCCGACGACTGGGCCAAGGAGTCTTACCTCTATGCCCGCGGCCAGATGTGGTATACCGGCGAGCGGCATGAAGTAGTCAATGACGTGCCCGCCGACCAGCGCCTGAGCCAGCCGTTGGTGGTGCTCATTGAGCACAATACAGCCTCAGCCGCAGAGGATTTCCTCATCTTCCTCGATGGCCTGAACCGGGCCACCGTGATGGGGCGGCCTACCTTTGGCAGTACGGGGCAGCCGCTGTCGTTTCAGATGCCGGGCGGCGCCTATGCGCGCATCTGCACCAAAAAAGATACTTATGCCGATGGCCGGGAATTTGTAGGCTACGGCATCCCCCCCGACGTATACATAGAACCGACCATTGAGGATTATCTCAATGATAAGGATGCCGCCCTCGAACAGGCGCTGCGGTATTTGCGGGAACGGTAGCGGCGCTGCGCCGCCGGGTGGCGCTACTCGGCTGCGAGGGTCAAAGCGCGCGCTACGACGTCTTCCACGCTGGGTTTGCTGAGGTAATTGCCGTCATCGGCGTAGGCAGGTCGGTGGGCGGCGGCGCAGAGGGTAGCCGGCCGGGCATCGAGCAGCCGATAGCCGTCCTGCACTTCCAGTATTTGCTGAAGGATGTAAGCCGAGGCGCCGCCGGGCACGTCTTCATCGAGGATCAGAAGGCGATTCGTCTTAGCCAAACTCTCGCGGATGCGGTGGTGAAGGTCGAAAGGCAGCAGGGTCTGAATATCGATCAACTCCACGCTGACACCCAACTTCGCCAAACGGTCGCAAGCCTCCTCGGCAATACGCACGCAGGAGCCATAAGTTACCAATGTGATGTGCCCGCCCTCGCGCAGCCGCTCGGGTATGCCTAAGGGTACGGTATAAGCGCCGATGTTGTCGGGCAGTTGCTCTTTATGCCGGTATCCGTTGAGGCATTCGATGACTAAACCGGGGTCGTTAGACTGGAGCAGGGTGTTGTACATGCCGGCGGCCTGCACCATGTTGCGGGGCGTACAGATGTAGATGCCGCGCAAACTCGACAACAACAGGCTCATAGGCGAGCCCGAGTGCCATACCCCCTCAAGACGGTGGCCGCGGGTGCGCAGCAGCACCGGCGCCTGTTGCTTGCCATTGGTACGCCAGCGCAGGGTAGCCAGGTCGTCGGACAGCGCCGACAGCGCATACAGCACATAGTCGAGGTACTGAATTTCAGCCAAGGGTCTGAGGCCGCGCATGGCCATGCCTATGGCCTGGCCCACGATGGTCCATTCGCGTATGCCGGTATCAAATACGCGGTGCTCTCCGTATTTGGCCTGGAGGCCGGCGAACCCCTGATTGACGCCGCCGATCTGCCCTAAGTCTTCGCCGAAGGCATAAAAATTCGGATAACTGGCCAGTATTTTATCAAAAAAGACATTGATAACCTCATAACCATTTACGATAGGCGAATCCTGAGAGAAGGAAGGCGCCACCACCTTGACCTTTAGCGCCGACTGCTCGTCTTCGCAATAAAGATGAGGGTGAATGCGCCCGGCCAGCAACTCCCGCTGGGTGTCGATGAAGCCATTTAGAGCATCAATGCCCAGTTCCTGCGCCATGCGGCGCGCTGCGCTCAGCAGTTCCGCTCTGGGCGAGGGGATGTCTGTCTCCGACAATTCCTTGAGGTAAGCCCGTGTTTCAGGCCAGGGGGCGCATAGCGCCTCCAGTTCTTTGCGCAGTTGGCGCAGGGGGGCTGCATAACGCTCCCAGGCGCGAGCGCGGGCAGCCTTGATCTCCTGGCGAGCTTTTTGCTCTAAGGCCTTGAGTTCGGCGTCTTCTGCTAAGCCGGTGGCCAACAGCCAGAGCCGAAACTGGCGGTTGCAGTCGTATTCTTTCTCCCATTGCAGGCGCGCCGCCGATTTGTAGCGCTCATGAGAGCCCGAGGTAGAGTGCCCCTGCGGTTGGGTAAGCTCATCAATGTGGAAGAGCGCCGGCTGGTGGGTGCGCCTCATAAGGCGTATACCATCGCGATAGGCATGATAGAGAGCTTCGTAGTCCCAGCCTTTAACCCGATAAATCTCAATACCGGGGCGGCCGGGTTCGGCGCGCATACCTTCAAGGGCGTCGGAGATGCTCTCTTTTACCGTTTGGTATTTTTTGGGCACCGATATGCCATAGCCGTCGTCGGCTACGGTAATGGCCAAAGGCGCCTGCAATACGCCGGCGGCATTTACGGCCTCCCAGAAGACTCCCTCTGAAGTGCTTGCGTCGCCGATGATGCAGAAGCAAATCTCCTGACCCTTTTTAGAGAAGGGAAGCGCTTTGAAATGAGTCGCTTCGCGGTATACCTTTGAAGCAAAGGCCAGACCTAAGCCTCGGGCCATCTGCCCACCTGTAGTGGAAATATCAGACGATAAGTTGAACCGATCGGTTTGGGGCAGCCAGCGACCGGCCTGGTCGAGGAGGTCGGTAGCGTGGTGGTTGTTCATTTGACGACCGCCGGAGAAAGGGTCATTGGGCGCATCGGCGTAAAGTTGAGCCAAAAGATCTTCAGGGGTAGCCAAGTTGAGGGCCAGCAGCAGGGTATGCCCGCGGTAGTAATCGGCCCGCCAGTCGCCGGCCTGAAACGCGCGTGCCATCGCCACCTGAAAGACTTCTTTACCGTCGTCGGCGACGCCAAATTTAGCGCGGCCGGTGAGTACGTCCCGGCGCAGGTAGAGGCTCAGTTCCCGGCTCAGACAGCAGATATAGTAATCGTGAAGGGCCTCTTCCTTACTCACTGTCAGCTCCATGGGGGTCGTTGTTGGCTGGCTCACGTTTGTTGGGGGTATGTTGCAGGGGCAAAGTTACGCAAATATTAACAGATTGAAAGTCATCGCGTTCTCAGGAACGCGAAAAGGGGGCTTTTTTGGATTTCGTAAATAAAGCACAAGCGCATTTTACTGCACCAGAGCAGTTATTAGCTGCAAAATGTCCCGGCGCCGGGAACGCAACTACCAGGCCTAACCTTTTGTGCTATGGCGTTTTTTACACCCAAAGGAGCGGCCGGGGTCAGGACGTAAGCTGAAAACGGTACTTCAGAAGCGTTTTTCTGCAAATTTGAAGCCCAAACCCCGCCAGCCAATGTGAAAACGCCGTATTTTGTTATACCCAACGGTTTCACCCACACTACAGAGAACTTATGCCACGCAACTGCTACTCCATCCTGCGCACGCTATGCGCTTTGCTGTATTTACTACCTATGGCGGCCCTGCCCGCTCAGCTAAGCGATACCTTAGCCCTTCAGGTGCAGCGAACCGCACAGCCTGTAAAAATTGATGGCATCCACGACGAGCCCGTTTGGCAGACGCCTCAATCCGCACGCCATTTTTGGGAAAAATGGCCCCAAGACAACCGCCAGGCCATCGCCCAAACCGAAGTGCGCGTAGCCGCCGATGATCAGTACCTCTACATCGCCGCCATCTGCTACGGCGGCGGCCCCTTTACCATCCAGACCCTCAAACGCGACAGCCGATACTGGGACAGCGACGGCTTCGCCGTAGTCATCGACCCCGTATTTCAACGAACCAATGGATTCTTCTTTGGCGTGAGCCCACTCAATGTGCAGGCCGAAGACCTGCTGGGTTCCGACTCCGAAGAAATGTCTTTCAGTTGGGACAACCGCTGGTTTTCAGCTACCCAGATACTGGAAGACCGCTGGACGCTGGAGATGGCCATACCTTTCAAAACCCTGCGCTACACAGCCGGCAAAAGCACTTGGGGCATCAACTTCATTCGCAACGACGCCGGCAACAACCAATATTCTGCCTGGACGCCCATACCCGTACAACTGGACGGCACCGACCTGGGCTACACAGGGCAACTCCATTGGGACATCGCACCGCAGCCCACAGGCGTCAACGCCTCTCTCATCCCCTACGGCATTGCCTCTGCGGCTGCCAACCCCGACGACGAGCCCCGACAGTCGTCGTCCTTCAACGTAGGCGCCGACGCCAAAGTGACCGTCGGCACGGCCCTCAACATCGATCTCACCATTAACCCCGACTTCAGCCAGGTAGAAGTTGACGAGCAGGTGACCAACCTCACCCGGTTCAACATCTTCTTCCCCGAGCGGCGTACTTTTTTTCTCGAAAACGCCGATCTCTTCTCCAGTTATGGTTTCCCCGGGCTGCGGCCCTTCTTCAGCCGCACCATCGGCCTCGATGCCAATGCCCGGCCCATACCCATAGTCGCCGGCGTGCGCATTACCGGCAATGCCGGCAAAAAACTGCGCGTGGGCGCCATGAACATGCAAACCCGAGCCACCGACGACTTCGACGCCCAAAACTATACGGCAGCTTCCGTCAACTATCGCGTACTCAAACGATCGCTCATCAAAGTGTACGGCGCCAACCGCCAAAATACTTCCCCCGGCCGGGAAAACAACCGCGACTACAACCGCAACTACGGCACAGAACTCATCTACCAGAGCCCCTCCAGTAACGTCATGGCCTGGAGCGCCGCCCACCTCTCCGATCGCTATGGATATCGCAACCGCAACGGCTTTTATCAATTTGGCGGTTTTTACAACGGCCGCCGTATCTTCTTCATCACCGATTTTGTGCTCGTGGGCGAAAACTACTTCACGGATATGGGCTTCAATGCCCGCATCGAAAACTACGATGCCCTGCGCGACACCGTTATCCGGCTCGGCTTCAATCAGAATTACACCGAAATAGAGTACTACATACGCCCCGAAAACGGCCCCATTAACAACCACCGCTTTGGCCTCGAAACTTTTCTGGTATGGAACCCCGACGGCAGCCTCAATGAGCGCTTCAACCGCCTCCGCTATTTTATCGACTTCAACAATACCAGCTCCCTCCAACTGCGCTTCGAGCATCAAGACATACGGCTCATGTTTCCATTTGCTTTCACCGATGGCCAACCTCTGCCCGCCGGCGCCTACGCATTCGCTCAGTTCAATGCCGAGTACCAGTCGGACATACGCCGAACCCTCGTATACAGCGCCGGCATCCGCCTTGGCGGCTTCTACAACGGCAAATTGCGCCAATACCAGGCCGAACTGGCCTATCGCCGACAGCCCTGGGGTAATTTTTCGCTGCGCGCCGAACTCAATCAGCTCAGTTTCCCCAAACCTTATGGCCAGGAAAACCTGCTGCTGGTAGGCCCCCGCATAGAGGTCAACTTTTCCAATAGCCTGTTCTGGACTACTTTCTTACAGTTCAACACCCAGCGCCAAAATTTCAACATCAACAGCCGATTGCAGTGGCGCTTCCGCCCTATGTCGGACGTATTCTTAGTGTATACCGACAACTATACGGCCGAATTTCCGCTCATCAATAAAAACCGGGCGGTGGTGCTCAAAGTCAATTATTGGTGGACGCTGTAATTACGACATCCACCCGAAAGGGATTACCGCCCGGCACAGAACAAGCCCGCCTGACGGGTGTTTATGGTATACATAGTTCATCTATCTGCCGCCCCGCCTCTCAGCAGGGCCATCAACAATCAATATCTCGCTATGCAAGCCCACGTCGATCGCATCGTAAAAACACTTGCCACCCCCAAAGGCAATTTTCAGTATGTAAGCCTGCCCGATTTGGAAGCCCGCGGCAAGGGCATCTCCCGGCTCCCCTTCTCCATCCGCATCCTGCTGGAGAACGCCCTGCGCAATTACGACAACTTTGCCATCACCGACGAAAATCTGGAGACACTACTCAACTGGACCCCCGAACCCTCCGATAAAGACATCCCCTTCAAACCCGCCCGGGTGCTCATGCAAGACTTTACAGGCGTGCCGGCCATCGTCGATATCGCTTCGCTGCGAGCCGAGGCCGTCCGCCAGGGCAAAGACCCCGAACAAATCAACCCCCTGATCCCCGTCGACCTCGTCATCGATCACTCCGTTCAGGTCGACTACTTTGGCGCCAGCTACGCCTACAACAAAAATGTGAGCGCAGAGTACGAGCGCAATGGCGAGCGCTATCAGTTTTTAAAGTGGGCCCAGAAGGCCTTCAACAACTTTACCGTAGTACCTCCGGGTATGGGCATCTGCCATCAGGTCAACCTCGAATACTTAGCCCAGGGCGTCATTGCCCGCGACGGTTATGTATTCCCCGACACACTGGTAGGCACCGATTCGCACACACCCATGGTAAATGGAATAGGCGTAGTGGCTTGGGGCGTAGGCGGTATTGAAGCTGAAGCGGCATTGCTGGGGCAACCCATCTACTTCATCATGCCGGAAGTGATCGGACTCAGACTCACCGGGCGCCTACCCTTAGGCGCTACGGCCACTGATTTGGTGCTCACCATCACCCACCTCCTCCGCCAACATGGCGTGGTAGGCAAGTTCGTGGAAGTTTTTGGTCAGGGCCTCGATTACCTGTCTGTGCCCGACCGGGCCACCATATCCAATATGTCGCCGGAGTTTGGCTGCACCATAACCTACTTCCCCATCGACGACCAGACGCTGCGCTACATGGCCATGACCAATCGCCCTGCCGACCAAATGGCGCTCGTGGAGCAATACGCCAAAGCCAATATGCTCTGGCGCGAAAACGAAGACCTCATACAATATTCCCAGGTACTGGAGCTCGACCTGAGTACCGTGCAGCCTACAGTGGCCGGCCCCAAGCGCCCCCAGGATAAAGTGCTGCTCGCCGACCTCAATACCGCCTTCCCGCAGTGGCTCAAAAAAGAGCATAGCCGCGACTATGTGGCCCCCGATATGCGGACGACGCCAGGCACATGGTGGACCGATGGCGGAGGCAAGCCCAATACCGCCGCCGCAGCAGCGGCGGTCGCCCCCGAGGAAGAAAACCGCCTCAAAACAGTACACATCCGCTTAGGCGATGAAGCGTATGCCCTCAGCGACGGAGCCGTTGTCATTGCAGCCATCACCAGTTGCACCAATACCTCCAACCCCAGTGTAATGATTGGCGCGGGCCTCGTGGCCCAAAAAGCGCGCCAACGCGGCATCGACGTCAAACCCTGGGTAAAAACCAGCCTGGCGCCCGGCTCAAAAGTAGTAACCGACTACCTGGAGCGCGCCAACTTGCTGGCCGATTTGGAAGCCCTCCGCTTTCACGTAGTCGGCTACGGCTGCACCTCCTGCATCGGCAACTCCGGGCCGCTGCCGCCCCACATCGCACGGGCCGTAGAAGAAAATGACCTCGTGGTAGCCTCCGTACTGTCGGGCAACCGCAACTTCGAGGCCCGCGTACACCCTCAGGTGAAGATGAACTTCCTCATGTCGCCCATGCTGGTAGTAGCATTCGCCCTCGCCGGCCGCGTAGACATCGACTTCGAGCACGAGCCCTTAGGCTATGACGCCAACTTAGAGCCCGTCTTCCTCCGCGATATCTGGCCCACCCCCGATGAGATCGCCGCTTTAGTCACGAGCAGCGTGAGCACCCGCGACTTTGAAAAAAATTATGGCGAAATCTTCGATGGCAACGATCAGTGGCAGTCGCTGAGCGCCCCCGACGGGCGGGTCTACGCCTGGGACGAACGCTCGACCTACATCAAGGAGGCGCCCTTCTTCCGCAACCTGCCTCCAACGCCAACCCAACCCGCCGACATCAATGGCGCGCACTGCCTGCTGCTCCTGGGCGATTCGGTAACCACCGATCACATCTCACCCGCAGGCTCTTTCAAAGAAAACTCGCCCGCAGGCCGCTACCTGCTCGACCGGGGCGTGGCCCCGGAAGATTTCAACTCCTATGGCTCCCGCCGCGGCAACGACGAAGTGATGATAAGAGGTACCTTTGCTAACGTACGCATCAAAAACAAATTGGCCAACCGCGAAGGCGGCTATACCACCCACGTACCTACCGGCGAGCCTCTGACAGTCTTCGAAGCCTCCGAACGCTATCGCGCTGCCGGCACGCCCTTAATAGTATTGGCCGGCAAAGAGTACGGCAGCGGTTCCTCCCGCGACTGGGCAGCAAAAGGCGCCTACCTGCTGGGCATCAGGGCCGTCATCGCCGAAAGCTACGAGCGCATCCACCGCAGCAACTTAGTAGGTATGGGCGTACTGCCCCTACAGTTCGAGCCCGGCCAAAATGCAGCTACCCTCGGCCTCGATGGCACAGAGCTGTTTTCCATCAGCGGCATCTCCGAAGGGCTCAGCCCCCTGAAGCCGCTCACGGTAACGGCCACGCACCCTGCCTCAGGCAAAACAACCACCTTTGCCGCCATCGCCCGCCTCGACTCTACTGTCGAAATCGCCTACTACACCCACGAAGGCATCCTACAGTATGTGCTCAGACAGTTTTTGGACGCGCAGCCTTAGATGGAGCGCATTTTTTGGGCGTGCCCCCGCGCGCAAACATCCATTTAGCGCCTGAAGGCGCCTGGGCAGTTGCCTAAGCGCGCGGGGTCGGGTGTTCCGCTCTTATGCGCTCGTGCCTCACGCATACCGCTGCACCCCCTCACGCGGCTCCGCAGCCACTTGGGCCACAGCCTGCACTATCCGCTCAGGCGCGTAAACGCTATGGATAGCGATGAAAAATCCCCTATATTTGTGGCTATGAAATTTCCGATCGGCATACAAGACTTCCGCAGGATCCGCACAGAAGGCTATGTCTATGTAGACAAGACCCGGCACATTTACGATGTGTTGGAAAGCGGCGTGTTTTTCTTCCTCTCCCGCCCCCGCCGATTCGGGAAGTCGCTGCTCTTGTCTACCATGCACGAGCTGTACTCGGGCCGCCGCGACCTCTTCGAGGGCCTTTGGATACACGATCAATGGGATTGGGAAGCGCAGCAGCGGCCGGTGATTTGGCTAAAGTTTGCTACGTTCCCGTACAAAAAAATCCCCTTGGCCGATGCTATCGTAGTAGGACTTTCATCCGAAGCAGCGCGACACGGGTTGCACCTGAAGGATAAGCCTGAGACGCACCCATTGGCTGATTTACTGGACCAAGTGACCCAAAAATACGGCCAAAAAGCCGTACTCCTGATAGATGAGTACGACAAACCCATCATAGACTACCTCCACGATAATGCGCACGCCGAAGCCAACCGCGATACACTCAAATGGCTGTACTCCGTCCTCAAAGACAGCGACGCGCTGCTGGAGAAAATCTTCATCACAGGGGTTTCCGCCTTCAGTAAAGTCAGCATCTTTTCGGATCTGAACCACTTATCGAACCTAACGCTACACCGCAACGCTTACACCCTGCTGGGCATCACCCACACGGAACTACTGGACTATTTTACCGATCAATTGCAAGTCATTGCCGATGAAATGGGGGTGTCCCTAGCGGAAATTATCGCCCAAACCGCCCGTTGGTACAACGGTTACAGTTGGGGTGGCCGCGAGCGGGTATATAATCCATTTTCCCTGCTGAGCTTCCTCAATGGGCGACAGTTCCAGAATTTCTGGTTTGAGACGGGCACGCCCACCTTCTTGGTCAGGGAAATGAAGCGAAGAAAGATATACGATGCCTCCAACCGGCAGCAGACATCCGGCGACCTGACCAACTTCGACTTTACCCGCCTCAATCCCATCACGGTGCTCTTCCAAACGGGCTACCTGACCGTGAAAAAATATGAGCCGGAGGATTTGCTCTACACCCTCGATTATCCCAACCAGGAAGTGCGATTTTCACTCGAACAGCTATTGATGAGCATCTACCTCGACGACCCGCTGAACGAATCTGTCCCGCGCGTCGTCAAGCTCCGCGACGCCCTCCGCCGCCAAGACCTCGACGAGGTATTCAACCTCCTCAACGCCACGCTGGCCGAAATCCCCTACGACCTCTGGCACAACGAGGACGAACACTTTTTCCACGCCCTCATCCACCTCACGTTTAGCCTGTTGGGTACCTATATTCGCTCCGAAGTACACTCCGCCCGCGGCCGCTGCGACGCCATCGTAGAAACCGCCGATTACCTCTACGCCTTCGAGTTCAAACTCGACAAATCCGCCGCAGAGGCCCTCCAACAGATCCGCGACAAGGGCTACTTAGCCCCCTACGCCGATTCGGTGAAAACAAAAATTGCCGTCGGCGCCAATTTTTCCGCTAAAACCAAGCGCATAGAGGAGTGGTTGGTGGGGTGAAAGGTGGCGCTACCGAAAAGGGCTTGTTCCGTTGACTAAAAAATCCGCCAATACCCCTATATTTGTATCCATGAAATTCCCGATCGGCATACAAGACTTCCGCAGAATCCGCACAGAAGGCTACGTCTATGTGGACAAGACCCGGCATATCCACGAACTGCTGACGAGCGGCACATTCTTCTTCCTCTCGCGCCCGCGCCGCTTCGGAAAGTCGCTGCTGTTGTCGACGATGAACGAGCTATACTGCGGCAGCCAGGAACTTTTTAAAGGCTTGTGGATTGAAGACCAATGGGATTGGGAGGCGCAGCAGCGGCCTGTAGTTTGGTTGAAGTTTGCCAGCCAAGGCATCAAAAGCATGGGGTTGGCGCCGGGCATTCACCACATGCTCGACGCCGAGGCGGCCCGACTTGGCGTCACACTTACAGAAACTGATTATAGCCTAAAATTCAAGCAACTACTCCAGGTAGCCTGCCAGCAATCTGGCCGCAAGATTGTCCTGCTCATCGACGAATACGACAAACCCATCATCGATCTCTTAGACAATGTGCCCGAAGCCGAGGCCAACCGCGATGTGCTCAAAAGCTTTTACTCTGTCCTCAAAGACAGCGATGCGCTGCTCGAAAAAATCTTCATCACGGGGGTTTCTGCCTTCAGTAAGGTCAGCATTTTTTCGGATCTCAATCACCTGACCAATCTGTCGCTACACCGCATGGCGCACACCTTGCTAGGCATCACCCACAACGAATTGTTGGCCTATTTCACAGAACCTCTACAGGTAATCGCCGATGAAATGGGGTTCTCCTTGGCCGAAATTATTACCCAAACCGCGCATTGGTACAACGGCTACAGTTGGGGTGGCGATGAGCGGGTATACAATCCTTTCTCCCTTTTGAGTTTTCTCAACGGACGAAAATTCCAAAACTTCTGGTTTGAGACGGGCACGCCCACCTTCCTGGTGCGCGAGATGAAAAAGCACCGCTACTACAACGTACAACGCACCCGCGTGACCGAAAACAAGCTCACCGCCTTTGACGTGGCGCAGCTACACCCCATCACCGTTCTGTTCCAGACGGGCTACCTGACCATCGTCGAGTATGTGTCCGAAGACCGGCTCTACACGCTGGACTACCCCAACCTGGAAGTCCGCCAGTCATTGGAACAAAACCTGCTGACCGACTACCTCAACTTCCCACTTGAAGACCCTCAGGCGCGCGTCGTCAACCTCCGCGACGCCCTCCGCCGCCAAGACCTCGACGAGGTATTCAACCTCCTCAACGCCACACTCGCCGAAATCCCCTACGACCTCTGGCATAACGAGGATGAACACTTTTTCCACGCCCTCATCCACCTCACGTTTAGCCTGTTGGGTACCTACATCCGCTCCGAAGTACACTCCGCCCGCGGCCGCTGCGACGCCATCGTAGAAACCGCCGATTACCTCTACGCCTTCGAGTTCAAACTCGACAAATCCGCCGCCGAGGCCCTCCAACAGATCCGCGACAAGGGCTACTTAGCCCCCTACGCCGATTCGGCCAAAACAAAAATTGCCGTCGGCGCCAATTTTTCCGCTAAAACCAAGCGGATAGACGAGTGGTTGGTGGGGTGAAAGGTGCAAACAAGGAGCGTTAAAAGGGAGTAACTTCAGCACCCCCCCTCAAGTGTGGATACAACCCATACACTGGCGAATGGTCAGAATGGAGCACCAACCCCCTCAAACAAAAGCCATAGACCACTATGGCCTCCGGGAAATACTAGGCACACCTGGGGAGAGTACGGAGTAAGGAGACTTCCCTCAATCTAGTACTGCGGGAACATGCCCTCTCCAAGCTATCCTGCAAGCTTTTTCATAGGATATTTTTTTCTGCAAAGCCCTACATTTGTATCCATGAAATTCCCAATCAATACACAAGACTTCACACAAATCTCCACGGGCGGCTATACCTATGTGGATAATGACGCAGCACATTTACGAGATACCGTAGGGTGGGGCGTGTTTCTTCCTTTCGTACCACCGCCGGTTCGAAAAGTGGCTATTATTGTCCAAAGCTTCCTGCTACTCTTTTGCCTGCTAGCGCATGGGCTGGCAGCCCAGAACCTCATCCCCAACCCCAGCTTTGAAAACTGCACCCAGCTCGGCAGCAAATGGATGTTTACCCGCGCTGAATTTGACAGCACCATGCAGGCCTGGACATCGCCCAACGACGGCTCGCCAGACATCCTCTTCGATAAAACCATGGACCGGATGCACCCCATTCGCCCCCATGTCGACTTGAGCGCATATACCCCCCATACCGGCCGAATGATGGTAGGCTTAAAGACCTACGGCTGTGCCCAAAACAGCGTGCACTGCAAAGAATACCTCCAGGTGGCTACCGCTAGCCCCTTACTGCCTGGCCGGAGCTACCTGTTCACGGGCTGGGCACGAATCCTACACAATGGCGTACAGACGGGCGCGCTCGGACTCGCCCTGTCCCCCACAGCAGTTGACAAACGGGGGCACGAGACACTGTTCGACATGGAGGTCATCCCGTGCCCAACCGATACTACACATGCCGACTGGCAGCCCATACAGTGCCGCCTAATACCTCAAGATACCATGCGCTATCTCTTGTTTGGTAATTTCCTACCCGACGAGAACGTCTCCGTACCGGTAGAATCAGCGGCTCAGGTACCTTATACCTATTGGCTATTAGACGACTTTGCGCTTATAGATGAGACCGTGCCTACAGAGGTATTGATGGAATTGGCGGATGTAAACTTTGCCACCAACGCGCACCACCTGACCCCCGCAGGCAAGGAATTGCTGGCGAACTGGATAACCGATCAAGGTACTGGTCAAAACCTTATCATCGTCGGCCATACAGATGCCATCGGTACCGAAGCATACAATCTGCGACTCTCTATACAACGGGCTCAAGCCGTCGCAGACTACCTCGCCGCATTAGGCCTGGATGCCAGCATTACCATCATGGGCAAAGGCGCCAGCCATCCCAAGGCTCCTAACAATACCCCGGAAGGTCGCGCTCAAAACCGCCGGGTAGAAATTGTCCGCAGACAGTGACCCTGACTGGTTTAGCCTTCTTTTTTACAGAAAAAATCCGCCAATACTCCTATATTTGTATCCATGAAGTACCCCCAATGGATAACGGGCGGTACAAAAACCAAGCAAAACAGCATACACTATGTATAAACCCTTATGGATTGCCCTCGGCATAACATGCAGCCTGAGTGCATTGGGGCAAAGTGCCGATCACTGGAGCACTTACGTGCAAAACGCCCATCGCTATCGGGTAATCTCACCCTTTGAGACCATGCACAGCTCCTTTGCAGGCTTGCAGGTAGATACCGCCATCCTGAACAACGAAAAACAAGGCTTCGTGTTAAAGGAAGCAGGCTTTCGGGTAGACGCCCAAACAGGCGCCATATCCTGCCTGGAATTGGTCTACCTGGCTCCGGCCCAGGTAGCGCCCGTAAGCATAGCCGTAGAACTCATCGCCTTTGATGTGCGCTATCCACTTCAGCGAGCCGCCACTTACCACGCCCGCCTGGCCAATGTGCCCAATACAGCCGACGGCAGCTTAGTGCGCTGTCAGATACCCATATCCGGCCCCGTAACGCAGCACCTGGGTTTTGTAGTGGTAGCTAAACCTCCATTTAGCCCGCTAAGAGCGCGAAAAGCAACTGCTTATGCAAAGGCCGGCTTACAGGAAGGGCACTGGGCAGGTAGCGAAGCCATGCACGAAGTATTTATTTATCCCCCAACACCCGGCATCAGCCCTTATGTCGACCCCACCTATGTCCCTTATTTTGTAGATCAGGACATAATGGTAGAGGAAGTAATCGAGATGCAAGAACCGCCTCCCCCACCGCCAATGCACGTCACTCAACTGGAAGGCTCAACAGAGGAGATATTGCAGAGGGTAGAAAAAATGCCCTCCTTCCCGGGCGGCGAGCAGGCCATGCTTCAGTTTATCAGCCAAAACTTGAAATACCCGACTTTAGCCCTCGAAAACGAAATAAGAGGCACTGTCGTTGCGCAGTTTGTAGTTGAAAAAGACGGCAGCCTGTCAGACATCAAAGTCATCAGAGATATCGGCGCAGGCTGCGGAAAAGAAGCCCTGAGGGTCATAAATCAAATGCCCAAATGGATTCCAGGCCGGCAAAACGGAAGCCCGGTGCGCGTTCAATATACTTTGCCCATCCGCTTCATGATGTAACCGCGCCCTTATACCTCCCATTGGCGGATTTGGGCGTGCCCCCGCGCGCTATCAGCCACTTAGCGCCCGAGGGCGCATCAAGCAGTTGTGGTGGCGCGCGGGGTCGCCGCGTCTTCGCTACGCTCTTCCGGGTAAACGTGTTCCGCCCCGCCCTCGCTACACTCGGTCGGGTAAATATTATGCGCTCGTGCCTCACGCATACCGCTGCACCCCCTCACGCGGCTCCGCAGCGGCAACTCGTATCTTCCGGATAATCCAATATTTTCTGGCCATAAAATGCTTCCAATCCCGCATGGCCGCCTTTAGCCAGCGTGAGGCCGTAGCATCGACGAGGTTTTTTAACGCCCCCAGACGGAAAAAGAGCAAGTCAGAATTCATAAATCTTGGCTTGGTAACCTTATAAGTCTTATATCTATTTCCCTGTCCACATAGCTCCATTCGGGTGTTTCTCTTAGCGATTTTACGAGTTCTTGGGAGACTAAACCAAACTGTGCTATATAAAAAACATTAATGAGATTTCCGGTCTGCGTTTTCCACATTTCAATGGCCTGAGCAGCAAAACGCGTAGCATTTTTTTGCTGCTCAAGGGTGTTGAAATTGTGGTAAACGTACCTTTAGCACCCTGCCTGCCCAGGCTATATGTTCAGATGCTTGGTTAATCGTTGGTCAAAGATAATAGCTAATTGCTGAACAACCAAAGGCCAGCCCCTCATAGGCATTGTCCGAGTAACTTCATCAAACTGTGTCAAATATATTATCTTACAGCAAATTTGACAGGAGATGGAAAAAGAGAAGTTTGACTTTGAGTCGTTCCAAGCGCAAGCTATAGCGCGTCTTCGTTCTGGGGATG